>Ga0255039_10000299_pt1 | contig 16387 bp, 14 predicted proteins | sample BC1_12_1_MG_FD_181713 | JGI IMG/M metagenome (GOLD analysis project Ga0255039, IMG submission 181713) | Seawater microbial communities from Strait of Georgia, British Columbia, Canada - BC1_12_1 | ecosystem: Environmental > Aquatic > Marine > Strait | place: Canada: British Columbia | collected... | reverse complement strand
GCACTTAACTTTATCTTGTAATTGCATTAACGTGTAGGTGCACGATTATTGTTAGCCTATCTTAAATATTAAAGTAAACTTTAATCAAAAAATCATGATTACCTATGGGACGGTTGTGAAAAAATGGCATGTAATCGTTGCAACGGTAAATAATGGGATCACCTTGGTACGCACGCATTCATGCTGTTTACTTAAGTTTAAACACAAAAAGGTTATTTTAAAGACGCTTCAGGGGAAATGCGTTTAACACTTTTTGGTATAGAGATGACATCACCTTCTTTTATTTTTAGGCGGGCAAACGTCCCCGCCGCAACTTCTAAGGCGTATTTACTTTTTGCCTTGGTATTATAACGTAGCGTGTTTTCGCCACGCAATGGTTTTTTCATTTCATGAATCGTTGTGATTTCACCGCTGCCCTTAATAAAAGCGATATCAATGTCAATCAAACAGTTGTTCATGTGGAATGATAAATCTTCCTCTTTGCGAAACACAAAAAGCATCCCTTTATTGGCGTCTAGTTTTTCCCGAAACATCAACCCTTTTTGACGAGATTGATTGCTGAAAGCAAGCTCTACACTAAACGGCCGGTTGGCAAGGGTGATTGTTTCAATAGGCAGTGTCGGTTTTTTAGGGAGAATAGATCTGTTTTTGATCTCGTTGTTTGAGGTGGCTTCCTTTTCACAGCCAATAAACAGTGGAAAAAATAAAGTGACCAATACAAAACCAATGTTATATTTCATCAAATAAAACCTCAAAGTAGATCGTTTACTTGTTTTAATAAACAGGCTAATTGCGTCATCGGCAGCCCTACAATATTTGAATGCGACCCTTCGATGTGGTCAACAAAAGTATCGCCACCTTCTTGTAACGCATAACCACCTGCTTTGTCTTGCCAAGCGCCCGAAGCGATATATGTTTCAATTTCTGTCGTAGACATTGGCTTCATGATTAATGAACTTGTCACGTGGGTAATGACAAGCTGTGCAGGCGATGGCGCTAAAATAGCGACACCTGTAATCACTGCATTGCGCCCTCCAAACATTTCCTTAAGCATAAAACGTGCGTCGGCTTCATCTTTTGGTTTACCCAATACATGTTTCCCGTGCACAGAGACGGTGTCTGCCCCTATCACAATAGCGTTACCATGTTCCTCAAATACTGCGCGCGCTTTATAATACGCCATTGTTTCTGCCCAAATAGCAGCTGTAATACCGTCGCCCTTCATTTCTGGCTCAGCAAGCGTAGAGGTAATCACCTCGAAATTATACTCAGCTTCTTGCATCAGCGTGCGCCGTCTTGGCGAACCCGACGCCAATATAATTGGTGCTTTAAATGGCATCATAACAAATAGACCTTGTTTTCATGTTAATGATCACGCCAAAAGGCGGGCATAAATAAGCAAAAAACAACCATCACTTCTAGTCGACCAATGATCATTAATAACGATAAAAAGAGTTTGGCTGGGGCGGTAAAAAAAGAAAAATTTTGTTTGGGGCCAACAAGGTTTAATCCTGGGCCAATGTTATTAATTGAAGTAATTACAGAGGTAAATGCGCTGGTAAGGTCTAGTGAAACAACCGCTTCATCTCGTAAACCATTGTGTAATATAATGAGAATCATCGTTGAGAAGAGCCATAAAAAAAGGACGTACCCAATATAGCTACTTACATTACGCCTCAGCTGTTCACCAACATTTTTCCCATTAACAATCAAAGGGCGCACAACATTCGGCCTAAAAGTACGTTCTATTTCTTGTAAAAAGACACGAATAAATATCATAATCCTTATCACTTTAATGCCGCCACTGGTAGAGCCAGCGGAGCCCCCAATAAACATGATCATTAACATGATCCATCTGGAGAATGTAGGCCACTGATCAAAATCATCAGTAGCATAGCCAGTGGTGGTCATTATAGAAACGGTTTGAAAACTTGCAGCGCGAAGGGCCTTTTCAAATCCATAACTATCTGCGCGGTTTAAAAGGAGATCGAGTGAAACCATGCTTGTCACCAGAATGAGTAATCCAAAATAAACACGCATTTCTTTGTTACGCAAAACCAGGCGCCATTGCCCTTTTAATAAGCCTGCATAAAGATTAAAGTTTATGCCGGCAAGGACCATAAAGATAAGAATCGTTAATTCAAAAACATAATTACCATAAAAGCCAATAGAGTCGTTTCTGGTGCTAAACCCACCGGTTGCCAATGTGCCAAATGCATGGCAGAGTGCATCAAACCAGCTCATGCCTTGCACTTTAAGACTAACACAGAGGAGTGCCGAAAGCGATATATAGATTTTCCATAATAAAAGGGCTGTTTGTCGGATGCGGGGTCTAATTGATTCAGAGAGGGGACCAGTTACTTCGCTGGAAACCAAAAATTTTCCACCTGACCCGGTACTACCTAAGATGGCAACAAATAAAACGATGATACCCATGCCGCCAAGCCAATGTGTTAAGCTACGCCAAAACAATATCCCTCGGGGCAATTGTTCAGGATGTTGAAAAACACTTGCCCCAGTCGTTGTCATACCGCTGACACTTTCAAATACCGCAGAGGCAAAAATATCTAAACCGCTTTGGCCAGGTGTGTTGAGGACGCCGGAAAAAATATATGGCAATGCCCCTAACAAACCACAAGCAAACCAACTAAGCCCAACAACAGCAAGTGCCTCTTTACGTAATAATTGGCCTTGTTTGGTGCGGGTTTGTAAGATGCAACCGCCACCAATTAGCAAGCCAATGATGATAGACCATATAAAAGCCCACATAACATCGGTGTTATTTTCTCGTACCGCCCAAAACACTGAGGTCAACATAAACGTTGCGACAAGCATAATGAGAATACCTAATTGTTTAATAACGTGACGATAATCCAACAGTTATGATTCCTTTACAGGTAACGCCTATTTAGTAATATATGTATCTTAAAAATCGATATAAATAACGTTTAAGCATACGGTTAACTTCTACCGGTGACCAGTTTTGAAATTTGCTTGTGAATGGTATTTTTGCAGATAATTAAAACCACATCATTAAGCTGAAAAACAGTATGCGCTGCCGGAACGACTAAATCATTATCTCTAAGCAGTGTAAGTACCAATGATTCATCAGGAAGTTTTAGGTCTTTTAGTTTTTTCCCAACAAATTCTTCACCGCCTACAACCATTTCTAGTATTTCAATTTCACCAAGTTCAGCGAGTATAGAAATGCTTCCTTTACGTAAAAAAGTAAGTATTTCTTTGGCCATTACTACCCGCGGGCTAACAGCCCTGTCGACACCAATTTTTTCTACTAAGCCGGCATAGTCAGGGCGATGGATAACCACCAACGTTTTTTGTACACCAAGGTTTTTTGCCTGGATAGCGCTCATAATGTTTGCTTCATCACTTGGGGTAGCGGCAATAAAAATATCGGCATTATTTATACGTTCCTCTTCCAAAAAGGCGAGGTTGGTACCATCGCCATTTAAGATGGTCACAGCAGGTAATCTATTTGACAATTCTAGGCAGCGATCAGAATCTTTTTCTATAATGGTTAGTTTAAATATATTTCCTCTTAATCGACGCGCTAAGCTAATAGCGGTATGCCCCCCACCCATAATAATTACTTTACGTTTGGTAAGTTTTTTACCTTCAAAATCGCTACGCGCCTGCATAACTTGATCTGTGTCGCCAATAATGGTGACCAAATCATCATGTAAAATTTGATCATGTCTTGTGGGGATAATAAATTCATCTTGTCTGCGAATCATACAAATACGTACACCATCTGGTAAATGGATATCACCTAACGCGCGGCCAACAGATTTTGCCTCTTGATTAGCGCGAAAACGTTGCATTTCAAGTTTACCTTGTGCAAAATGCTCAACGGCGAGTGAACCAGGGTTTCGCACTAAAGCCGCAAGCTCTAGTGCGGTTAACATTTCAGAACTGATAAGTTCATCAATGCCAAAATGTTCATTATATGAAAAGTCAGCAGATTTTTTATAAGTGACTTCATCGACCGCTGCTATTACACGAGGCGCCCCCATTTTTTTTGCAACAGTTGCGCAAACAAGGTTTGTTTCGTCGCACCCTGTAACACAAATTACCAATGGGTTATTTTGAATACCAGCTTTTAATAATGTGGTAGCAGAAGCTGCAGAACCGCAAACAGCTTGGACGTCTAGTGTGCTGTTTAGATCGTTTATTAACGCTTCATCGTGGTCTATTACTGTAACATCATGACCATCAATTGAAACTTGCTCAGCAATATACCGACCAATTTCACCTGCGCCTGCGATAATGACTTGCATGGTTACTCTTTTCTTATACGTATAATATCGAACATTAATACGTCATAAATTTTATAAGAAGTCGTCTCTGTGACAAACGTTATAAAAGGGTTTGTTATTTTAGTTTTTCACTCAAAAGCTTGTTTAAAACTTGAGGGTTGGCTTGTCCCTTTGTTTGCTTCATTGCTTCACCCATTAAAAAACCACGAAGTTTTTTTGCCATTTTATCGCCACGCTTTATTTTTTCGACGCTTTCGTTATTGGTAGCCAATATGGCGTCGAGTAAATCTTCAAGGGCGCCGGAGTCTGAGTTTTGTACTAAATTATTTTCTTTTGCGATTGCTTGAGCACTTTGATCACTGTTTAGCATTTTTTCAAACACTGTTTGTGAAGCAGATGCTGAAATCAAACCATCGTCAATGATTTTTGCTAGTTCGGTAATTTGCGTAACGGAAACACCGATTTGATCTAAGGTACACTCTTTTTCGTTGGCGACTTTAAGACCAAATTGTGTAATAATATTGGCAGTGCGTTTGGGTGAGGCGCCTGCTTTAACGGCGTCATCTAAAAATTGTGCCGTTATTTTATCACCAGTTAATACCGCAGCATCATATGCACTTAGTTTATATTGAGTGATAAACCTTTCTTGATAACTTCGTGGTAATTCTGTGACTGTTTCTCTAATTGATGCCTTCCATGCATCGTCAATCTCTACAGGTACCAGGTCAGGGTCTGGGAAATAGCGGTAATCATGTGCATCTTCTTTGCCACGCTGGAAGACGGTTTCATTTTTATTGGCATCCCAACCACGATTTTCCTTTCCGCATTTTTCCATTGTATAATTATGATCTTTCTTCCACGCCTCTAATTGACGCCATGATTCATACTCCACGGCACCTTCAATGGCGCGAAAGCTGTTGAGATTTTTTACCTCAATAATAGGCGTTTTGTACGTTTGGCCATCTTCTGTAATGATTAAATTAATGTTTGGTTCAAAACGAATTTGACCTTTTTGCATATTCGCTTCAGAAACGCCTAGAAACTGAACAATTTTTTGCAATTCCGTGGCAAGATTTTTACATTCTGTGGCGCTACGTAAGTCGGGTTCAGTTACGATTTCAAGGAGCGGCGTACCTGCTCGGTTTAGATCTACTTGAGAATGACGAGTGCCGTCATGCATGTTTTTACCAGCATCTTCTTCTAAATGCGCGCGTAAAATACGTATTGATTTTTGTTTACCATTCACATCGGCAACTTCAATTGTACCATTTTCACTCATGGGTAAGTCATATTGACTTATTTGATACCCTTTGGGTAAATCTGGGTAGTAATAACATTTTCTATCCCATTTGGTAAAAGAGGGAATTTGGCAATTTAATGCCATCGCCGTGCGCACAGAATATTCATAAGCTTTTTTATTCATTACCGGTAGCGCCCCTGGTAATCCGAGACATACCGGACAAACATTCGTGTTGGGTAAATCTTCATAACCGACTTTGCAACCACAAAAGATTTTTGTGGCTGTCGCAAGTTGTACATGAATTTCCATGCCGACGACTAATTTTACTTCCATAATAATATCTTTATCTTAGTTTTGGTTAATGGTTCTCGTATTATGTTGTTATAGTTGTGGTAATTTGGTTGCAAAGTCATTGGTAGATTCAAACATTCTAGCAATGCGAAATAACTTCGCTTCGGTAAATGCGGGTGTAATGATTTGTAATCCAATAGGTAAATTTTCTTTACTAATACCACACGGTATCGAAATTGCGGGATGTCCACCTAAGTTTACCCCAATAGTAAAAATATCGCTTAGATACATTGTAAGGGGATCATTGGTTTTGGCCCCCATCGCAAATGCTGTTTCTGGCGCAGTTGGGGAGATAATGCAATCAACTAACTTGAGGGCGTTGTCAATATCTTGTCGAATTAAATGACGCACCTTTAATGCTTTTAAATAAAAGGCATCATAATAACCACTGCTTAATGCATATGTGCCAAGCATAATACGTCGTTTGACTTCGCTACCGAATCCTTCAGATCGAGATGCACTATAAACATCAAGTACGTTTTCTGTATTGGTCGTTCGATGACCATAATGAATACCGTCATATCTTGCCAAATTTCCTGAGGCCTCTGCTGTGGCAACGAGATAATAGGTTGCAATCGCATATTGAATATGAGGCAAACTAATTTCGATGATTTCAGCACCCATTTTTTTGTATTGATCAAGCGCAGCTTGATTTGCTTGGGCAACTTGCGGGTCCAATCCTTCTGACGCCATAAATTCTTTGACAATCCCAATTTTTAAACCATTAATTGGTTTTTCGATATCACATAAGTAATCATCTACTTGCGCATCTTTTTCATCGATAGAAGTGCTGTCACGACTATCGTGTCCAGCAATCACTTGTAACATTAATGCTGCATCAGAAACGGTTTTGGTTAATGGCCCAATTTGATCTAAACTAGAACCATATGCAACCAAGCCGTATCGAGATACGCGACCGTAAGTTGGTTTAAGACCAACGACACCGCAGAAGCTAGCAGGTTGTCGAATTGAGCCACCAGTGTCAGAGCCTAGTGCACCCCAAACTGTTTTTGCAGCAACAGCTGCAGCAGAGCCACCAGAACTACCACCAGGTACTCTTGTTGTATCCCAAGGGTTGTGGGTAGCAAAAAAGGCGGAGTTTTCATTACTAGACCCCATCGCAAATTCATCCATATTGCATTTGCCAACAATGACTGCACCTGCGGCTTTCAGTTTTTCTACGACATGCGCATCATAAGGTGCTGAAAAATTTTCCAACATTTTAGAACCACATGTTGTCCGCCCAAAATGGGTGATCATATTGTCTTTTAAGGCAATAGGTACGCCAGCTAGCATCCCTACAGGTTGCCCGCTGTTGATTTGTTCATCAATATATATTGCTTGGCTGGTCGCTTCTTCTCGATGGATCGAAATATATGCCTTCACAGTAGGGTCGACGCTGTCTATTCGATCGAATGTATGATTAAGGGCGTCCATTGCTGAAATGTCACCAGTGGCAATTTTGTCTCTAAGTTGTATTAAAGTGAGATTATCCATGTAAATTTATAACCTATGTTATTCACAAGACTTGTCGGTCTTTTAGATATTGTATGTTTCGGTATATACCATTAAAAGGTTGCGCCTAGGCGCTACCTTCCCCAAGTACTTTTGGTACTGCAAAATAGTGTTCATCTATTTGTGGTGCATTACTCAATGCTTGTTCATTACTTAATGACGGCTTGACAACATCTTCTCGCAGGGCGTTGTGAATAGGTAAACAGTGCGCCAATGGTGTCACATTGTCGGTATCTAATGTTTCAAGCTGAGCGACATATTTTAAAATGGCACCCAATTGTGCTGTCATCTCTGTAACTTCGTTTTCAGAAAGACTTAGCCTGCTTAAGGCTGCAACTTTTAAGACGTCTTCTTTTGTTAAAGGGGTACTCATCTTTATCATTCCTATATATATTTAGAACTATTTTGTGCCAAATAATGTATCTTTTTTTGGTGTGAAACGTCTATTTCACGCGCAATCCTATTATAGTAACAATTTTTGTTTATGAATAGGCAGTCTATAAAAAAAGACAAGATCTTTTGCAGACCTTGCCTTAAAATAACAAATTAAATTTTACTAACCGTTTATGCTGCAGTATCAGCCGTTTCTGGCTTCCAGTTGCGTTTTGGTGGTTTAGTCACCATACCTTGGCGGATCGCTTTGGCGGTTACCTTGATACGGACAACCTTACCTTCAACCAACGCACGTACACGTTGTGTATTTGGTTTAAATTGACGCTTTGTTTTACCGGTGATTTTGCGACCGGCGCCACCTAAATAACGTGCTTTACCGCGACGAGAAATACTACGGCCAGCTGAGGTACTCTTACCTGTATAAAAACATACTCTTGACATTGTTTTAAACTCCTAAAAAACTAATCGAACTGAGCAGTATAGTGGCAAATGTTTTGATTGCAACCTTTTTTCACAAAAATTACCATAACATCACTATTTAATGTAACTTTATAGTTATAAAAAATTGTAAGTCTTTGTTTTAACGTTGATTATGAGAGAATTAATTTATGGTATGAATAGGTGTTACTGTTTGGATTTGTTTGATGGTGCGTTTGTTTAGTGGCTTGCTGAATTTGGCGCCTACCGAAGTCCACTTATCTGGTTGTAGCTGAGACCAGACAACGATACCATAAAGCACTATTGGTTTGATATTGGGGATTAAATCGATGGAAATTCGAAATACTTTACCTGGTTTAACATCGTTGGTGGTATAAAATGCGATGCCACTTTGAGACATATTGTGAATAATAATGCGTTGGCTATTCTCTAGTTGTATTTTGTTTTGTTTCTTGGCAACAAACCGTAGGTTTGCTGATAATCTAAAATGATACCTTAAGGCCCGCGTGTTTATATCAGTAGAAGTCTCTGTGGTAAGCTCGCCTAATAGCGTTTGATGTGAAATATTATCTTCTTCTTCTGCTGATAAGGTTTCGTTGATTAAGGATTTAAAAGCCGCAAGAATTTCTTTGTCTAGTTTGTCGGTAGCAGCTTCTTTTTCTAGAATATCGAAAACTTCTTCTATTGTATATTCATGTGACCGATATGGTCGAACTGATGTCATCGCCTCGAACATATCTACGATTGCAGACATGCGTCCGTAAAGTGAAATTTGATCCCCCTTTAATTTGTTTGGATAACCTGAGCCGTCAAGTTTCTCGTGGTGCTCAGAAATGACATGCATGGCAACATCTGAAAAAGAGCCTATGTCAACTAAATGGTCTACGCCCCTAGTTACATGGCTTCGTAATTCCGAAAATTGTTCGTCTGTAAGTATCCCTTTCTCGTTAAGTACGTCAGCATCAATAAAGATTTTGCCTATATCATGAACAAGTGCCCCTATACCTAGTTCTATAACGATATCTTTATCTAGTTTTAACTTGTTGCCTAAGGCGACGAGTAGGTTGCATACATTTACGGTATGGGTTGCACTGTAAAAATCATGATTAGAAAGGTCAAACAAGATGCTAAATGTGTCTTGGCTTTCGAGTAAGTTCGTGACAATCGCTTTGGAGATATCACCTATATTTTCTAAAGACGCCTCGGTTAAGGGGGCAGAATATAGATCATCTACGAAAGAAATACAGGTATGATAGAGTAAATTGCACCGGACATCTTTTCTTATGGTAGGGCTTTGAATAACATTGTTGATACAATGTTTGATCGCGTCATAATATTTTTGATGATCATTTACACTGCAGTAGGCAATGTCGATACCTGATTCAATAAAGCGTGTTATGTCTTTGAGGGTGATAGATCTTTGGCTAGAGGTGAATAATACGTATTCATTCTCCTTAAAAAGGTATATTTTGATATCCTTTAATGCCTCAATAGGGACTTGGCTTAGCGGGATAGGAAGAAAACCTGCTTGTTGACATGAAATTTGTTGTGATAATATTGCTTCCAAACGCGATCTCTTATTTATAAATTAAATTAACATAAAACACTTACAAAATCCATTCGTCACTACTATGTTTTATATTCGGTTTGTTTTGGGTGTAGATTAACGCGTTTTGCATAGGTTTAGATGATAACGAATATTTATGCCCGGAATCGCCGTTATATGTACGCATAATATAAAACAATTGTCTATTTACCACCTATAAAGAGGCTTAGGTCATTTTATCAGACCTTTGTTTGTTTTGTTTTGCTTTTTGGGTAGATAATAAGCATCGAACTGACAATAACGCTTTAAAATCTATAGATGTTTTGGGCAATTGACTTTATTTTAGACAGTCGTAAAAAACCCTTTTTCATCGATAATAAGGGGCATTTAAAGTTGCTCATATACCATACTTACCGTACAATGAGCGACTTGTTTTGCTAGGTATTGAAGGCAACTCAATCTAGCACTTAAAATGTTGTTATAAAAGGACTTAACATACGTGGTATTACCGAACGAAGGTCGTATAACCGACCATTCCATTATAGATGAATTAAAAGACTCATATCTTAACTATGCAATGAGTGTAATTGTATCTCGAGCGCTACCGGATGTGCGTGATGGTCTAAAGCCTTCACAACGCCGTATTTTGGTTGCGATGAATGACTTAAACCTTGGCCCACGCAGCAAGCACCGTAAGTGTGCCAAAATTGTTGGTGATACATCGGGTAATTATCATCCCCATGGCGATCAGGCAACATATGGTACTTTGGTCCGTATGGGGCAGCACTGGAACATGCGCACCATGCTCGTCGACAAGCAAGGTAACTTTGGTAGTGTCGATGATGATCCCCCTGCAGCGATGCGTTATACTGAAGCAAGAATGCACAGCGCAGCTGCTGATATGATGATTGATATCAATCGTGATACGGTTAATTTTGTCCCCAATTACGATGAAACCACGACTGAACCATCTGTTTTGCCGGCAAAATTTCCCAACTTGGTTGTGAATGGTTGTACTGGTATTGCTGTGGGCATGGCGACCAATATGGCGCCACACAACCCAGGTGAAGTGTGCGAGACATTGATTAAATTATTAGATAATCCAGAATTAACGATAAAAGAAATTCTGGATATCATGCCGGGGCCCGATTTCCCTGGTGGTTCTACGATTTGTGGCCGTAGTGGTATTGTTGATGCATACTCTACAGGGCGTGGATCGATTCCAGTGCGTGCGAAACTGCATACAGAAACGTCAGCAAAAGGACGTATTTCTGTTGTTGTAGACGAAATTCCGTTTCAAACAGTTAAGAGTTCTATCGTTGTTAAAATTGCGAGTTGTGTTAATAACGGTCTTATTGATGGTATCTCTGACGTACGTGATGAATCTGATCGAAATGGGATGCGCATCGTCGTTGTGCTCAAGAAAGATGCTGATGATGGTGTCATTATTAATCAGCTTTACAAGTATACCCAATTGCAATCTAACTTTAGTGTTAATAATATTGCATTGGTTAAAAATCGTCCACAGACATTAAATATGAAGCAAATGCTTTCGTATTTTTTAGATCATCGTAAAGAAGTCATTCGTCGCAGAACACAGTTTTTGCTTCGTAAGGCACTTACCCGGGCGCACATTGTTGAAGGTTTAATTTTAGCACAATCAGATATCGATGAAATCATTCGCCTGATTCGTCAATCATCAGATGTTGCAGCAGCCCGTGAAGCATTAATGAATAAACCACTTCGATTGATGGAACATGCAACGCTCAAAAAATTGTTGCCTGAAAAATTTGTTGAAGAAAAAACAAATAATGATCAATTTTTAACAGGCCCTCAGGCAGATGCGATATTGGCGATGCAGTTGCAACGCCTTACAGGTTTGGAAATTGAAAAATTGGGCAAAGAATATGCAGCGTTAAGCGGTGAAATTGATGGTTATGAAGCGATTTTAACGCAAGAAAACTTATTGTTTGATATTATTCGTGAAGACCTTGAAGAAATGAAGGCAAAATATAATTCACCACGCCGCACCGATATTGAAGGCGCTGTAGGTGACTTTAATATGGAGGAACTCGTTCCAGAAGAAGAGGCAATTGTGACGATTAGTCATGATGGTTATATCAAGCGAGCGCCGACAGATACGTTCCGTAAACAAGGGCGTGGCGGTAAAGGTGTTAAGGGATCTTCAAATAAAGAAAATGATTTTATTGAACATCTATTTACAGCGAGCACACATGACTATTTATGCTTCTTTACAGATCTGGGTCGTTGTTATTGGTTGAGGGTTTATGACTTACCTGAAATGAGTAGAACCAGTCGTGGTAGGAACGTTGCGAATTTAATAGAAATGCAGGATGGTGAAAGTATTGCACAAATTTTACCTGTATCTACTTTTGATGACCGGATGTTGCTAATGGCAACGAAGTTTGGTTCTATTAAGAAAACAGTATTAAGTGCATATGGTAATGTACGTAAAAATGGTATTAACGCGATTACCTTAATGCCTGGTGACGCATTGATTGGTGCGGCGATATCAAGTGGCGATAATGAAATTATCTTAGGTACACGTAATGGTTTGGCAATTCGTTTTACGGAAGAGACAGTACGTGCTTGTGGTAGAACTGCTCGCGGTGTTAAAGGTATTGGCTTGAGACCAAACGACGAAGTTGTCGACTTATTGGTTGTTGATGATACAACATCATCATTATTAACCATTTGTGAACTTGGATTAGGTAAGATTAGTGAATTGGAAAATTATCGCGTGCAAGGGCGTGCAGGTAAGGGGTTAATCAACGTGAAGATTACCCCTAAGAATGGCCGTGTCGTTGCAATCAAGATGGTAAACAAAGACCTTGATTTGATGATTATTACCGCCAAGGGTGTAGTCATTCGGACTGGACTCGATCAAGTTAGAAGCACTGGGCGTAACTCTATAGGTGTTAAAATGATGAATTTAGATGCAGGCGACCAGATTGTAGCGGTAGCACCTGTTCTTAAAGAAGATTTAGAAGAAAGTTCAGACAGTGAAGCATAATTGTGATTTTAGTAATGGCGTACTCGTGTAGCGCGCCTTAAATATATAAAATTTAATATAGGCCAGAGCGAATACTCTGGCCTATATTTTACTGGTGACACGATGCCTGTTATATCTGAACAATCGATAGAAAACTGCGATTCAAATTGCCCGCAAAAGTCTTCTTTTTTTGCGACCATGTTTACCGTTCTTTTAGCATTAAGCTGTTTGGCGGTATTAGGTTCGGCATTGAGCATAACGCCCAATAGCAGTGGCATGGGCACCCATCAACAATTAGGCATGCAACAATGCGGTTTCTTACAAAGAACCAATTATCCATGCATCACTTGTGGTATGACAACTTCATTTGCATTGGCTGTTAGGGGTAAATTGTTTGCTGCTTTTTTGAATCAACCAGCAGGTGCAATTTTAGCGCTAGGTACTATGGCTTTGGCGCTTTATTTTATGTATGTTTCTATAACTAGAAAAAAAATTGACCTACTTTACATCGGGATTTATTGGAAACGATATTTTTTCTCCGGCGCTGCGCTTCTGATGGGTGTTTGGGCGCTACAAGGCTTTAGACGTTGGCTTGTAATACAAGGGACTTAAACATCATGAAATACGTACAAATTAAATATATCGCAGTGCTTTTAGGTGCGCTCTTTTTAATGATTCAAGGGTGTAATTTTTTGGCGTATTCGACATACGTTGTAATGGGTGATGATCATGCAGATGTGAAAGCTGACTATACTTTTTCCGATGGCAGTAAAGTGCTTTTTCTTTTAACTGGTGCTACAGATATTGATTACGTAGATCCTTTTGCAAAAATTAATTTAGCGATTGGCACTGCAAAATTAATTAAAGATAACGTTGAAAATATTGTGTTTATTGATCAACAGCGCGTCGATGCTTTCCAGCGTGAAAAGTTTGCCTGGAAGGCTTTACAAATGAATGATTTTAAAAAGCGCTTTGATGTTGATTATATTATTGAAATTGATTTATTAAGGTTTGCTTTACAAGAAGAAAATGCAGTTAATTTATTACGTGGTACGCTCGAGGCTGAAATAAATGTGTATGATTTACAAGCATCCACGACTAAGCCTGTATATAAATGCTATATTAATAAAACAATTCCTAAAGGTGCACCATTACAAGATAGTCATCAAAATAAAAAACGTATCAAGCTTCAAATCACCGCTTATTTTTGTCAACAATTGTCTTGGAAGTTTTATGATCATACTGAACTTGTTGATGGTTATAATCAATAATACTTTTTGATTGTAGTTATTAATGTATTGTAATTGTCCAATCATACGGTAAAAGGAACTAAATGAAACAGCAACTATTTATCGTGATGCTTTTGTTTTTTCTGGGTGTCGTTGGGTGTACCCAAACATCAGTTTTAGTCAATTATTTAGTCGAACCAATAAAGGCTAATGCCACGGTTAAGGCCCAATACTCACTGTCGAATAAGCGCATTTTGGTTTGGGTAGATATCACCGCCGTATCAGAAAAATTTCCTGCAGCTAAAAGAATGATAACAGAGCGGATGTGTCAAGAATTAGTTGTTCAAGATACATCTATTACCGTTGTTGACTATGCACTAATTCGATCTTATTGTTTGCAACATCAAAACAATATTAATAAAAGTATCGCAACGCTTGGGCAACACTTTAATTGTGACGAAGTGTTATATATATTTGTCAACGATTTGGCAATTGATCATCAAGCAGGTAAAGGGTATTATCAACCTGTTATGGGCGGGTACATTAAAGTGATCGATAGCGATAATGGAATGCGCCTATGGCCTCAAGATAGCGCATTTAGATCATTTTCTCAACGTAGTCATCTATCAACAACGAATAATAATCATTATCAAAAGAAAATTTTAACCCAGTTAATTGATACTTTTTCGGTAAAAATGACCAAATATTTTTATGATTATCGAGGTGTGATTCAATAAGCGACGATATAAAGAATATCTATATTTAAGCTTGCTATTATCTTATGTTTAACAAAGGCGTTGTTTTATGAGTTCACGATATTTATTTTTTTTACTGATATTGGGTTTGGTGTTTAATATTTGTTTTAATGCGTCTGCTTATGACCGCCGAACGCCAATAGTGCAGGCTTTCGAAAATAATAAAAATGCAGTATTAAACATATCAACAGAAACAATGGTACAACGGTCAGATACGTTGTATAGATATGACCCCCTTTACGGGTTTTATGGTCGTAATGTTATTCGCGAGATACCACTTAATTCTTTAGGGTCTGGTTTTATAATCGATGCGCGGGGTTATATTATGACCAATGCACACGTGGTCAACGGTGCAACAACAATTACTGTTATTCAAGCAGATAAAAAAGAAGTCAAGGCACAGATTATAGCCATTGATAACCAGAGTGATATCGCCCTTCTAAAAATAGAAACAACACAACCGCTGGCATCAGTGAAGTTGTGGAATGGAACCCCTGAAGAATTATTTATTGGTGAAACAGCATTGGCGATAGGTAATCCTTTAGGTTATCAACATACGATTACAGATGGGGTGGTAAGCGCAATTCATCGCGAACTTGCATTTGAAAATGATGTTGTTTTGGGAGATATGATTCAGATTTCAACGCCGATATATCCAGGTAATTCTGGCGGGCCGCTTCTGAATATAAATGGTGAATTGATCGGTATGAATACAGCAATTAATAAAGCAGCACAAGGTATCGGGTTTGCAATACCGGTAAGTCGGTTTAAAAAAGTTTTACCAAAACTAATTAAACTAGATATCATTAGTCGCATAAATATTGGTCTTGATGTAAAGGAAGGCAACAATCAAGGTGGTGTATATGTATCGCACATGAGTGCTGATGGCGGCGCACAAGGGGCAGGTTTAGTGATCAACGATCTTATTGTTTCAGTAAATACCACAAAAATTAATTCTGAACTTGGTTTCTATTTTGAAATGTTAGAAAATAGAGATAAACGAGAGATTACTTTTTCAGTTACCAGAGATTCTCAAAACGAAACCATAGATATCGTTATGCCGCTGGTAAAAAAACCTAAACCAAACAGTGTTGCCTTGGGTGAAAGATTATATGGCATGGCCTTGGGCGAATTAACTGTCGCTTTGATCAAAAAATACCGTATCAACGGTGAGCCGGGCGATGTTGTCGTTATTAAGTCGCCCAAGCGCGGCACAACAGCATATGCAGTGGGCATTGAAGTTGAAGACATTATTACGAGTTTTAACGGGCAAAAAGTGACATCGCTTGAATCGTTGGGTTATTTGCTAGAAATGATCAGCGATAATCAAACGGTTAAAATGACCATTCATCGCACTGAAAGAGACGGTTTTGGATCGCGATACATCAGAGATTATGAAGTCACAATAAAATCAAAATCAACAACAGAAAATCTGCAAGAACTATTTAGCTTATAACGAAGGGGCCGGGCCGCTATAATAAATAACGATTCAATCCACCAGACGCGCTGGTGATTTCGGCGTTTTTAAGTACGTAATCAGGCCACCCTGGCCTGTTCGTCACAAGTAAGGCATCGAGGGCGACCTTCAAATTGTAATACGGTTAAGTACCGCAGTTGTTCTCGATCAGAGCAC
>Ga0255039_10000296_pt1 | contig 16508 bp, 15 predicted proteins | sample BC1_12_1_MG_FD_181713 | JGI IMG/M metagenome (GOLD analysis project Ga0255039, IMG submission 181713) | Seawater microbial communities from Strait of Georgia, British Columbia, Canada - BC1_12_1 | ecosystem: Environmental > Aquatic > Marine > Strait | place: Canada: British Columbia | collected... | reverse complement strand
CACTCCCGAAGCAATGCCCGTCTCGGCGGTAATCTTGAACAGGCCGATATCTCCCACGGCGTTGACATGGGTTCCGCCGCATAACTCTGTGGAAAACTCACCCATTCGCAAAACCCTGACCTGATCCGCATATTTTTCACCAAACAGGGCCATGGCACCGGCTTCCTTGGCATCTTCCAGCGCCATGACGCGAGTCTCCACAACGTGATTCACGCGTATCTGCTGGTTTACCAGGCGTTCGGTGGTCTGCAGCTGTTCCCTCGAGATGGGTTCGAAGTGGGAAAAATCGAATCTCAAACGATCGGGGTCCACCAGGGAGCCCTTTTGCTGGACATGATCCCCCAGGAGCTGGCGTAAAGCCGCGTGCATCAGATGGGTCGCAGAATGATTCAGAGCGGTCATGGCGCGCTTTTGTGAATCTACCTGGGGTTCCACGGTATCACCGACCCGAATGGCCGACCCCTCGAACCGGCCCATATGCACAACGACATCGCCGGGCTGCTTCTGGGTATCCGTCACTTGGAACTTGCCGTTTTCCAATTTGATAACGCCCTGGTCCCCGACCTGGCCGCCCGATTCCCCATAGAAAGGCGTGCGGTCCAGAACCACCACGGCCTCGCCAGCCCGCTCAAGGCTGTCAACAGGGTTGTCCTCCTGAAACAGGGCAACCACAATGGCCTTGTCCTGCAGTTGCTGATACCCGGTAAACTCCGTACCCGAATCAACGGTGATATCCAGCTGCCCTTGCGCGCCGAAATGGCTGGCCGCCCTGGCACGTTCACGCTGAGCCTCCATTTCGATCTCGAAACCCTGCATATCGACGCTGAGATTCCGCTCCCTGGCGATATCGGCGGTGAGGTCCGTGGGAAAACCGTACGTGTCGTAGAGGCGGAACAGGGTCTCACCCGGGATCTGCTCTCCCGCCAGATTTTCAATGGCGTGGTCCAGGATCCTCATGCCCTGTTCCAACGTCTCGGCAAAGCGCTCCTCTTCGATTTTGAGCACCCTCTCGACCTGCTGCTGTGCTTTGCTGAGTTCCGGGTAGGCCGCACCCATTTCTTCACAAAGGGTGGAGACCAGCCGGTAAAAGAAGGGGTCTCTGGTACCGAGCATGTAGCCGTGGCGAATTGCGCGCCTGATGATACGCCGCAATACGTATCCCCTGCCCTCGTTGGAGGGGAGCACACCGTCCGCCACCAGAAAGGCGCAGGAGCGAATGTGGTCCGCAATTACTCGCAGAGAATTTTCTTCCAGATCGGTGCAGCCGGTGACGTGGGCCGCGGCCTTTATCAGATTCTGAAAAAGATCGATCTCGTAATTGCTGTGAACCCCCTGCATCACCGCGGCCAGTCGCTCCAGCCCCAGGCCGGTATCCACTGAGGGTTTGGGCAGAGGGTTGAGGTTGCCCTCCCCATCCCGGTTGTACTGCATGAACACCAGGTTCCAGATCTCTATGTACCGGTCTCCGTCCTCGTCGGGTGAGCCTGGGGGGCCGCCCGGGACATGGGAACCGTGATCGTAGAAAATCTCTGAACAGGGGCCGCAGGGCCCGGTGTCGCCCATGGCCCAGAAATTGTCTTTTACACCGCAGCGGGAGAAACGGTTCGCATCCACACCGATCCCCTTCAGCCAGATTTCCGCCGCTTCGTCGTCCTCCTCGAACACCGTCACCCAAAGTTTTTCGGCAGGCAGACCAAGGGTTTCGGTGAGAAATTCCCAGGCATACTCTATGGCTTCCTGTTTGAAGTAGTCACCGAAGCTGAAGTTGCCGAGCATCTCGAAAAAGGTGTGGTGACGCGCCGTATATCCCACGTTCTCAAGATCGTTGTGCTTCCCGCCGGCGCGAACACATCGCTGAGAGGTGGTCGCACGCCTGTACGGACGTTTCTCCCGACCCAGAAAGGTGTCCTTGAACTGAACCATCCCGGCGTTCGTGAACAGGAGCGTGGGATCATCGCGGGGCACCAGCGAACTGCTGGCCACCTCCTGATGGTCATGTTTGACGAAATAGTCGAGAAACGCTCTGCGGAGCTCGGCACTGGTTTTCATACAGCCCTGGCGATCTGTCTGTCGGTCCAAAGTTGGGAAATGGTATGCAGAACCGGTGAGAATGTCATCTTTCAACGGTTTGCAACGACCCGTAATTTCAAATCAGGGCGGGAATTTTAGCACAGACGGCGGATGTAGAAAGATCACCTCCCGTTCCAGGTCGGCCAGACGCATGGGAGAAGTCAATCAGAAAGCTTCAGGCACTGACCCTGAAGCGGCATCAGCCTACTCGTTTGGCCAGATGTACCGCCTGATATGCGCCGGGGCGAAGCCACGGTATTCAAGAAACCGCGCTCTGCTTGCCTGCTCACGTCGTTCCCTGGCCGGCTTGGGTCCGAATCTTCTGGCTGCCGTCTGCTGTAGCAGGCGCTCCCAACGGAAATCCCGGGCATCGAGACAACGGGCAGCCAGTTCAGTGTTCAGGCCTTTTTCGAGCAGTTCTGCCTGGATACGCAGGGGGCCGAATCCCCTGCCGACCCTGGAATCGATATAGGCCTCGGCAAATCGCCGGTCGCTCAGGGCATTGCTGGCTTCCAGGGTGTTCAGGACTGTTTCGATCAGTTCCGGGTTCTGCACCCGGCACATCAGTTTCCTTCGCAATTCCGAACGGGAATGCTCACGGCAGGCGAGCAGACGCAATGCAACCTGCTCCAGCTCTCTCGGGCCCGGTTTATTCAGGATTATCCCCCCGCCTCTTCCTCGATGGGTATCACGTTGTCCTGGGGCTTGGGAAACACCAGTTCACGGATCTGGCGGTCTATGTCCTGCGCTATCTCAGGATGCTCTTTCAGAAAATTACGGACATTGTCCTTGCCCTGCCCGATTCGGTCGCCGCGATAACTGTACCAGGAGCCGGCCTTGTCGATGATGCCGTGTTTGACCCCCAGATCGATGACCTCGCCCTCCCAGGAGATACCCTCGCCGTAGAGAATCTCGAAAACAGCCTGCTTGAAAGGTGGCGCAACCTTGTTTTTCACCACCTTGACCCTGGTCTCGTTGCCAACCACCTCCTCACCTTTCTTGATCGCGCCAATTCTGCGGATATCCAGTCGAACCGAGGCATAGAACTTGAGCGCGTTGCCACCGGTGGTGGTCTCCGGACTGCCGAACATGACACCGATCTTCATCCGGATCTGATTGATAAATATGACGATGCAGTTGGAACGTTTGATATTTGCGGTAAGCTTGCGCAGGGCCTGGGACATCAGGCGTGCCTGCAACCCGACGTGGGAGTCCCCCATTTCTCCTTCTATCTCAGCCTTTGGCGTCAAGGCGGCTACGGAATCGATGACCACGATGTCCACGGCGTTGGAGCGCACCAGCATGTCGGTGATTTCCAGGGCCTGTTCACCCGTATCCGGCTGGGAGACCAGCAGTTCATCCATATCCACGCCCAGTTTCTCGGTGTAGGCGGGATCCAGTGCATGTTCGGCATCGACGAAGGCGGCAACTCCGCCCTGCTTTTGCATCTGGGCTACGACATGCAGTGTGAGTGTGGTCTTGCCCGAGGCCTCCGGGCCGTAGATCTCTACAACGCGCCCCTTGGGCACACCACCTACACCCAGGGCGATATCGAGGCCCAGCGAACCGGTGGAGACGGCCTCCACACGGCGTATGGCATTGTTGTCACCCATACGCATGACAGAGCCTTTTCCGAACTGCTTTTCGATCTGGCTTAGTGCAATGCTCAAGGCTTTTTTACGATTGTCGTCCATTTTTCCCCCGCTTCTTGGATGGTGCGACGGCTTCCTGCCGTCGGTGATGTTCTCTACATGTTCTCTATTATGGCACAGCCTGGCGGAATGTCACAACCCCAGGGGCCAGTTTTTGAGAACCCGGTACCGCGGCACCTTTTTACCGCTGTCTGAGGTTATCAGGGAAAATGCCTTCACATCCCAGGCGATCCCTTTCTCCAGCTGACATGCCGTTGCCGTCCCTGTCTTGCGTGCCAGGGTGACATGAGGCCTGAAGGTCCGTGTTTCGGGCTTGAAGCCGCAGCCTTTCAGCTCATTCCCCAATGTGCGCACTAGCCCTTCAAGTTCCGCAGGCACCCGCGACGTTCCACTCCAAAGCAGTTGGGGTCGCCGCCAGTAGCCGACACTGTCGATCAGAAGGGAAAACGGTGGGGTGCGCACCCTTCCCGCCGCCTCCACGAGGCAATCGTAGCGATCGGGCCCGACCTGACCCAGAAAGTTAAGGGTTATGTGGAGGTCCTGGATATGGGTGGGACGCCCTCCGTGGGCAGGGAGTCTATCCCGGATTCCAGCCAGCTGCTCTCTGATCCGCGTATCGGGCCACAGGGCAAAGAAGAGACGTTGTGAGCCTGGTTCAGACAAAATCTTCTGCCACCCCGTTGGTTCCCGTAACATTCGTCGTGTAACCGCATTTGGTTCCCAGACAGGAAATACGGCGGTCCCCGAGACAAGGGAGTATCCGTGCTAACTCTTCGTCTGGCAATACCGACAGGCCCGGTACTTTTCAGCTAAACTGTGCGGCCTTATATTGAACTGGCAGAACCAACACGGGAGACACATGGACATCCTTTGCGAGCACCGGGCATCACCGGCCAAACTGGAAATACTCGGCGTATACGACTGGCCCATCTGGGAAAAAGAGGTTTCCGAGTTCCCCTGGAAATACGATCGGGAGGAGACCTGCTACATACTTCGCGGCAAGTTCATCCTGACCCCGGACGACGGTGAACCCCAGGAGTTCAATCGCGGCGACCTGATCACCTTTCCTGCGGGCCTCTCCTGTACCTGGAAGATCCTGAAGCCGGTTGAAAAACATTATGCCTTTGGCTGATATTCCCTGAAGGGCCCGCAAACCACACCTACACTCCGGCAGATCCCATGTCATCAGAGATCCCAGTAAGCCGACGTTGGATTTTTGTGCCGTAATAGTCGGTGCTCAACCCATACCGAATCCTCATCACAATTGCTCTAGTCACTTCCAGCAGGAACGAATTCGTCGGGTGGGGTCTACACCCCACTGGTAGGTTCCACTTTTGCATGGCTCACACCAATCTAAGACATTCGGTCTACAGTTGATCGACATGGCTCCAACTTATCCGTTGCAACACACGTCACTGCGCGACAGGCGCTTTCCGCTGGAGACAGTAGTTATGGCTGACCCGCTTTTCTTAACTTCTTTCAGCGAGATTGAACAACTTGGGAAGGAGATCGTCAGTGAGCCTGCCGCGTATCTCCGGGCTGCAGTTTGTGATGCGGATTTTCTCAGTTAGATACCACGCCCGATCATGGAGCACCATCAACATGGCCAATCCGGAATCGTAAAGCCTGCGGGTTTGGCGCAGATCAACCACAATGCGACTCGCAGCGAGACGTTGCGCCTGGGCAGCAGCTTTTAGGAAAACATTGCAAAGGCGAAGATCAAGGTCCCGACCGACACGTATTGTGACGACAGAGCCATCCTCGCTTACATTCAGTTGAGTCCGAGAGATTCCTCTTATAGAATTCAAATGTTTTTCATGTTTCATCTATCGCCCCAGTCAATCTCTTCTGAAGAGTCGTTTTCTTAGCTGCGAACATTCTGAATCAGCGATCTGCCTTTTGGTATTTTTATCGACAACCAGTGTAGGACGCACTGTAGCTGACGTTGGTGACAATTTGATGACTTCTTCAGCTAGTAGCAATCCGTGATTAGTTGATGTCTCTTGGAATAATGCTGGGAGAGCGCGAACTTTTTGAAACTGCTGGCCGGAGAGAGGCAGTCGGCTAAGGTCTGGTAACTGGAATTCTATGAGAAGAGAGTTTGCCAGGAAGATTTTCGATTCCGTTACACTATCCCTTCAGGGAATCTCCTTCCAGTTAGCGGATCTTCGGTTTGTGCACTGCGATAGCCTGTTGTCGACCCAGGGTGTGTAAAAACGCCAGACGAAGGCTTTACAAGCTGAAACCTACCCACAAAAGTTTGTTTACGGCGATTGCTGTTGATTCAGGGGTGCTTGATTGAGTGCGTTGACTTTAGTGGCTTTTCAATGGATGAGCTGTAATGAAGTCTGGAGGGCCTTGATTGGGCTGCATTTGCCTGCATAGAGACTTCGTCCCTACGCCTTTATCGCTTCAAGCAAACTACCAGCACCCATGAGATTCATTGCACGTTTTAGATTGTAAGAGAGCACATGTAGACTCATCTCTGTACTCACCTTCGGTAACGTCTTGGTCAAAAAGTGTGTGTGGCCCATCCAAGTCTTCAACGTTCCGAACGGATGCTCCACTGTTTCTCGACGCAGGCGCATTTTGCCGGGATCTCGATCCAGTCGTTCCTGTACTGCTTCCAACACCTCCTCATGCTCCCAGCGGGTAACACGTCGGAACGGACTCGGTGTACATTGAGCCTTTATCACGCAATGCTGGCAATTTGAACTCCAATACCGATGCAACGTTCGCCCCTTTTCCTGCGTTGTCATACGCCAGATCAATCGCTCTCCTGCCGGACAACGATACTCGTCATCTTCCGGTACAAAGTGAAAATCTCGTTTACCAAATCGTCCCTCGGCCTGAGCGCCTGAGGTCTGTGGTTTCGGAAGTGTCACTTCAATGCCCGCCTCATCGCAGGCAAGAATCTCTTCACCTTTGAAATACCCGCGATCGGCTACCACCTTCAAATTCTCGGCTTCTATTGCCTCTTGTGCCTGTTTCGCCATGTTAAACAACTGGCCGCGATCATTGCCCACATTGGTTACCTCATGAGCAACGATCAGATGGTGTTTGGTATCGACTGCCGTCTGCACGTTGTAACCTACCATGCCTGTACCTCTGCCACTGGTCGCCATAGAGCGGGCATCGGGATCGGTGAGAGAGATTTGCTTGTCGGGTGCTTCCAGCCTTTGAACCTCGAGTGCCTCCAGGCGCTTCATCTCCTTTTTCAGCACCTCAATTTTCTCTTTCAAGTGTATGGTCTTGGCTTCAGCAAAATCGATGGGTGATAGGACGGACGACCTGTTGTGCAGGGATTGACACCCTCAAATCCAAGCTCTCTGAGATCGAGCTCATCGACAAATGCGTCGATAACTCTGACTGGATTGTCTTCAGCAATGAAGTCTTCCAGTTTTTCCGGGAATAACGTGCTTTGGCTGCGGTCTACACCTTCAATAAAACGCTTCATCTTCACCCCACGTCATGGCAATCACGTGAGTATACCGGGCACCGCGTTTTCACACACCCTGGACCCATAGGAGACACTAATCTGTTTTACAAATAATGTCTTTTGCCATCCTGACGCAATTCCTCCCAGCAGCTTTCGCGGTATACATTGCCGAATCTGCTGCATTTAGCAAATCTTCCCCAGAATCACCATGTTCTGGATAGGTGGACACGCCGATGCTGACGGTTATGTTGTGTTCTTTGTTATCCCCTATAGAAATAGAATGCTCGGCAATTTCAATACGCAGTCGTTCTGCCAGCTCTGTTGCTTTGGTAAGGGATGTTTCTGGCAGTAAGACAACAAATTCTTCTCCACCATAACGAGATGCGTAATCCGTTATGCGGACCGAACTCTCCAGCATTTTCGCAAGACTACTTAGTATCTTATCTCCAGCCTGATGACCTAACGTGTCATTAATTGGCTTAAAATAGTCGATATCCAACATGAAAACTGACAAAGCATGTTTATACCGATCTGCCCTGTGTAATTCTTCGGTTAATTGCTTCCTCAATGCTCTACGATTATATAGACCGGTTAATGGGTCGTGATTCGAAAGGTATCGTAACTCAGTCTCCAATCTCTTGCGTTCAGTAATATCGATTACGGAGACCAGAGTTTGGCCCGAATCAGGGAAAAAAGTAAGATTCAAAAGAGCCCAACCTTGGCGCCCCTTTAAACTATTGAACTGAAATTCATAAGTATCTGGTACATCCTCTCCACGTATACGTTTGAGGTGATATTCCTGCATTTGAGCCCTGTCCATCTCAGCCACACCTTCTAAAAAAGAGCGGCCGATAATTTCTGAGTCGTCGGCCTCTGCAAGCTGAGTGAATGTGCGGTTAACCAATGATAGAGTACCATCTGGCTCAAGCACAGCCATCCCGGTGCCAGTGCGTTCAAAAAGGAGGCGATACTGCTCCTCAATCCGTGTACGCTCAGTGATATCGTGGATGACAGAGAAGAGAAACTTTTGTCCTCCCAAGGAAATGGGGTTACTGTAGACTTCGACGTCGCGAATTTCTCCCGAAGCAAGCCGGTGCCGGAAGTTAAAGTGATTTTTGGGCCCTTCCATGGCTCGCCGCATCTCAACAGCAACCTCAGATTTACTCAGAGTATTGATATCTGATATTTTCATCGCTGTCAGTTCGGACAGTGAGTACCCATAGTATTGGCAGGCACCCACGCTGGCATCTCTTATCGTACCGTCATTGGGATCAATAAGCAGCATGACCGCCCTGTTCTCCAAGAACATCATGCGGTAGTGAAATGTGCCATCCTCGATAGCTGACATCCTAGCCCCTTTTACAACCGGTTTACGATGAATATGGTTAAATAGCCCATCAAATACTATGAACTGTGCCATGAAAGTCTGAGGAATACGATATCACAACACTTCCGTTCAAGGCCCGCTCCTGGCCGAGTCTTGCCTATTGCGCCGCACAATCTGAACGTCAGCTTATCCATGTAATGGAAATCAATTCCCAGATAGCGGACGTGCCCGTGTTACAGTGCAATAGCCTGCTGGCGACCCACAAGAGACATTCGTCATAACTGCTCCGATTGCTTCCGGCTGGAGCGAAACCGCCGGATGGGACTCTCACCCACTGTGAAACGTCGCTTTAGCGCGGTACACACTCACTGAGGAAGCTCATAACCGCCATGGTTTCAGTAATTATTATCGCCTAGAATGGCCAATTCTGCTTATAAACTGAGGGTTCTATAGATGCATGTGCTCCATTAATTATCCCCGCTTGGTGCGTCCATATTTCTGATTATATTGATTTCTGCATGTACTGCAGAAATTGGCAGTGAGCAATGGTGTGCAGACTTGAAAGAAAAATCAAAAGCAGATTGGACAGCGAATGAAGCTACCGATTTTGCCAAGCATTGTATTTTCAAATAATTGGAAAAGCACATAAATGACCCGCCGTTTCTCGTAAAGAAAAATGACGCTATGTGGAGGAATCTGACGTATCGAACATTGCCCACGATGTATTCGTGGGCACTAACCGATAGCAACTACTTGGATTAGTGCTTATGTTTCTTCCAGTGCTTGTGATGTTTTTTCCAGTGCTTATAGCGCGGTTCTTGTACATAAATCACTCTGGGAGGCGGAGGAGCATCCATATAGACCACCTCGCGTCTCTGAGATGGCTCAACATGGATTACCTGCGTCGGCGCAGAAGATGATTTTTTGTCATCGTCTGCCATCACTGCGGTGCCAACGGCAGCTCCAACCGCGCCACCAACTACAGCTCCAGTTTTTCCGCCGATTTCAGAACCGACTGCTGCGCCAACCCCTCCACCGACGGCTCCCCCGATTACGGCGTCGGTGTCAACGGCAAAGACCGCTGTGGCGGGAGCCAGGGCCAAAGCAAGACATGCGACAATTATCCCGTTCATAAGGCGGTCTCCGATCGTTAAAGATAGATCCATAGATCCTTATTAGCGTCGGAGAACCGGCTTTTCTAAAGAGGACGACATCCTTGAACGTGATAACCGTCGCATTTCTTGGAAGAGGGTCTTTTATTTCTTTTCCAGGGTATAGGGCAAATAGAATCGGGGTGTAATCACTGACGCTATTAGAGCGCGTTTCTTTTCCAGTTGGATAAATTACTGTAGCTAATAACGACAATTCGTCTCCGCTTGAGACATGCCCGATCGACCATCATCCAGCGTTAATGAATGACGGCTCTTGGCCGACTCCGGCTGTACGACTCCGCGATCCGATGGTCCGCTTTGTGGTTTTGATTTGGAGCTGGCTGGAAGTATTCAGAAGTATCTGAAATTCCATGCCCCCCTTCCAGTAAGCAGACGTAGAGATTGTGCACTGCAATAGGCGGCTCACGACCCACTGCTGCCGGTCATTACTCACCTGGCGAACGACCGCTGTTCAGCTTTTGCTGACGTTGCTAGTCAAACCAGCAATGCCTGAAACCGGCCAACCGCTGTCGGTCTAACTGCCATCTATTTAATTGCGATATCACCAGATGAACTGGTGAATTAATTCGATTCAAAAAGCCCATCTATAAAAGATGTCCAGAAAATCATGAAACCATCCGCTATGCTCAACGACTCTATCTATATTCAATAAGCCGAGTAAAACTAAAACCGGAACCGGAAGTGTTGCAATAATAGTCACTAAAACAAAAAAGGGCCAAGAAACCAAGCGTTGACTCATCCCTGATAATAAGGAAAGACCGCCGCCACCTCCGATCAGGGCATTACCGGGAAAATTCAAACTGACGGCGAGGGTCACATAGCGATTGTGCAACATGAGTTTGCCAAATTTACTCATCCATCCGCTCCCTTTTACCAATCGCTCCAGGAGAGTGTCAAAATCTTCATGACCAATGGGTAAGCCAATTTTCGTCAATGCCTTGTGTACCCACATAGTAGGTAGCAGTCTGCCAATTCCGAAAGCCAAGTTTAAACCGATTAGAGTACCTGCATAAGCAACGATGACACCAGGAACACCAAAGATTGCCATGATCAGCAATCCGATTTCGACTCCTGCAATGAAAGGCATGGCCAGAAATATGGAATAACTAAAGGCTAAAAGGATAAATCCTCCCAAACCCATCATCTCCTGAAGCTGACTGAGAACTTCTTTAGCATTGCTTTCGCCAAGATGAGTAACACCGTGACCAATAACAACCAGTACAGACCAGATAAAAATGGTCAAAACACCCTTCCACCTCGGTGTTTTAGTATTCGGCAGGCTCAAGATTATAAAGTAAATAATGAGGCTTAAACCAATGGCTGCAGCAAAAGCCTTAATAGCAAGATGTGAGAATATCTGAGCCATAAACTCTGAATGGTCGTGCAACAGTTGATGCATTATGGCTATTGCCAAGATCCAGGCAAAAAGAGTTAGTGCAATACGCGCACCAAAACGCAAATAGCTATGAATGGCTGAATTGTTAATCATTCCCAACTCTGTCATTCATGGAAAAAAAGCGCTGGCTACATAAAGCCAAGCCAGTAAAATAGGTTAGGGTAAGAAATAGAAACAGCGAATTACCATTGCGCCAAGGAGCATCAATTTCAAATATGAGCTTTGCAACCCAATAGCTACCGAAGGTAAAAGCGCCAAACCCCAGAAGACTCCACCAAAGCCAGAGTGGCGAAGATTGGTAAAAGTACCTGATCAACAACAGCATCACCAGACAGAGACCCGAGCCCACAGCAATCTGAGAAACCAAATGTGTCTTGGCATGGGCCGGCCACGTTACATCAATAAAATTGATTGGGGAAGCGAACAAGATAGGCAAGAAAAAGTATAGTTATAGTTAAATTGAGTAAAAGGCCGGCTAACCGAAACATAGGATCATTATGGCACCTATTCCCCTGGGTCGTTCTTTTTTGTGTGATTATGGTTTTATCTATGGCTAGTACATCTTGAACTGTTTCTGATATCCATATTCACACACTAAACTTCCGATTGTGACCGTAGCGACATCCTCTGTCTAGGTCAGTTATACGTTTGAAGCGGTCATTGGGCAAGACCTCATTGAACGCCCGGTGTTGGCCGGGTCCTGCCTATTGCGGTGCACAATCTAAACGTCAGCTTCTTGCGTAATGGGAATCATTTCCCAGATAGCGGACGGTCGATTTGTGCGGCGCAATAGGCGGCTCACGACCCAAACCTGCCCTTCATATCCAGGTCCCCGACCGGCTGCTTTACCGTGCTCTGAGACATGCCAAAAGACAAAAAAAACCGGCACTTTTGCCGGGTGGGTATTAATTGGAACAAAGATAACAATGGTGGGTATATCGGCAGTGCACCTACAGGAATACAAAACTGACGAATACCACCAGAAAGATCAGTGAAACGGTTACAGTGGCGATCATAAAGAAGGCAGCAAGAAAATTGCCCATAGACCGCACGAAGATATAGTCACGCTGTTCCAGCGTCTCCATCCTATCTCCTCCTTTGTGGCCTCAGAATTTACTGCGCACTTCTGAAGTCTATATAGACGCATATTGGAAAAGTTAACATTGGGGATTACCCTATTATTTTCAGGGTGGCCCATCAATGATAAAACTTGGTGGGGTTTTTATATGCTTAGTGATGGTCCGGAGTTGGCCGACTCCCGCCTATTGCATCGCACAAACTGAATGTCCGGTTACGGGGAGATGCCTTGGATAACAGACAGGCACCGAGACCTGCCTGCTGCTCATAAAGGGCACTTAAATCCGCTTCCTCCCCCGCCTACCCATAGGGTCACCCGAGATAGCCCGTGAAAGTGCCTTCCTACTGTGGAGTTTCCACAAAGAACCCGGCTCTGAGGCCGGTTTGTGGTGTTGGTGGTAAGCTATCAGCCGGTCATAGACCGACTAGAATGATGACTGGTGCAACCCATACGAATAAGGATATGAAGGACGATATTCTACAGGAACTCGAGAAACGCCTGGGTGCAGTACATGCACGCCAGCGCCTCGGCATCGAACTTGAGCGAGATCAACACATTTTCGGTGGAGGATTCAATTTTTTCCACCCAGAAAACTGGTACTCCATCCACTCTCTGATTCGCTATACGCTTCAACTCACTGGCTTTTATGGCCGCGGTTGGCGCAATACTCTGGATATTCAAGTTCGCCACAACGATATTCTGCTCGAAAAACTGCCAATCGCGTTTGATGGTTTCACCATACTTCATATGAGCGATCTGCATGCCGACATGAATCCGCCAGCCATGGCGGCACTGGCCGAAACAGTTGCAGAACTTGAGTACGATTTGTGTGTGCTCACAGGTGACTACCGGGCCCAGACCTTCGGACCTATCGAACAAAGTCTGAAAAAAATGGCCGGGCTTTGCACCCAGCTTGTGCCCCCTATTTATGGGGTACTAGGTAACCACGACAGTATTCGCATGGTACCCGCATTAGAATCCATGGGAATTCGAATGCTGCTGAACGAGCATATCGCACTTCATAAGAGGCATGAAGCGATCTACCTGTCAGGAGTAGATGACGCTCACTACTATCGAGTTGACAATATCGAGAAGGCTGTGGAAGCCATTCCCTCTGACCACACCACTATTCTGCTCTCACATACACCGGAGATCTTTCGCCAGGCCGCCTTCGCTGGGTTCGATTTGATGCTCTGTGGTCATACCCACGGTGGCCAGATTTGTCTGCCCGGAGGCATTCCTGTCACATTGGATTCCAAGTGCCCTCGTTACATGGGCAAAGGCCCATGGCACTATCATCACATGCAGGGTTACACCTCTTCTGGTGCTGGCACCTGTATGGTCTCTGTTCGGCTCAACTGTCCACCAGAGATCACCTTGCACCGTTTGCGCTGTGCTTGAGACGATAGGCTCAATAGGGCTGTTTCCTAATGCCAAAATAATAGGCGACACGGGACAGTATAATTTCCAGAACAACGAAGACCAACGTCAATAGCAGTACTTGAGTCCAGGTCAGATCCAGAAGAGGAGCGCACGCCATCAGGGGCAATAATGACTCGGGTACTTGATCCAGCCCTAATGCCATGGCGCTGGGACGCAGCCCCATTCGTCGTTTGAAAAAACTCGAAAGCAGGTCCCCCAACATGGCAACGCCTCCAATCAGCAGACCTATCCGCCAGCCGAGATCGAGAAACAGTGCAAGAAGCGTACTGGCCAGCAACGCTCCCACTACTCCCACAACTGTCTTCGAGGCTCCCAACAGAGGCTGGCCATCAATAAATTGCCAGCCACCATCTAACGGCCACCCCCATCGCTCTCCCAGCACCAGGTGAACCAGTATAGGCACACCATTCGCTGTCAAAAGAAGAAGTAAGACGAATAATTCGAGCGTGGGCACCTGGATGACCTGTTATGGATACACAGACTACCTCAAGAAATTGTAGCTGTGAGAGGAAGCAGACTCTATGAAATTCACATTGGAACTCCACGTATCAATAGAACGCCTACTTCTGTCTGCTAGAATACATCTGCCTATGCCGCTTATTCGTCCTTGATCCGCTGGTACACCTCTTCCCGGTGTACGGGGATATCCTGGGGTGCGGTGATGCCGACCCTGAACTGCTCGCCCCTCTGACTGAGGATGGTAACCTCGATATCGTCACCAATGCGGGTGGTTTCTCCTGAAATGATCACCTTGACCCACATTGCTCAGCGGGCAGCCGCTTCCAGCGTTTGTCTGATTTCTTTGCGGTGAGCGGCGGGGACCAGTAACCATATCCGAAGAGTCGGCTCAAATACTACCGCGTTATTCAACGTCTCGATGATCAACGTCAGGCTGCGGCGCCAGTCCAGGCATCCGTTCACGCTGCCCAGCAGAGGCAGAGCAAGGCTGCGGCAGTGCCGCTGCGCCGTCAATTCCAGTGCCCGTTTCAGGGCAGAGTGCACCCAGATCTCGCGGCAGGTCGGCGTTTGCTCGATGTCATGCACAATGGCGAGCCAGCGTGCGCCCTGGATCAGTACTTCCCCTGGTAGAGCAGGACGGTCGTTGACCAAATCGGTCATCAGGCGTACGGGGTGTTCCTCTTGTGGGACCGCTACGTTCGGGGCGCTGAGCAGGCGCCAGGTATCCTCTTCGAGCACACTCGCCTCTACCGGAAACGGTGGCTCATGTGTGGTCGCGGGAGTGACGAGGATACTACCCAGCCGGATCGGCTGGCCCTTGTAACCTGGAAGAATCTGAAGTCTTGGTCTCTTTTCCATTGACACAGGTGGGCGGAGGATCTGTCGTCATTATAGAGGTATGCGCGTTTATGGAATTTAAACTCAACCATACCATTGCCAGCAAGCTGCGGGAGATCGCCGATCTGCTTGAGTAGCAGGGAGCGAAACGTTTTCACATGGCCTGGGCCGGGACCGGCTGTTCGATCCCGTGATCTGAAAGTCCGCTTTGTAGACTGGGGGCACGGCCCTTGAAAGCGGACATTTGATTTGTGCAGTGCAATAGGCCGGTCCCGACCCAGCCCCGCCCACTATGCGTACCAATTATTCCTGCAATTGACCGGTGAAAAGGAAGCGGCATTTTTGAAATCATCTTCTTCGTCCGATAATTAGTTTGCGGACGTTCTACAAAATAAAGGATACCAGCCGTAAGGGAGCGAGATACTAAGAGGAGTTGTCCAAAAATCTGTGATTTTCATCACAACGGCCATTCAGAACGCAGCAAGCTGCCTGGAATTGAACCCAAAGTGATTAAAAAGTCTCAAACTTTGGCCGCTTATTTCCAATGAAGTACTTAAGTTTAAAGATATACATACATAATAGGTAAAGTCAGATCAGCTCAATGAAAAATTTATTGAAAGCCTTATACTTTGGTGCCTTCATTTTGCTCTCCGCACAAACCATAGCTGGTGGAAAGATCGAAGATGAGGCAGGCTGGGGCATCAAACTTTATTTGAATGCCAGCTATGGATCGAGTCAATCTCTGTTAGATACGGACAGCGATCATGCCTTTACACTGGATTTGGAAAACACCGGGGAAAATATTAAGGACAAAAGCATTTTTCCCCTGATACGCCTGGACTACACATTATCCAATTTAAAGACGCAGTTTTCCCTCGGGCAAGGTAAAGAAAATATCATTCGTGGGCTATCCCAAGTTGAAGTGGGGGTTTCCCACATGCTGGGCAAAAGAGAATTACTGGAACTAGCTTACATCCCCGAACTGCCCCGTTTCAGTAAAACCTGGGAAAATCCCTATGGTATAAGTGTCGTTCGCAAGAAATCCAAGCAATCCACCCAGGGGGTTCGCATACGTTGGCAAAATGTCTTGGACACTCCATTTACTTTTAAGTACGGCTATGCCTCAAGCGATACCGATGACGAACTGAGTAGACAATTCTTAGGGTTGTCGCCATCCCAACGTTCAATGTTGGACCGTAATGACGATTATCACCGTTTTACCGGTGAGTACCCCATTTCAACTAATGATACAACCAAAATCACACCGATCCTCAGTTACACTCGGGCCGATACCGATGGCAGAGCCGTTGGATATAATGGCTATCGAATCGGCCTGGAAGCCAAGCACATGGTTCGCAAACGCCACTTAACAAGTGTTTTCTTGGATTACGAACACCGAAAATATCTGGAGTCGAACCCGGTGTTCAACGAACGACAGAAAGGTAATGAGTTCGGCATAACCGCTACCTACAGCTATCTGGCACCCTTTGGCTGGGAACATGCGCGTATCATCGCTTTAGCCAAATACGACCGTTCAACATCCGATATCTCCTTTTATAAGAACAAGGATGTCGGTATCAGTGTCGGAATAGGTTGGGAATATTGATGCGCTGGGCTTCGTTGTACACCCATACC
>Ga0255039_10000295_pt1 | contig 16516 bp, 9 predicted proteins | sample BC1_12_1_MG_FD_181713 | JGI IMG/M metagenome (GOLD analysis project Ga0255039, IMG submission 181713) | Seawater microbial communities from Strait of Georgia, British Columbia, Canada - BC1_12_1 | ecosystem: Environmental > Aquatic > Marine > Strait | place: Canada: British Columbia | collected... | reverse complement strand
GGTTGAAAATGAACTACTTGAGCAGCATGAAGAAAAGCAAGTTGCTGAAGAGCAGCCTGTAGAAACCAATACTGAAACTGTTGAAGAGCAGGCGGTATTACAAGAATTAACTGAGGAAGAGGTTGAGAAACTTACACTCGGTGAAGACGACGTTCTTTCATTTATTAGAGAAAGATATAACAAAGAGATAAACTCTGTTGATGATTTATTTGCTCAACGTGAAGCGAATGATGAGTTGCCAGAGGATGTATCTGCCTTCTTGAAGTATAAGAAGGAAACTGGTCGAGGCATCGATGATTTTATGAAGCTGCAAGCTGATTACGACAAGATGGATTCAGACCAAGTATTGCGAGAGTACTATGCTTCAACGGAAAAAGACTTAGACTCAGAGGATATTGAATACCTTATGAGTGATAAGTTTTCTTATGATGAGGAGTTAGACGATGACTCTGATGTTAAGGCAAAGAAAATCGCAAAGAAAAGAGAACTTGCAAAGGCAAAGAAGTACTTCAATGATTTAAAGGAGACGTACAAGGTACCTGTCGAGTCGGCTAGCGCACCTGTCAACGAAGATGAAGCGGAGACTTACAATGCTTACAAGGAATATATATCACAAGCACAGTCTATTCAAGAAGAGAATGCTAAGAAATCAGAGTATTTTCAGAAGAAGACGGATGAAATTTTCAGTGACGAATTCAAAGGTTTTGGGTTCAAGGTCGGTGATCAAGAGATTCTGTTTAGCCCTGGAGAAACAAAAGAAATTAAGGCACTCCAATCTGATGTTAACAATTTTATCTCTAAGTATTTAGATGATAATGGAATGGTTACTGATGCGGCTGGATACCATAAAGCACTTGCTGCTGCTATGAATCCTGAGAAGTTAGCTGCTTTCTTTTATGAGAAAGGTAAGGCTGATGCCGTAGTGGATGGCTCAAGACAATCCAAGAATATAAACATGGATTTAAAGAGTTCTCCTCAAAAATTAAGTAACGATTCTGGTTTTAAAATCAGAGCACTAGATACAGACAGTGGGCGTGGATTAAAGATTAAAAAACGATAAAACACAACACAAAAAACTAAAAAATTATGGCATTATCTGTAAATTCAACTCCTGGATACAGTCTTACTCCGAGCCCGTCTCAAGTAGCTACACCAGGATCTTACATTTCTGATTTTGACTTCTTAAGTCAATATCTACCTGACACTCATGAAAAAGAATTTGAGCGTTATGGAAACCGATCTATCTCTTCTTTCTTACGTTTAGTAGGAGCTGAGATGCCTTCTAACTCTGACCTTATCAAATGGACTGAGCAAGGAAGATTACACATTAAATATACAAACGTAGCATCTGCTGGATCTTCCACTGATGACACTGCCGTATTCACTGTATCTGACGCTGGAATTTCAGCTGTAGCTATTAGAAAAGGACAAACAGTGATGATCTCTGATAACACTGCTGCTTCTACATTGAACAACAAAGGTATCGTTACTAACGTATCTGGTCTTGACTTCACTGTTGCTTTTTACGAGGCTGGTGGACAAGCTAACTACGCTGGAACTGTTACTGTATTTGTATACGGTTCTGAATTCGCTAAAGGTACTTTGGGAATGGACGGTGCTATTGAAGCTGAAAGCGAAATCTTTGAGAACAGCCCAATTATCTTGAAAGATAAGTACTCTGTAAACGGTTCTGACATGGCTCAGATCGGATGGGTAGAGGTAACAACTGAGAACGGTGCTTCTGGATACCTATGGTATTTGAAGTCTGAGCACGAAACTCGTCTACGTTTTGAGGATTACCTTGAGACTTCTATGATCGAGGCTGTGCCTGCTGAAGCTAACTCAGGTGCTATTGCGTCTGCTAAAGGTACTGAAGGTTTACTTTACGTATTAGAGAATCGTGGTAACGTTGCACAAGGACAATTAACTGCTCTTACTGAGTGGGATGATGTTGTTGCTCGTTTAGATAAGCAAGGAGCTATCGAAGAGAACGTGATCTTTGTAGATCGTGGAATGTCTTTTGATATCGACACTATGTTGGCTGCACAGAATAACTTCGGTTCTTCAGGTTCATCTTACGGATTGTTTGATAACGATCAAGACATGGCATTAAACCTTGGATTCACAGGATTCCGTAGAGGTTATGACTTTTACAAGTCTGACTGGAAATACTTAAACGACGCTACTATGCGTGGAGGTATTATTGGTGGAGCTATCAATGGTGTACTAGTACCAGCTGGATCAACTACTGTATACGATCAAGTATTAGGAAAGAACGCTAAGCGTCCATTCTTACACGTTCGTTATAGAGCTGACCAAGCTGAAGATCGCAAAATGAAGTCATGGATCGTTGGTTCTGCTGGCGGTGCTTCAAACAGCGACCTAGACGCTATGGAAGTTCACTTCTTGTCTGAAAGAGCTCTTTGTACTTTAGGTGCAAACAACTTCTTCTTATTCAAGTAAGATTAAACATAAGTAGTCCTTACCCTCGTCGTTGTGACGGGGGTAATTACTACTCTTATAAACTTTAAATTTAATTAAAATGAAAAAACAAAAGGTCCTTAAGGACAGAACTTATCGATTATCAGGAGCAACCGCTCCTTTGAGTTATTCAATCAGAACAAGAAACTCAAGAAGAAAACCATTACTACATTTTGACGGAGAGTCAAACAGAGCGTTGAGATACGCATCAAACCAAAAAACACCATTTGAAGACGAACAGGACGGGAATGCAATCCTAGAGCCAGTTGTTTTTGAGAATGGATTTCTATATGTTGACAAGACAAATGTGGTATTACAAGAATTTTTATCAATACATCCTGACAATGGCAGTGTTTTTATTGAGGTAGATACAGAGAAAGATGCTTCTGTTGAGGTTGAAAACTTAGACTATCAATTAGAGGCTCAGCTACAGGCTAGAGACTTGCCATTAGAAATGCTAGAGACCATTGGAAGAGTTGTATTGGGCATGAACATAGACAAGATGTCTACAGCTGAACTTAAGAGAGATGTTAGATTGTACGCTAAGAATGAGCCAGAGGACTTCTTAGACACTTTAAACGATCCAATGCTTAAGCTACAGAACTTAGCATCAAAATTATTAGATGAGGGCTTATTAAGGCTTAAAAACAATAATAAAGATGTGTACTTTAACTTAGGCGGTAATAAAAAGAAAATGATCACCCTTCCGTTTGGAGAGTCTCCAGTATATACCATCGCTACATACTTTCAAACTGATGAGGGTATAGAAGTGATGACCATGCTAGAGAATAAGTTGGAAGAGTAATATTAAATTACATACATAGAGTAGACCCCTTCAGAAATGGAGGGGTTTATTTATTTTTACTATCTTTGCATAAATTGTTATAGAGATGATAAACAGCGTAAGAAATACCGTACTAGCGGTAGCTAACAAACAAAACTTCGGATACATCACTCCCTTCGATTTTAACCTATATGCAAAGCAAGCACAGCTTGATATCTTTGAAGACTACTTCTACAGATACAGCCAGTGGATTACTAAGCAGAACGTTAGACAATCTGGAAGTGGTTACTCTGATCATGTAAAAAATATTGAGCAGGCGATAGATATATTTTCAACTATCAACACACCTGATGACACAAACGGACCAGTCTTTCCATTACCGAATGACTACTATCTATTAAATGTTGTAAGGTATGGAAACAGAGAGGTTGAGCGTGTGTCTAACAGTAAGCTGCTACACCTTACATCTTCAAACCTAACAGCACCAACAACAACATTTCCTGCTTATGCGATGAATGGCTCAGATATAACTGTATATCCTAGTACAATAACTACAGGTGTAACAATACAGTACATTAGAAAGCCATTAGATCCTAAGTGGACGTACGTTGCATTGGGCGCTGGTGATAGCGAACCTGTTTTTGATCAGTCAGCTACTGACTATCAAGACTTTGAACTTCCACCAGAAGATGAGCCATTGTTGGTAGCTAAGATATTACAGTACGCTGGTATCTCTATAAGAGAAAAAGATCTGTATATTTCAGGTCAAAACGAAGAAGGTAAAGAAACTCAAAAACAAGGATAATGGCATACTTAACAGGATACGAATACTACGAAAACAACGGTAACCTCCCAGAAGATGCTAATTGGGGATCATACCAGTACACATCATTAACTGATATAGTTAACAATTTTATGCTAATGTATGTTGGCAATGATAAGCTTGTTAATAATGCTGAAAGATACAATGTATTGTTTCACGCAAAGAGAGGTATACAAGAACTAAACTACGATGCAATGAAGGAGACTAAGATAGTAGAGCTTACTGTCTGTGACAACTTGAGAGTTGTATTGCCACCTGACTTTGTAAATTGGAATAGAATATCTCTATTTAAGGACGGAACATTATTCCCGTTAACTGAAAACGTACAGACAAACTTTGCGAAGAGTTATCTGCAAGACAATGATTGTAGAGTTCTTTTTGACCAGGATGGAGATGTACTTATAGGAACATCATTACTTGATGGGACAAGAATCGACGGAATGCATAAAACACAATATTTAGGTGACGGGCCTTTTCATGGAAGCTTAGGCTATAGCATTGACGGTCAATGGATATTTGATTTTTCAATAGGAGCTAGGTACGGAAGCAATTCTGAAACAGCTAATATGAACCCAACATTTAAAATTGACAAAGCAAATGGTGTAATAAACTTTAGCTCACACATGACAGACGAGATTGTGGTTATAGAATACATATCAGATGGAATGGAAGGTGGAGATGATTCTAAGGTTAGTGTAAATAAACTATTTGAAGACTACATATATGCGTACATTAAGTATGCGATATTAAACTCTAAATTTGGTGTACAGGAGTACATCGTAAACAGGGCTAGAAAAGACAAGAGTTCTTTGTTGAGAAATGCAAAGATTAGATTAAGCAACATTCACCCTGGCAGACTACTCATGAACATGAGAGGTCAAAATAAATGGATAAAGTAGTATGAAAGTAAATAAGAATTTTATTGGGTCCAGGATGAATAAATCCTTGGATGAGAGGCTTTTAAAACCTGGAGAGTACATTGATGCGATGAATATTCGCATATCATCACCAGAAGGTGCAGAAGCTGGATCAGCTGAGAATGCTAAGGGTACTGAAAAGCTAACTACATTAACTCATAATGGATTACCTCTTTCAAACCCTGTATGTATTGGTGCATTTGAAGACGGAGAAAGAGAAACCATATACTGGTTTGTTACTAGTGATAATGTTGATATGATAGTATCATACAACGAAAACACATCATTATTAGTTAAACATGTTGTCAGCACTACTGTTTTAAATTTTTCTAGCCAAAACCTAGTAAATGGTATAAACTTAGTAGACGACCTATTATTCTTTACTGACAACTTTAATCAGCCAAGAAAAATAAATGTTACTAGAACATATCCTGTCCCAGTTTCTGGTGTAGATCAAATAACTGAAGACGATATATCAGTAATAGTAAAACCACCAGTTGAATCTCCTAGCTTAACTCTTTCTCTAAACAATACTAAGGAAAATTATTTAGAAGATAGGTTTATAAGGTTTGCTTATAGATATAAGTATATCGATGGAGAGTACTCGGCGTTGTCAGAATTTTCTGACCTTGGATTTAATCCTGTGGGGTTTAGATTAGACTTTGGCACTTTCGATAATATTGGAATGTTAAATAGATTCAACGAAGCCCTTGTAACTATAAATACAGGAAGTAAAAACGTTGTAGGGGTAGACATATGCTTTAAGCAGTCAAACTCTAACACAGTTAATGTTATAGAAAGGTTTAATAAAGCTGATCAAGGGTGGGCTGATAATATGTTGTATACTTTAACGTTTAACAACCAAAAAATATATACAGCTTTACAGGATTCTGAAATATTAAGACTGTTTGATAACGTGCCTAAACGTGCTAAAACTCAAACATCTATAGGTAACAGAATTATTTATGGTAACTATGTTGACGGATACGATATAGATACAACAATAAGAATGACAGCTTTTGGTATTAGCGAAGACGCTACCGATGATTTTATACAAACTGTGGATGAGGATACCTACTTTCAGTTACTACTACAAGATACAGAACTACTTGAAGGTAAAACAATATCACTAAACCTAAACCTTGTGAGTCAAGGTTTTACTGGTGCAACTTACCCTGGAAATGAAAACGACTACAATGATAGTTGGGCATTTACGTTATTAAGAGATTATGATGATGCAGCTGATTTAGCTACAAGTCAAGAGTTTATAGATGCAATAGTACTTGGAGACACATTTGCAACTGCTGATCAAGGGTATTCAATGACTGATAGGTTTTTTGCTAGTATAGTTGCTCAATCACCTTTCGATAAGATAGCTACAGTGGACTCTAATAATGTAGACAATACAGGGTTTGCAATATCTTACACAACACACACAATAACAATAACTATACCAGGTGTTAAATACGAAGACCCAGCGAACCCAGGGGCTTTTGCTTACGAAACTTTTCATATAAGCTCTCCACAGGCAACTATATTTTCAGATGATCAAAGAAGAAGCTTCCATAGTAACAGAGATTACGAGGTAGGTATTGAATACTTAGATGAATACGGAAGAGCATCTACTGCTTTAGTTAGTGAAAATAATACGGTATTCTTTGACGCATCGAAAAGCACAAAGCAAAATAAGATACGGGTACAGTTAGATCATTTAGCTCCTAGTTGGGCTAGTAGATACAGGTTTGTTGTAAAACCTAGTAAAACAGACTATGAGACCATATACTCAACTTTCTGGATTCCATTAAATCAGGATGCATCTTATTGGATAAGACTTGAGGGAGATAACCAAACAAAAGCAAAGGTAGGTGACCTTCTTATTGTAAAGAAGTATGGGGAAGCTGCTGCTAGTTCTTTGGTTAAAACAAAAATATTAGATCTAAAGGTTCAATCTCAAGGATTTATTAGCGGTGATGCTAATGACGATACAGAACCAACAGGTCTTTACATGAGAATAAAACCTTCTGGATTTGCTATACAAGAGCTTGATGATGATGATATTTTTGATAAATTTGACTCAACAAAAACTTCTGGAGGACTTCACTTTTGTGTTTCTGAAGCAAACCCAGATTATGGTACTCCAGGAGAATTAGAATTTCAACCTATAGCTATACCAGCTGGTACTAGAATAGAGCTAATGTTCAGATCTTTTAGGTTTGGCAGTTATGACTACGACTATGCTTGGAAGGAGACTTATATTTCTAACTATGACTTCGATAGTCTTTATGACTTTATGAAGAATACTAATATTGATTTTTCAGATCCATATATTGATTCTGGATATCTAGGAGGACCAGTCGGAGGAAACTCTACAGGAGCAAACCACATAACGTTTGTTGAATCATTAGGAAATGGAAATGATGTAATTCTGGGTGGTTTTGGTGTATCAAGTACCCTTTCAAGTACAACAGGTATATCTCATGGTAAATATTCTAGAGTTACTGATCCTGCTGGAGAGAATGTTGAGAGAGAGATGAAGGTTAGGTTCTATGAAGATCCTGCAACAGGGAGATTATGGATAACCTCTGACTCGATGAACAATGGAACTGGTCGGAGACCAAACAGAAACGAGATGGGTGTTACTATAATTAAAGGAGGAGATCCTTTAGTTTTTGAAACAGAGCCATTAGACAATGATAATGAGATATACTACCAAAGTCATAAGAGTTACCCTATAGTAAACAGAAATCACACTGGAAACGTAACAAACCAAAACTCTTCATTAGGTATAGGGGCTGTTGTAGATTTAGAAATGTTTGATTGCTTTTCTTTTGGAAATGGTGTAGAGAGTTATAAAGTTAGAGATGGTCTCGCAAAACCTGGTTTTAAATTAGGCGCAAGAGTTACGTCTGTTTCAGAGCAGGATTACAAAGAAGCTCACAGACATGCAGACGTTACTTATAGTGGCGTATATAATGAGGAAACAAACATAAAAAAGCTTAATGAGTTCAACTTAGGACTTGCTAACTTTAAAACACTTGAGCAATCATTTGGACCTATAAATGTACTTCATGGAAGACAAACAGATATATTGGTACTTCAAGAAGACAAGGTGTCTTATGTATTAGCTGGTAAGAATATATTATCTGATGCAGTTGGAGGAGGAACCCTTGTATCTGTACCAGAGGTGTTAGGACAACAGGTTTCTAGAGTAGAGGAGTATGGATGTTCTGATATAGAAAGCTTTGCTTCTTATGGAGGAAACGTATTTTTCACTGATGAAAAAAGAGGAGCTGTAATAAACTTAAAAGGCGGTAACAGAAGTGAACAGCTAAACGTAATATCAAGCCTTGGAATGAGGTCTTGGTTTAGAGACAGGTTTATAGAAAATAAAAACAATATAAAGTTAGGTTGTTACGATCCTTACATGGGAGAATACGTACTAACATTTACAGATTCAACATTCACTCAAGGTCTTGATACTTTAGAATGTGGAACACAAATTACACAATACGAAAGTAGTACGGCTACTACGTTCAATGTTGACTTAGGTTCTTCAATAGGAACAAGCACAATAACTTACAACGTATCTCAAGGTTCTGCTGTAATAAGTGTTGTATATGCATCATCAACAGTTGTAAACCAAACCATAACTGGAAGTGGGACTATAGATTTTGTTAAGTCAGATATTGAAACAGAACTATGTACGGTGACTATAACACCTACGAATGCAACGTTTAGTCTTTCAGTAGGATGTATTACTGATGAATCTTTAACTATATTTAGGATTGTTAAGAATACAGGAGATATGGCAGGGCTTACTGCTACTCCCGCTTCAAGATGGGTATCACCTGGCCCATTCTCAACTATTACACCACCTATAACAATCCCTGTTACATTCTTACAAGGACCAGTGTCTCAGTGGCATGAAAGTGTTGGATTAGCTGGATATGGTCAATTCCCAACAGATGGATCTACTATAAGAATGCGTCACATTGGCGGCGGAGGTACAGCAGAGTGGGAGTTTGATAGATTCAAATACTTAGTGTCTGACACATTGTATACTCAAGATGAAATAGAAACATTGATGCCTCTTTTAAACACAGCTGGTGAGATAGAAACATCTATAACAGCAATACCTGGGGATACGTATGAGGCAGAGTTTACATATTCAAACCCTAACGGACACAGATATTTATATCTTGTATGGGATTACGTAGAACCAGAAATAGAGTGTAATGCTGTTTCAAGTACATACAACGTTGATAGTATAGGTAAATACGACACTATTGTTAATATGCCTAATGTTATAGGTGATGTTACGTTTACGTTTGATGTGGGTAATAAGCCTGCTAGAATTTACTTGACATACCTAGGGGATATTGTTGCTGACTCGCTATTTATAGGTGATGATTTACCAGATGCAACTCTTGAGTCTGAAATAACATCTTTTACTGGTACGATACAAGCATACGATTATATCGGAAACGGTCAGTTCGGAGAAACTTATATTGTTCCAAACGCTGGCTTTATTTCTTCAGACATAGCGGTTTCTGATGGATCAGAGACAAGAGCTAATGGATCTGGAACTGGGCAAATAGGTGTAGTTGCGGACTACCCATCTTCAACAGCCTTGGCATCTGATGGACAAATAAAACTAACATTCTTTAAGAATGCAACAACAGATATAGACAATCCTTACGAGCCTGCTAATCAGGTTAAGGTAGTTATCTATTCAGTTAACTCAGGTGCAAACACTTGGAACATGACAACAGGATGTCCTGTAGAGTTACCTGACTCATCTCAACCTGATGTTACAGACTTTGTTTGTTCTAATACTACAGTAAATTCAGGTAACAATGGTAAGGTTTTATATAATATAGACGCTGAGGTAGGAACTGGAGAGGGTGCTGTTGTAGTAACTGTTAGACCTGATTCTTACAACAGAGAGCTTGCTATGAAAGCTGAGAAGGGATCGCAAGTGTATAACGATGTTGTTAGTAGTTTTGATGGGTTCCATTCAGCTTCAAATTACAATGACTATACAGCTGTAGGAAATAATACTTTATCTAACACTTCAGCCCCAGAGTTAGTTTGGGACGGATCAGCTTTCACGGCTACTGGAAATACTGAACCTGTAACACTACAGTCTAGCTTGTCTAGTTTTCCTCCAGCGTGTGCTAACGCCCCTACATATACAATGGTAATACCTAAGACAGAAACAGATGTAACATCCATAAACTTAAAAGTACTTGCTTTTGATGATGTGAACATTACAGTTAAGTGTCCTACGTATTTAACGGGAGTTAGAGTTCACGGACCTTATGGATCTCCTGTGGATGCTGTTAATGGCAACACTGCTACTTTCTTCGCATACAAAACAAATGTAGGAAGTAAGCTAGGATATACTTTCAATGGAAACGCTAACAACATACTTCACAATGAGCAGTTGTTTACAGATCCTTTCGGGCAAAGTAAACTTGATTCTGGGTGGTATTACACAGAATTTATATGGAAAGATACTATATGGGGAGCAGGAAGTAACTTAAATAGTGTCTTCTACGTGGATAATAATGGTGTTACACAGTATTATGACGATGATGGATCTCCTTGTGGTCAAATTGTTTTACCTTAAAAAAAATCTAACATGAAGAAAAGATTAATAATAACTATTTTAATTTTAATGATATTTTCAGGGTGTGGGTCTTCAAATAACCTAAGGAATTGTTGTGAAACAAGCACAGAGGCAAAAAGCGGTGAGAACGACCCTATTATGAAACTATTAGCCTCATCATTAATTATACTTGCTATTAATTTTTTAGCTACTAAAAACAATTAAACTATGGCATATACATTAACATACAGCGAATCAGTAAAGGGGTGGCCTTCGTTCTACTCCTTCTATCCAGAGATGATGGTAGGGATGAATAATTACTTCTACTCGTTTAAGGGAGGTAACCTATATAGACACAATACAGGGTCTCAAAGAAACACGTACTACGATGCGCTAACCCCTGATGCTTCAACAATAACTGGCGTAATAAACGACTCTCCGTCTACGGTGAAGAAGTTTAAAACCATAAGCTTAGAGGGAACAGACGCATGGGACTGTACAGTTTTAAGTGATCTAGAGAGCGGATACATAGATTCTACTTGGTTTTCACTAAAGGAAGGTGATTACTACGGATTTATAAGAAGAAACCAAGATGACAACGTATTTGAGGCTAGATCTGCACAAGGTATAGGTAGCGTTGATACTGTGGACTCATCTGTTACGACTGCGGTAGAGTTGAACTTTACGTTCACCATAAGCTCTATGATAAGTGTTGGAGATAAGGTATATAAGATAGTAGGTGGCAGCCCAACAGTTGTTGGTCTTATAACATCTATATCTGGAAGTCAGATCATTGTAGATGCAGACGCATCAGGTATTATACCTCTTGCGGGTGACTATTTATTCTGCGTAAAAGACAACAAGGCAGAGTCATACGGGACCACTGGATATTTCTTGAAATACACTCTATCTAATACATCATCTAATTTTGTTGAGCTATACGGCATTGGATCTAGTTTATTCAAGAGTTTTCCATAAATTTTTGTATATTTGCACTTATAATCATTAATAAATAAACTATGGCAGCAGAAGCAGCAGCAGGAGCAGCAGGAGCGTTAAACCCTATAAGCATGGGGCTTCAGGTTTTAGGCGCAGGGTTTAGCATATTTCAAGGTATACAGGCTAAAAAAGAGGCTAAGAAAGCAGCAAGAAGAGCTGAAGAAAGAATCTTGAAGGCTGAAAGAGAGATCTCTAGAGTTGAAACAGAGGGGCTTCAAGTTCCTTTAGAAGCATACGAAATACAGACACAAAGTTTAATGGCAGCCCAACAAGCCGCCTTACAAAATATGAGAGAGTCTAGTCAAAGAGCACTTCTAGCTGGGGTTCAAAGACTTCAAGAAGGGACTACAGCGGCTTTCGAAAAGCAAAGACAAGGTATGTCAAAGGATATCTACGGAAGAGACGTGCTGATTGCTCAAGAAAAAATTGGTGACTCTAAGTCGATAGCAGGTGTCAACCTAAAAGCAGCTGAAGGAGATACAGCCAGAGCACAAGACCTTAATCAGATGGGCGCTATGCAGATAACATCTGGAGTAGAAGGTGCTTTAGACGCTGGAGCAAAACTATATGAAAGTAGTGCTTTATTTTCCAAAAGACAAGGAGAGTTAGCTGGAGGACAGAAAGCTTTAGAAATACAAGCAGCTGGAGGTATGGACCTCGGAGAGGGAGTTACTAACGCTAGACAAGCCAGAAGAGCTATGCAGGACATGGGATACACTGGCGAACAAATCGCTGGTCTAGGGATGGGCATAGTACCATTTACCCCACAGCAAATGGCAGGTTTACAATCAATAGGATTTTAATAAGAGATGAGTTACGGATATAAAAGAAGTACCACAGAACAACTACAGAACTCTGTAATTGACTGGGCTGGGATAACTAAGAATGTTTCTGATAGAATAATCAAGGAGACTGAGAGAAGGGACAACCTAAAGGCTGAGTTAGAAACAACTTACAATAATCAATTAGATACTCTAAACGATTATCAACAAGGTCTAGACGTAGAGGCTAATGCCTTTATGATGCAACAGGTTCAAAACCACAAAGCTTTCTTGAAACAAAACCACGACCTTATGAAGGCTGGTTTAAGATCCGTCAACGACAATAAACTTATACAGACTAATGTGAGTAACACCTGGACCAGATTAAACTCTGCAATGAAGGGACACCAAGAGGCGTTCAAGAAGTTTTCAGAGAGTGGTAAGACAGGTGACTTGGCATTGGCCGAGTTTTTAGCTGATAGTATAAACGTTAAGGACAAGCAAATATATTTATCTGAAACTGGTGAGGGATACCTCGCAGCTGTGGATGATAAGGGTGTTATTGATAAGAGTAGCCTACAGGCTATCAGGTCTATAGAGCAGGTTCAAGCATCTGAATGGGATTCCATAGATGTCAATGCGGCTGTGATTAAAGACGCAAACGGAGCTGCCGTATGGAAGGAAGCTTTTTCATCAACATTTGATGTAGAAAATGTTAGAAATAATCCTGCATTTAAGGAGTGGAAGGAAAACACCATAACAAAGTCTCTAAACAACGATCAAAGATTATTCTCTGTACTTACAGACTACATGGGCTATGACTATACGTACAACCCAGATGAGGTTGACGAGAATACTGTGTTGTTGAAGAAGGATAAGAATAACGGGTTTCCTACACCTGAACTTACTCCAGAGCAAACAGCGAAAGCAAGAGATGCGTATGGTAACGCACTAGAGATGGCTCTAGGAAAAAAAGAAGACAAGCAATATGTTGCGCCTACTCAGACTGACTATAAGAGAAGTGATGCCAAGAAATCCAAGGAAGCTACATTTAATACTATCATAGCGGCCCTTCAAGGTGATCAGGATAAGTTCAAGACTATATTCGATCCATATGAGCAGGCTAGAGCTACGATTGGAGGCGGTGAGAATGAAGAAAAACTTAGTATACTAGGTAAAGATCCTATAGAGATTAAATCTGGCACTACTATCAGTGGAGCTGGTGGAAGAATTGCTGCACAATTAGGATTTAGCGCAGAAGAGTTTGAGAAGTATGTAAGCAATAGAAATTTATCAGGAGTACAGATAGATCCTAAGGTAAGAGAATTTGAATCGTTTGACACAACAAAAGATCTTAATATAAGAACAGAGACTAACGTTCAAAAGCTAAACAAGGCCCTTGTGCTTGATATTGATAATAATGAAATAACTCTCCCTCAAACAGATCCTGAAGGATTGAAACAGATCTCTAGATCTTTTGAAAATAAGTTAATGGGTATCTCTGTTGGAACAGGTGTTCCTACATCTGTAGATGACCAAGGAAATGTTACTATCGGAACGAAAGTTATACGTGATGGTATAAACAATATACAAGACGTTCTTAACGAACTTCAAAGACAGGTAAGCGATGGAGGAATTAAAGATACAGATAGCTTATATACCAAGAAACCGTAATTAAATGGATAAATTAGAAAAACTACATCAACTTTTACAGTCTCAAAATTTAGACAACAAAACATTTGAAGAGTTTAAAGCAAACTTTGGAGACAACCCAGAAAAGCAAAGACAGCTTCATTCGTTTCTTGTATCTAAACAGATGGACAACAAATCATTTGAAGAGTTTCAGTCTAACTTCTTTTCTCCTTTAAAAAAAAAAGACGATTCTACTTTGGAAACGGAAGCTACGGATGGCGAACCGACTCCTATCTCATTGGATTCTTCAGAAAGAAAAAAGTATAGCGACTTCCTAGACTTAGACGAGGAGTTTGCTAAACCTCAACTCATAGAACAATTACGAAGCAAGGGATTCAGTGTTGATGAGACTGGTATTGGAGATGCACTACTTGTTACAGACAACGTAACTGGAGAGAAGACTGAGATAGATCTTCAAAAGGGTGTAGATATATATGACGGTGGGCCAGAAGGAGAAGTACTCTTCACTATAGGTGGAGATCAGGAGGAAGAAGTGGCTAAACTAAAAGGTCTACTCGAAAAACCTGTTACCCCTAAGTCATCATTATTTTCAGGAAACTTGTTATCTGACTACGAGGCAAGCGCTGAGGACGGATCACCAAGGTTTTCTTATATAAACCAACTAAAAGACAGGTACAGTGGTCTTGGATTTGATTTCGAAACACTAGAGACTGGTCACCTTAAGATAAAGAAGGGTGAGAACGAAACTGTGGTAAACATAAAACCAGGGTATGTCGACTCTAATCAGTTTTCAAATATAAACCAGTTTATATTCGACAACATAACAGACGAAGAGGCCTCAGGTTTAGACGAAACTTCAAGAGCCAAGTCATACGAGCTTGTTAAAAAAATAGAGACTGACATTAAGAACGAGGTAGACCTTAGTGAGGAGTCTGTTATGAATGACGCTTACAATAACAACTACTTTTCAAATTTATTTGACTACCTAGATGCTATGAATATCGACACCTCATCGATACCAAAGGAGGTTATTGATGAATTAAAGAGAAGTCAAAAGCAAACAGGAGTAAACCCTAGAACAGGGGCGGCTAGAACCGTACCTTATGATCCTACAGATATTCAAAACGCATTAGACACATACTTTAACGAAGTTGATCTAGGGGCTGAGGTAGATGCGTACAATAAAAAGATAAAAGGTGAGGTTAGAGATAACCTAATCGATAGGGCTACAAAGCTTAAGATGGAGAATATCTACAAGGATATGCCTAACAGGGAGCAGGTAACTGCTGACGTTAGAAAAGATCTAGGAGAACTTGACGATGAAGAGATCGAAGTGTCTTCAAATGTAAAGATGGCTACAAATCACTACAAGAATCTTTTTGATTCTGTGATGGCAGACATTCAGAAGCTTGCTAAAGACAACCCTGGTGTAGCTTTTAATATATCAGAGGTTGATGGCCAATACTTTATAGAGTCCACAGACAATTCAGTAAACCTCCAACCATTGCAAGATAAGCTGGGAAATGGTATAGTAAAGTACTACGGAGAGATTGCTAAGTATGAAAAAGACTTAGAGCGTATAAACGCTAAGAAGGATGATGTTAAGCTGTTTAAAGACTCATCAAAAAGAAACTACAATCTAGTAGACCTGGCTATAGAAGACTTCAAGTCTGCGGCTGACAACATGGTTCAGTCGTTCATTATATTAGGCGGTCTAGCTACAGGGAGTGAAAAGGATGTAGATGGAGCAAGGGCTAAGATGGCTCAGAACCGTGAAAAGCTTGAGAAGTACTACGAAACCAAGAGAACTTACACAGAGGCTTACGAAGAGGGATCGTCAGGAAGGTTTGCCACAAGAACATTTATGGAGCAGGCTCCAAACATAGCTCTAGCTATAGGCACAAGTGGAGCTGGGTTGTCATTAGGTATGACCGAGGCAGGTGTATCAACGCTTGTAGGTACACTATTTGGATTGACATCATCTGGTCAGAAGTATGACGACCTTACAACAAGACAGGAGATAGCTGCTGACGCTCAGAAAGCAAAAGACGAGTTAGAAGAAGTAAAAGACTTGATGGGTGACAGGGAGTACCTTGAGTCCAAGTATCAGCTTGAGAGGGCTATAAAGGAGAACGATATTAGTTCTACAGATAAAACACTAGCCGTTCTAGGCACAGGTCTTATAGAGGGTACTATAACAAAGTTTTTTGGTACGGTACCAAACTCTATTAAGGTACTGAAAGACCTTAGAGCGCCATCAACCCTTATAGACGACCTTATGAGATCTAATTACAAGGCAGCTGGACAGTTTTTTAAGGAAATAGGAAAGAGAACAGGTGGAGAGATAATAGAAGAAACAAGTATTGAAGCGTTGACACAGGTCAATGACTTTGCATTTATAGGTGATGAGATGGACTTCTCACAGCTTGATGATGTCGCTGTAACATCTATTATTACGTCTGGAGGTATGAACGTACCAGGTACAGC
>Ga0255039_10000293_pt1 | contig 16599 bp, 12 predicted proteins | sample BC1_12_1_MG_FD_181713 | JGI IMG/M metagenome (GOLD analysis project Ga0255039, IMG submission 181713) | Seawater microbial communities from Strait of Georgia, British Columbia, Canada - BC1_12_1 | ecosystem: Environmental > Aquatic > Marine > Strait | place: Canada: British Columbia | collected... | reverse complement strand
GTAAGACGAGCATCGGCAGGATAGAGAGCGAGACGGAATTAACTGCCTTGCTGACGGGGAGCAAACCGCAAATACAGGGGAAGTTGACTGTTGCGGAGTTGTACCTGGCGGATATCGGTATAGATCGGCACTTGAGCGTGCCGCTTGCCGCCCCGCTAAAAACGAAGCCCGAGACCAGCGAACAACCGGGGCCAGAAGTGCCAACACCGATAGCTGATGCTTCGGTAAAAGTAAAATCCGATACCGATGAACAGCCAAAACCCGAAACGTCAGCACCGGACGCCGATACTTCGGTGAACGTCAACCCCGAATCCGGTGGTCAGGCAAAGCCCGCAGAACCAATCCCTGCAGCTGCCGATAGCCCGACTATTTTTGATCGCGAACCACTGGATTTTAGCGGGCTGCAGGAATTCAACCTGGACATGGAGATTTCAGTCGACCAGATTATCGGCGCCGATTTCTCGATTGACAAACTGGCTGGCAAGGTCAAGCTGACCGACGGCGCGCTGCTTGTATCCCCCATGCGAGTGACCTTCGAAGGCGGGACTGCGGATCTTGAGCTTGCAATGGACACGCGCAAAACTCCGTCTGTCACGCTCAAGGTGACGGCCGATGATCTGCTGCTCGGGGGAGTGGTGCCACATGAACAGCAGGAAATGCAGGTACAGGGTGGGGCCCGTCTACATATAGATATCAACAGCAAAGGACGCTCTGCACACGAACTGGTATCGGCTCTATCCGGAGACGTGAGCGTGGGTCTGGACAGCGTCCTTTTGCCGAGGAGATACATCGAATATCTGTCGGCTGATGGGCAGGAAGCCTCCGCCGCCGGCGATGCTTACACCGCGCTTGAAATCGATGGCGCAGTCGCGATCAAATTTGGCAGCAAAGCCGAACTCAACGCTGAAACGCTTCACGTACGGACCAATGACGGCAGTTATGACGTCTCGCTTGGCAAACTGAACCTGCAGCAAAATCTCGCGTTATTTCTCGAAACAGGTGACTTTTCGATTCACCGACTGAGCATGGCTGACATGCACGTGGAAATAGTTGAAGCCCAGGCCGTGGAGGATGATTCGTCGGATCATGATTGGCACGAATTTGACTTGCAGGTCGATGATTTTCCGTTAGTGATCATAGAAAATATGGAGCTAAGCAACCTTTCCCTGATCTACACCACAGGTGAGCAGCAGGATACGGCCAGTTTGACTAGTTTTGTAATTGATAATGATCCCAGTGAGGAGCCTTTGACGGTGAGCGCTGAAGGGATGGTGAACGCGAGAACCCTGAAAATCGAAGGTACTTTGGGTACGCCGGCAGAGCCCCGGGGCAAGAACCAGATTTACCCGGTTGATTATTCCCTGAGCAGCGGCACTGTTGATGCACCGTCGCATCAACCGGTTGTCAAATTCAACGGCTCTATCGACAGGACACAGCCCAGTGGTACCGTGATTAAGGGCACGTTTGATATAGCTGTTTCCGAACTGGTGTCGATATTCAATCAGCAGCAAACCACAGACAAGTTGGGTCATTTGCAGGGCGATGTGATATTTAGCGAGGTGGATGGTCGCTGGGGTATCAAAAAACACGAGCTCGCCTCATCTGGTTCAGATCTGTATCAATTGAAACTCGATGGCGAAGTCGATAACTCCGGTAAGTTTGAAATGCGCAGCCAGTTCGATGTGCCCGATCCGGCTGCATTCGGTGCCCAGCTAGGCCTTGATTTCACCGGGTACGCGGCTTATAGCGGGAGCGGTGTGATCACGGGCAACAGAAGCAAATTCAATTTTGAGGGTCATACCAGCATCGGCAAGATAGAGAGCGAAACGACATTGGAGATCTCTCTGGCGGAAGGTAAGCCGTTTATACGGGGGAATTTCACAATCCCGGATTTATATCTACCCGATATCGGCATTAATACGTACTTCGCTGTGAAAGAGGGAGAAGTTTTGGATCGAGAGACCGGTCAAATGATAGCCCCGGAAGATCAAACCCCGCAAGTTGATTCCGTTGAAAAAGTGACCTCGAAAACCGGTGGCGATGCCGATTCAGAAGTAGCAGTTCCGGTCAGCGCCGACAGCCTGATTGTATTTAATCGCGAACCGTTCGATTTTAACGGACTGCAAGCCTTCAATCTGGACTTGGAGGTTTTGATCGACGACATTACCGGTGTTGATTTCACGATTGACCAACTGGCCGGCCAGGTTAAGCTGACTGATGGCGTGTTGCGTGTATCTCCAATGCGCTTGACCTTCGAGGGTGGGACTACAGATCTCGATCTTTTACTGGATACGCGCTCGACACCCTCATTTACGCTCAAGATGGTAGCTGATGATCTGGAACTAGGGAGGTCGATAGCCGAGTTGCAAGAGGTAGTGCCGGTAGAGGGTAAAGCGCATTTGAATGTAGATATCAGCAGCAATGGGCATTCCCCTCACGAGATGGCAGCCGATCTGTCGGGAGAGGTTAGTTTCAGCCTGGAAGATGCCAAAATTCCGAAGGTATACGTCGAATTTCTATCGGCCGATGTGTTGGGTTGGATGGCGAGAACGGTCACTTTTGAGGACTCATACACTACGCTGCATTGCGTCATGACCAGTTTTGATGTTGACCAGGGTGTTGCCAAAAGCAATCTTATGTTTGCAGATGGCCCCCAACTCTCTATTGAAGGTGACGCAACCCTGGATCTGGGGCAGGAAACCATCGACATGACGATGTATCCCACACAAAAGAAACGTGTTACCGCGAGTACTTCTACCATTAAAATCTATGGCGCGCTGGCGGATCCGGATGTGGATACGTCGAGCAGCAAGGCCGGGACTGCGGCCGTTGTAGGCGCGGCAGTATTAGTGCCACAGGTCGTTATCCCGGTTTTTCTGATCGAGCAACTCTGGAAACGTGTGTTTAGTAGCGATAACGAAACCGGCTGCGCAGATTTTATTGCGCAGCATGAAGCTGAACAGCAAGAAGCTGCGCAGGAAAAAACTGAGTAACCGAGGCCTTGCAAATCAACTGGTCGTTGCGAACGCAGCGTGGCAATCTTTTAGTGTACAATCAGCAGGCTAAAGAACGCCATGTCGCTACCGCTCCTGGCAATGACGGCCACTTTGAATGTAAGGCGGAATAAGAGTTAATTTGGACAGTGTAAAAACAATGGATCAATCGGGTATTTTGTTTGTTTGTCATGAGTGTGACGCCCTGCAGAAGGTGCCTGCAGTTGAGCCCGGTCACGATGCCAACTGTGTTCGTTGCAAATCGCGCTTGTTCAGAAACCCCAAAGGCGGCATCGATAAACCACTGGCATTTGTGATGGCGTCGATGATTTTATTTGTCATCGCCAATGTATTTCCCATCATGACCCTCACTATTGTCGGGGTGAAACTAAGCACCACGATAACCGGCGCAGCATACATTTTTATGCAACAAGGCAGCCCCGAGTTGGCCGCCATCGTCTGGCTGCCCAGCGTGTTGATTCCCGGTTTAATAATCGCGGGGTTATTCTACGTTTTATTTTCCATTCGTTTTCAGATGAACTGGCGTTTTACGAAACCTATACTGGTGTTGATAAGCCGTTTGTTGCCCTGGGGCATGATGGATGTATTTATGCTCGGCATACTGGTGTCGATGGTCAAGTTGGTGGGGTTGGCGGATGTGGTAATAGGTACAGGTTTTTATGCGTTTGCTTTCCTGGTTGTATTGTATGCCGCAATCATTGCGTCACTGGAAACCCATACGCTCTGGGAATGCCTGAAAGATCAACCGGGCCGCCGCAAGGAGCCAGCAAATGGCTAGCAATGTTCGCAGTGCCATCACGCTCGGTGTAGCCGGCTGTCATACCTGTGGACTGGCTGTGCACATGCGCAATCGTGCAGAAATTGAGTGTCCCCGTTGTGGTGCCGAGGTGCATTACCGAAAACATGACAGCATCAACCGCGCCTGGGCTTTTTTGATCGCGGCTTTCGTCATGTACATTCCCGCCAACACCGAGCCGATGATGCGCACCACCTCATTGGGGAGTACCAGTGCCGATACTATTTTGGAAGGCGTGATATATTTCCTGTCTCACGGTGACTGGCCGTTAGCCCTGGTGATTTTTGCCGCCAGCGTCATGTTGCCATTGCTGAAAATGATCGCCATCGCCTACATTTTGATTTTGACTCAGCGCGCTTCTAGCGAGCGACAAACTGAAAGAACCAACCTCTACAAGATCGCTGAAATTCTTGGCAAGTGGTCCATGCTCGATATTTTCGTGGTTGGTTTGATGGCCGGGCTGGTGCAGTTAGGTGCGTTAACGACTATTGCCCCAGGCCCCGCATGCATAGCCTTTGCAGGAGTCGTTATTTTAACCATGCTTGCCGAAATGGCTTTTGATCCAAAACTGATCTGGGACCGGGTGGAATAAAATTATGACAGACACGCCAAAACAGCCAGCGGCAAGAATTTCGACCGCGGATGTAAAACATAAAAGCAAAGGCTTCTCTGCGATCTGGATTATCCCCATCGTTGCCGCGGTCATTGGTGGCTGGATGGTGTTTCAAAATCTGCTGGAAGAAAAACCCGTAGTAGAGGTTACTTTTAAAGATGCAGCAGGCCTACAGGCAGGGAAAACCCTGGTCAAGTTGCGCGACATAACAATCGGCAAGGTGACAGATGTTAAATTCTCCAAGGACCTGGGAGTAATTCTGGTAACGCTGGAGTTTGAAGGTATCAAGTCTGAGCACATATCAGAAAACACACGTTTCTGGATAGTTAAACCCCGTGTCGGTATTGGCGGCGTGAGTGGCCTGGATACCTTGTTGAGTGGCGCTTATATAGACGCTGATCCTCCGGTCGAAAAGGGTAAACCTGCGACAAAGTTTGTCGGCCTGGAAGAGCCCGGGAATTATCAATCGGGCAATCCGGGTACCAGTTATAGATTGAAAACGGTAACCCTGGGTTCTTTGAGCAGAGGTTCACCGGTTAAGTATCGTGATGTAGCGGTAGGCAAAGTGACGCGTTACAAATTGGCCGAAAATGGTGAGTCTGTTGGTGTTGAAATATTTATTCGTGCGCCGTATGACAAGCTGGTTAATCAGGATACGCGTTTCTGGAATATATCTGGTGTTGAGATCGACGTGGGTTCCGAGGGCGTAAAGGTGGATATGGAATCGGTCGCTACGCTGATAGCTGGCGGTGTCGCTTTTTCTAACACTGATTCATCGAGCGGTAAGCAGGCCAAGGCTGACAGTGTATTTAACTTGTACAATTCTGAGAATGAACAAGAGGAGACCGAGGAAGTGGCGTTCTATGTGCCGTTGAAACTCTATTTTAGTGATGGCGTTAAAGGTCTGAGTAAGGGCGCATCGGTGGAATACAAGGGTTTGCGTCTTGGCACAGTTGGTAGCATATCTTTTGAACCAAACGCGGATCTAACCGAAGTCAGCACTTTTGCTATGGTCAGAATTGAACCTGATCGTTTACCAGGAATGTCGGCCTACAAAGAGACCGGCCATGAAGAACGCATCAAAGGTGTTTATAGGTTTTTTGAAGGTTTAGCTGAGCGAGGTGTTCGTGCACAATTGGAAACCGGTAATTTGCTTACCGGTCAGGCGCTGATTTCGTTGAAGCCATTTCCGGACGCCAGGAAAGAGCCGATGAAATTCGTAGACGGTACCGCCATTTTTCCAACTGTACCTGAATCGTTGGCGGGTATTATGCAAAAGGCTGATGGAATCATGGAGAAGGTGAATCAAATCCTGGCGAAAATTGACGCGATACCAATTACCAGGATTGGTAATAACCTGGCACAGACAACGTCGGATCTTAACAAGATACCCATGGAAGAGATCGGTAACAACCTGGCAATTGCCACGGCCAAGATCGACGCGATACCTATAGGCAAGATTAGCAAAGACCTGACTGCGGCCCTGCAAAGCATCAATGCACTGGTTGAGTCACTGAATGCGGCGCAGGGTGGTGTTCTGGGTGTGCAGGCGCACCAGGCCATCGCAGAGATAACCAAGGCGGCTCGTGCCCTACGCGGCATGGCCGAATACCTGGAAAGACACCCTGAAGCCTTGTTGAAAGGCAAACAAAAGAACTAGTACTGATAGGAAAATAATTATGCGGAGTGATCAAAAAATGTTGCGCCATATTTTCGTGGTGACTTTGTTACTGCTGGTAGCCGCTTGTGGCAGCTCGCCGAAAACGGATTTTTACATGTTAAACGCGGATCAAGGGAGCTTGATGCAGGCCGCTAATGCTGCTACAGGGCCTGCCGTCGGTGTGTGGAAGGTAATGCTGCCGGATTACCTGGACAGATCGGAGATTGTGACGCGGGATAACGCGTATCAAATTAAAATGGCTGATTTCTCCTGGTGGGCCGGCAACCTGGAGAACAATATGAGCGTGTTGATCGCCGCCGAGTTAAGTGAAGGTTTGCTATCAAACAGGATACTTGTGTCGCCCTGGGAATCCTATCGTAAACACGATTACCAGCTAAAAATTCGCGTCGTACGCTTCGATGGCGCACTGGGAGGCGAAATTGTGTTAACAGGTGTCTGGAGTCTACTAGATGCCGCTGGACTAGAAGAGTTGAGCGGAGAGGTTTTCGAATTTAAAGCAAATGCGGTCGATTCAACCTACAAGGAAATGGTCGCAACGATGAGTCAATTGACCGTGAAACTGGCCGCGCAATTGACCGATGCGATTATTGCACAAGAGTCGAAGTAAAAAGCCTCAGGACAATAAAGAAAAATAGGAACAAAAAGTGATCAAGTTGCAATGGTAATTGCTTCAGTGTGTCATTGCGAGCATCTCACCCCGCTGCGCGGTCACAAATCGTGGAAGAACGCCCGTCATCCCGGCGCAGGCCGGGATCCAGATTCCACCTCTGTGGGCTTCGCTCTCTGGATGCCGGCCTGCGCCGGCATGACGAATTGGAAAAGATCTGCAGGTTAAAGTTCATCAAGAGCGCAGCGAAGCAATCTCTAAAAATGGAGCAGTCATATGGAGATTACTTCGTCGCTTCGCTTCTCGAAATGACGACAGTTTTGTTCTGGCCCCATACACCATTGCTCCATTTGATTCGTGAAAAAATTTAATCGATGAAGCGCTCTTTTTTACGGCTCATGATATTGCTCCTGCTCAGCGCGGGTAATATGGCGCAGGCAGGGGAGCCTGATGAGTATGCTACGTTTATCTTCGAAAATGACGTGTTCACCGACGACAGTGATGATGGCTATACCAATGGTATGGGTTATGCCTGGGGCTATGCCGGGTTTGATGAATTTAGCGATGCCGGAACACCAGGATGGATTCAGTGGCTATCTGAAGATTTGTACATCAGCACCATGCCCGATAAGCGCAGGGCAATGACTTACCAGATTTTCCAGACCATAACGACACCCACTGATACTGATACCAGTGAGCTGCAGCCGGATGACTATCCCTATGCCGGCACGCTGACCTGGAAGGTGACGCAATATGCCATAGACGACCAGGTAACCGATACGGTTTCGTTGCTGCTGGGTGCGGTCGGCCCGGTCTCCCTGGCTGAGCCGGCGCAAAAGGCTGTGCACGAACTTACCGATTCACGGGACACGGAAGGCTGGGATAACCAGCTGAATAATGAGCCCCTGTTTCAACTCGCTGCTGGCAGGAAGTGGCGTTTACTCGACGGCAATATGGCAGGCGGCACTGACTATGATGTGATCACGGCAGTAGAGGGGGCCGTGGGCAATCTTTCGAGTAATGCAGATGTCGGTGTGACCTTCAGATTTGGTACTGAACTGTTGCGGACATACCCGGTTGCTTCGATTTGGCCTGCGCGAGAAGTGAACCCGATGACGGGAACAGCATTCGGTAATTACTATTTCTTTGTCAGCCTAATGGGTCGCTATCAGGCTAATAACATCATTATTGACGGCAATAGTAGTATTTTCGATGACGACAATAACTCGGATCTTACGCTGGATCATAATCAGAATTTTGTTGCGGCGGGATTCTCGGTCAGCTTTAAAAGCTGGTCATTATTGTTTTCCGTGGTCGATGCATCAAAAGACGTTGAGGAAGACGACGATGACCGCTATAGCTTCGGTTCCTTGAGTGTCTCCTGGGTTGTGGACTAAAGCCGTGCAGCGTTGGTGTCCCTCTATGTTGAGGAATATTGATATGGATCATAATAAATCCCGATATACAGGTGTGCTGGTACTCAAAAGTTCGATAGCATGCGTATACAGCTTTATTGAGGAGGAATTTTAAGATGGGGATAAACCACACAGTAGCGATGGCCAAAAATTTTGAATTCCGGCCATTTATTTTTTTCGGCTTACTGGCTTTCCTGCTCACAGCCCAGCCGGTGTGGGCCGCAGAGGAATCGAACGATGAATGGAAATTGAATGGCGGCCTCTATCTTTGGGCGTCCGACATTGATATTGAAGATTCTAATGGCGACAGTTCCACAATCAGTTTCAGTGAAATTGTCGATAACCTGGACCTTGTCTTCATGGGCCACCTCGGAGGACAGAAGGGGAAGCTGGGTTTTATGATCGATGCGATTTACCTTGATATGTCGGAATCTGAAGACGACCTCGTGGCTCCTGGAATTACTCACGATAAAACTGAATTACAATCCACAATTGTAACTCCCGTAATGACTTACAGAGTTGTGGAAGGTAACCAGTTCAATCTGGATATTCTGGGCGGGATGCGTTATCTGTATATGGATGTCAACCTGAAGTTCAATGTACTTGACGATCTGGGAGACGACGGAAGTGTTTACAACGGGGTTGTCGGTTTCAGGGGAAATGCACAGCTGAATAAAAATTGGAGTTTGCCATTTTATTACGACATCGGTAAGGGAGATTCGGAATTAACTTACCAGGCTTTTGCCGGAGCCAGATATAGTTTTCCCAGTTTCGATCTCTCCGCAGGTTATCGTTATATGAAATTTAAGTTTGATGACGATGATGATTTCGGTGGAGTACTCAATAACCTGGTAATCAAAGGACCGATGGTTGGCGCTAAATATTGGTTCTAATGTGTAAGTTGTGATGGAGCGAAAAGATCACCTGCTCTGCAGGCAATGGAACTATCCCATCGTCATACTCGCGCTATAGTTGTTGCAACTGAAATTATTGTGTGGCCAGGCTTAACAACTTAATTCCCGGTTGAAAAACGATTGAGACCGGGTCATCAGCTGCAAACATCAATCCAGCTTCCACATGAATTGAGATCAGATGCAAATTGACAGCAGTACTCTGAACTTCTATTTGCAGGTCCTGAAAAAGTCCGTAGTACGCTTCTTTGACCAGGATATGCCGATGCATGCGGCGGCGCTATCCTATTACATGGTTTTTTCGTTACCCTCCATGCTGTTGATTATCTTCTGGACTTCAGCACACGTCTACGAGGAGGGCGCTGTACGCGAGGCAATTTTCACCAAAATCGGTTCGCTGGTTGGACATCAAGGTGCCGGGCAGATCATGGCCACCCTGGAAAGATTAAGCGTTGAACAACCCACATTCTGGGCTTCGGCCCTGGGACTGGGCATATTGTTGTTCTTCGCCACTTCCGTTTTCGATGCGATGCGAACGGCGTTCAATAAAATGACCCCAACTCAGGTGGACGATTCGATTGGCCAGAGCATGTGGAAGCTTTTACGCATCCGTTTCATTGCTTTTGCAATGCTGATTAGCATCTCTTTCATTTTACTGGTGTCGATGGTCATTCATGCACTGATTGCATGGATTGGTGTTCACCTGGGGCAGTGGGTTGGGGAGACAGCAAAATTTATCGTGAGCTTCGATTTTTTACTGTTGGAACTAGCGACTACCGCCTTGCTTTTCGGGCTCTACTTTCGCTATCTGCCGGATGTCAGACCGAAATGGCGTGACATCTGGCTCGGTGCAACCTTGACTGCCGGATTGTTGGTCATGGGCAAGTCCCTGATTGCGTTTTTTATCAGCAGCAGCACGGTTGCCGATCTCTACGATGCCGCGGGCAGCATTCTGGTGATGATGCTCTGGGTGTACTACTCGGCCGCCATACTGCTGTTGGGCGCGACCTTCACTTTTACTCGGGCTGAAGCCGTGAGCAACGACGATGAGTCGACCGGCTAACCCGGCTGGAGCACTTTTCAGTCTGCTGGTGTTGTTAGCCTGCTTGCTAACACAAACCGCGAACGCACTGGACGTGGAACCACGACGCTGGAGTCATCTTCCGCTTGACACGCATTTCATCGGCATGGCGTATGTGAATACCGATGCTGATATTCTTTTTGACCCCGCATTAGAGCTGGAAGACGTCGAAATGGAGCGGGACATCTGGGCAGCAAAATATATCTACAGCTTCGAGAGCTTCGGTAAAAGCTCACGTATCGATATTACTCAAACCTACCAGGACGGATACTGGAAGGGGTTATTGGAAGGAGAGCCCGCGAAAACCTCACGCCATGGCCCGGGCGATACCTTTGTGCGCTATGCCATCAACCTCTACGGTGCGCCTCCGCTAAAATCTGGCGATTATGTCGCCTATAGAAGATCCCGGGATATTGAAACAATCGTCGGTGCAGGTTTAGCTGTTCGCTTGCCAACTGGCGATTATGACGAAGACCGCTTAGTCAACCTCGGGCAAAACCGTTTTGTGATCCGCCCACAGTTTGGTATTCAGCATAATCGTGGGCCGTGGACATTTGAAGTCAATACGGAAATAGCCTTTTACGAAACCAATACTGAATTTTTTGATGGCAATAAACTGCAGCAGGATCCCGTATTCATATTATTAACCACTGCCTCGTACACCTTCAGGCCAGGCCTTTGGGCGGGTGTCGGTGTTGCCTACGACTACGGCGGTGAAAATGAAGTTAATGGTGTTAGCAAAGACAATCGCGGGGAGAATGAAGCCTGGGGAGCGAGCATCGCCTATCCATTGAGTCGGCGGCTTGGTGTCTCGCTCACTTATATCGAAACCAGAACCCAGGAATCAACTGGCCTGGACAGCGAGTCTTTAGCGTTTGGTGTTTCATTCAGCTTCTAGAACCATTGCATCGGTGTAGCTGAAAACGGCTTCCCGCCCCACCACAGGGGTGCTCCATTGATGTATTGCACCCTGAATCAAGCGGGGAATTTAGCATCCGGGTTCACCTGAAATAGCAAACCTCCGGGTGAGCCAAAGCGAACTGGCGTTTAACGAAAAATACGGTTATGTTGTCGCGCAAGCAGATAAACGAGTGCCAATACCTTATCCATCCAATTATTATTTGAAGCATGCTTATGGAGAATGCCCATGTCAAATTCTAGTGAAGCTCTACCTAATTCGAAAATTATCAAAGCGTTTACCGATACCATGATACGCATTGGTATCGTCGCCTTTCTGGTGGTCCTGTGCGTGCAGGTTTTCGCGCCTTTTAGCGGGTTAATGCTGTGGGCATTAATTCTGGCGATAGCGCTGTATCCGATGCATTTGAAATTATCCGGCAAACTGGGCGGCAAGCCGGGGCGGGCGGCGACTATTATCGTGCTGGCAGGTTTGCTACTGTTAGGCGGTCCTTCGCTGATGATTGGTGAGTCGTTCGCGAGTCATCTGCATAGCGTCTATACCAATTTTGAGGGTGGCGACCTGGATATTGATCCACCCCCCGAATCAGTGGCTGAATGGCCTGTGGTGGGCGAAAAAGTCTATGCGGCCTGGAACTCTGCGGCTGAGAATTTGCCTGCATTCGTCGAGGACCAACGTCCGCAACTGGTAGCACTTTCGAAAAAGGTGCTGCAAATTGCGGCTAATACCGCGGGTGGAGTTTTAACTTTTCTGGCTTCGCTGATTATTGCGGGAATTATAATGGCCTATGGGGTATCGGGCACCAGTGCGATGCGTGATATATATGTGCGTTTTGCCGGCCCCGACAAAGGCCCGCATCTGCAAAAGCTGTCGGTAGCCACCGTACGTTCAGTGGCGACCGGTGTCATTGGGGTCGCCTTTATCCAGGCCTTGCTGCTTGGCATTGGTTTTATTTTTGCGGGTGTTCCCGGCGCAGGTGTATTGGCAATACTGGTGATGGTGTTGGGGATAGTTCAGTTACCCGCTGCCCTGATCTCGTTGCCTGTAATTGTATATTTGTGGGTGGGTGGAGACGCTTCGACTACCAGCAATATTATTTTTTCGGTTTACCTGCTTATTGCCGGGCTGGCCGACAATGTACTGAAGCCCCTGTTACTCGGACGCGGTGTCGATGTGCCCATGCCGGTCGTGTTGTTCGGTGCGCTGGGCGGTATGGTGTCGGCTGGCATTATCGGTTTGTTCATTGGTGCGATCTTGCTATCGGTTGGTTACCAGGTCTTTATGGACTGGATCGCCGAACCGTCGGAAGACCAGGAGGCAGAGGGTTCCGCGTCTGTGAGCAGCGAATAATGGAATGCTGGTAAATCCGAAAAGTTTAATACGGCGTTTACTGGTCTTTTGGTGTGCCATCGGGTTAAGTGCCTGCACTACACTGGGACCTGAGTATCAGGAGCCGCAGGTGGAATGGCTCAACAAATGGCAGCCTGACTTTTATGGCCAGCTCGATGTCGATGAAAGCGGGTCGGAGATGGATTTACGCTTCTGGTGGCACCTTTTTGAAGACCCTGTGCTCGATCATTTAATCGAACTTGCGCGTGAGGAAAACCTGGATTTGCGTATTGCCGGTCTGCGCATCCTCGAAAGCCGGGCGCAGCTCGGTATTGCCGGTAGCAGCCTCTATCCGCAACTGCAACAGCTCAACGGCAACCTGGCTGGCGTCGAATCACAGAGCAGGGGAGGAGATATACCCGATGATGATCAGAGTTTTATCAGTTATCAGGGAGGATTTAACCTGGGCTGGGAACTGGATTTCTGGGGCAAATTCAAACGCGGTATCGAATCGGCCGATGCCAACTTTTTTAATTCGATAGACAATCATCGGAATATACAGGTACTGCTAAGTTCGCAGGTAGCCCAGCTTTATTATTCATATAGAATTACCGAGCAGCGTATTGCGATCGCCCGCCAAAATGCCGAAATTCAAAAGCGCAGTTTTGAAATCACCGAGAAAACCTTTGCCAGCGGACAGGAGTCCGAGCTGGATTTACAGCAGGCGAAATCGCAATACCTGGGCACCTTGTCGATTATTCCCGGTCTGCAGGTACTGCTGATACAAACTAGAAATGCACTGGCCACTTTGCTCGCGCGGCCGCCGGGACAAATATTAGAGCTTACTCCCGGTGATGGTGTAATACCGAAAATCAGCCTGGTGGTGTTAGAGGATATCCCGGCCAGTTTACTCATGCGCCGGCCCGACATTCGCGCCGCGGCCTGGCAGGTCGCCGCGCAGTCGGCCCAGATCGGCATCGCCGAAGCCGACTTCTACCCCTCCGTTTCGCTGCTCGGCAGTATTGGTTATTCCGGTACCTCTGAAGATTCAACTCCCGATAGCGGTTTGCTCACCGTGGGCCCTGGACTAACCTGGAACTTGTTTGATCATGGCAAGATAGCCAACAACATCAGATTACAGGATGCACGCCTGCAGCAGTTGATCGAGCAATACCAGAGTACGGTTTTGTCAGCCGCCAGGGAAATTGACGACGCCGCCATCGGAGCAGTTAAAACTCTGGAGCAGCAAAAAATCCTGACCTTGTCAGTGACCGCCTCGGAGCGTGCGCTGACCCTGGCCAACTCGCGTTATCGTGAAGGCTATTCGGGTTTTCAACGCGTGCTCGATGCTCAGCGCGCCGTATTTACACAAACCGAACAGGAAGTGATCAACCAGGGGAATCATATCAGCTCGGTAATCGATTTATACAAATCTCTCGGTGGCGGCTGGCTCGAGCCGACCATGGCTCAGGTTATTCCCGATGACTTACGCAAGACCATGCAGGAGCGTAGCGACTGGGGCGACCTGCTCGATACCCCGTTACCACCGGATGCGGACGGGTCTTCTTCGATTTCGGGAGCAGCACAGGATGAGTGATAAAACACAGCCAGAAGAAGATCAGAAGTACGTGACAACCCAGGATGTAAACGCAGCGCTGAAAAGGGAAGCAAAAGCGAACGATAAAACAGCAGCCAGGAGAAAACAGGCCAAAGTAGCTGAGCCCGCGGATGAATCTGCTGCACCTGTTAAAAGAGGCGGACTGATGATATTCGTGATCATCCTGGCGAGCTTAACCTGGTACCTGGTGTCTGACAGATTTGCGCCATACACAACCCAGGCCCGGGTGCAGGGCTACGTGGTTGGGGTTGCCCCTAAAGTCAGTGGACTGGTTACCAAAATTCACGTCAGGGACAACCAGGAGGTCGCAGCCGAACAATTGCTGTTCGAAATCGATACTTCACAGTATGAAATTGCGTTAAACAAGGCGAAATCCGATCTCGAGAGTGCTCAACGTCAACTTAGCGCAGGCGATGCATCGGTCAGTTCTGCACAGGCGAATCTGCTGGCATCGAAAGCAAATGAGGTCAAGGCACGACAGGATTTGAGCCGCCTGGCACGTCTGCATAAGGATGATCCCGGCACTATCTCAGTGCGGCGGCTCGAAGTATCGCAAGCAACCCTGGAACAGGCGCAGGCCGGGGTAACCGCGGCACAGGCCGCAATTGAACAAGCCATCGAACAAAAGGGCGGTGACGACGAGGCTAACAATTCGTTTTTAAAGTCGGCGCAGGCTGCTGTTGCCAGGGCCGAGCTGGACCTCGCTAATACCCGGGTAATAGCCTCCAGCCGCGGAGTGATTTCGAACCTGATTGTGGATGTCGGCCAGTATGCCACGGCCGGCAGTCCGGTGATGACGCTGGTGGCAATTCGTGATGTCTGGATAAGGGCCGAATATACCGAAAACAACCTGGGACATTTAAAGATTGGAGGCCCGGTTGAAATATTGTTCGATGTGCTGCCGGGGCAGGTGTTCAGCGGCGAGATACGTAGCATTGGTCGGGGCATCAGTAGCGGCGAAAATCAGGCGCCAGGTAGTTTGCCCACCATTGACAATGATCGCGACTGGTTGCGCCAATCACAACGCTTTCCGGTACTTGTTAGCTTCGACATAAACCAGCAACCCGAGTTACGCCGACAGTTACGCGTAGGCGGCCAGACCTCGGTAGTTGCCTATACCGAGGGACATGATGTTATCCGCTGGTTGGCGGAAAAGTATATCCGCTTCATGAGCTGGCTTTCATATGCTTACTAGATCTGTATCGACCGAAAAACATGTGCTGCCAATTGGTGCTCGGCGGGTCTTCCGCTTAAGTTTATGTATTGCGCTGTCACTTTTTATTGCCTACGGGATAGCCGTACCACTTCCTTTCCTGGCGCCTATGTTTGCGTTGATGCTCGGCATCAAACCGGCGCCGCCGATCGGGTTTAAAGGCTTAGCCGGCCTGGTCATGGTTGTTGTTATCACCCTTGGAATGGGATTGCTGCTAGCCCCGGTGCTAAACAGTTACCCGGTTATGGCAATTTTGATGGTCGCGCTAGGTATATACCTGAGTTCCTATCTCACGGTTATTGCCGGTAAGGCGCTGGTCGGCACCTTTCTGACCATGGGTGTTACCCTGATATCGGCGGCGGGCGTTGCCAGTTTCTCGCTGGCTTTTACGATAGTTCAAGCGTTGGTTCTCGCCATAATCATTGCAGTCACCTGCCAATGGCTGGTTTACTACTGGTTTCCTGAAAATGCGGTGGCCGGGGATGCAGCGGTCGATGAAGACGAGGTTGATAAACCCGTCGCCAGCAGTCAGTCGAACTGGATCGCGATTCGTGCGACGTTAATTATCCTGCCAGCCTATTTTATCGCCCTGATCAATCCTTCCATGTACCTGGCGATTATCATGAAGTCAGTATCCCTGGGGCAACAGGCCTCCAGTATGCACGCGCGCGATGCCGGGCGTGAGCTGTTGGGCTCGACATTTCTGGCCGGCTGTTTTGCGATTGTTTTCTGGTTCATGCTCGACCTGGTAACTTCGCTATGGATGTTTGCCTGCTGGATGCTGTTATTTGCCATTTTTTTTGTCGGCAAGATTTACCGGGTTATTGCCAGCAGGTACCCGCCGTCGTATTGGCAAAACACGCTGGTAACCATGTTGATATTACTGGGGCCAGCAGTAGAAGACAGTGCCAATGGCAAGGACGTTTACCAGGCCTTCGCTTTAAGAATGTCACTTTTTCTCGGGGTAACATTGTATGCCTGCGCGGCGGTTTACTTCCTCGAGATGTTGCGCTACCGACGCATCCTGCGCAAAAACCCGGCCCCGGTTTCACCACAGACTTGAGTAAATTGTCATCCCCCGAATCCACATCTGTCATCCCTCGGACCCACATCTGTCATCCCGCGACTTGATCGCGGGATCCAGCCTGAATTCAGCTAGCTTCTGGATACCGCGGTCAAGCCGCGGTATGACAATTTACTCAAGCCTGTAGTTGCTCCTGCAGGCTAGCGTTGGGCGCTGCTCAAATTCGGTTCCATCCTTATTTGATGGCCACACGCAATATCTGTTGGTAAGGGCGGAAGGGGCTTGCTGGAGGCTGTAGAGCTGCTGTAGAATCTTGCCTCATAGTCCGGCTGTAGCGCAGTCTGGTAGCGCACCTGTCTCGGGGTCCGGGGGACGGAA
>Ga0255039_10000292_pt1 | contig 16603 bp, 18 predicted proteins | sample BC1_12_1_MG_FD_181713 | JGI IMG/M metagenome (GOLD analysis project Ga0255039, IMG submission 181713) | Seawater microbial communities from Strait of Georgia, British Columbia, Canada - BC1_12_1 | ecosystem: Environmental > Aquatic > Marine > Strait | place: Canada: British Columbia | collected... | reverse complement strand
CCTATATAATCTAAAAAACCTCTCTTTGTTTTTTTTATGTCACTTATATCTTTCATATAATTTATTAAGTCCCTAATCATACTATCATCTTTTCTATTAAAACTATATCCACCACTTTTATTAACTAATGTTAACCCATTTTCTTTGGTGATATTATTCACAACATCAGATATTTCGGTGCGAAACTTATATTTTGTTCTTTCATTAAATATAGATAACCTTTTTATGGCTTCCACACCTGAATAGGTATTTAGGATACTATCAATAACCAACTCACTTTCATTCATCATCTGGGAGGTTACCCTTGTACTCCAATAAGACGTTACATTACTCCAACTATCGAATTTATTACGTAATGAAAATAAGTTATTAAATCTTTGAAATGGGGTAGACATATTCATAATTCTACCATATTCTGATTGTAAGAAAAACTCAACTATCTCACTATATTTATATCTATCCACAACAACACCCTCATCAATACCCCTCCAATCAATATTATACATTGTTTTATATAATAACTTATTATTTTTAACATCATCTAAAGTTAGTTTATAAGTATTAAAAAATAAGTTCATAACCTTTATTGGGTGTTTAATATTTTTAATGTCTTCAGCAAACACCTCAACCATCGGTGTAATGTCTTGCTTAAAATTTAAAGTAGTTTCTTTAATTAGTTTACGATATTGTACCTCTGTTAACCTTATTTTCATTTTAAATGTTTCCTTGTAAGTTATAATTAAAATATTCCCAAGTCTTTGTTGAATCCGGATAAAAATAATTCATATCTGGTAACGATATACTCTCATCTGTTTCATATAAAACTTCTGATAACATACTTATGTAATCGGAATAATATTCTCCAGGCATTTCACTTGTCGCTTCTAAAGATTCGATTAAATACTTATAAAATATATCCGTAATATCAAAATAAATTACTTGTCCTGTAATATCACCATCTTTATTTTTCACATCTTCCCACTTACCTTTAGAACCTAAAAGTTCTTCTATACTATCTTTAAGGTTATTAAATAACTCATCCTCACCAGCCTGTTCATACGCCCATCTATATTGGGATGCCAATTCATGACGTAATTCATGAAAGATACTTTCCTCATGTATTAATCTTAATATGGTATCAGTATCATTTACCATATCTTCTGTTAGTGTATGGAACTGTCCATCACCCATAGAATATTCACTCATTTCTTGACCAATAAAATCACCTTCTTTAATATGATCTTTTATGTGTTTTATACTTTCTTCATCAAGATTATCTACAATATCACTAGACCAATCCACATCATAATAACCATATAATTCAGCCCAATCTTCTCCCAGTATACGTTCAGCGTAATCTCGATCATTTTCATTAACTAACATTGTAAACTCACTCCAATGATCAATAGTTAGATAAAACTTATCCCCTTTTTTTACTACATCATTAAACAATTGTGGAAAGGTTTGTTCATCCTTCATATATTTGTCGTACCACCCAGTTTTTTCAAATATATCACTAATTTCGGACCCATACATTCTACTCCTTAAAGTATCGAATTCAATATATTCTAATGGGTCCTCACCTTTATCCATAAAATATTTAAATATAAAATGGTGTGCGTCATTTTCATCTACATTAAAATCAGATGACACCATATAATGTAATGTCTCTAATTTCTCCTCCTCTGTCAATTCATCTTTTTCGAGTTCTTCGTCACTAAGTTCATAATCTAAATAACTGTAAACAGCGTTTCTAAGTTTTTTATATTTAGATAAATCAATATATTCTAATAGTATTTTTTTAATGTTTCCTTTCATCTTACATATAAATACTTAGTATAAACAAAAAATCCCACTCAGTGGGATTTTATTATATATTATTGGTTGTAATAATTATAGATATTTGTGTAATATTTCTAGTTTTTCAAAATCTTTATCATCTAAAGCTTTATTTATTAGATTTTGAATTTCAGATTTAGACATTTCAGAATAGTCTACATCTTCAGTTTCTGGTTCAACATCATCTTCTACTTCAATACCAAGATTATCTAATATATCTCCCATATCATCGGACTCTATATTATCAATCGTATCGTCAATAATATCATCTAAACCTTCACTTGGTTCTTCATAGTGTAAATCTTTTAATGTTTTAATAACTTCTTTACATTTCTCACTACCTACCAATATCTCTTTCATAAACTCATGAAATTGTTTAGCTGGTAACTTACTTAACTCATGAAATAACCATTGTTTAATATCGTAATCATCCGGATCGATACAATCTAAGAATTTTTCCCACATACCTGGACCTAATCTCATTCCCCATATCTCACCTTCTACTGTGTCAGCTTTTTCAATCACTTCTCTCTGTTCATCAAAATCTAAATGACCATCAGCCCAATTGATAGCTGATAATTCTAAAGTACCTTTAATAAGTTCATGAACTAAAAGTGGGAAAACCCATGCGTTAGCCACTACTACAGGTATTTCATCACCTTCCTCAACGTTTACTTTTTCCATCTCTTCTTCCTCATCTTTATCTTCTGCTTTTTCAGCTTTTCTCCATACAATTTCTTCCGTACCACCTGCAGTACCACCCATTACACTTTCTGGTATAATCCAATATTGGAAATCGGCTAATGACATAAGTTTACCATACAAAATCATAAGTCTTGGATTTAATTTATCCAATTCATCTGCTACCATATGAAAAATGTAATGACCTTTTTTAGAGGCTCCTTGCATTAAAGCGTTTATAATCCTTCTTTTATCTACCTCCATCTCTAACTGTTCCATTCTTTCCGCACTTTTAGGTGCTTTAGGTAAGTTAAAATCAGAATCATAATTTTCCTCTTCCTCTTCTTCTTCTTCATCACCACCGAAGTTTAAATCAGAACCAGGAGGTGATAAATTAGCTTCTAACATTTGATCTGGAATATCGAATTCTTCAGATACTATATCTACCGCCAATTTTTCTAATTTATCCTTATATGTAGTTTCTATTTGACCTATTTCTTGCATTATCTGAAACATTTCATTCATCATACTAGGGCTTATGTTTTGAACCCCATGATATCTTTTAACTTTATTAATGATTTCTTTAAATCTCTTACCGGCTAATTTTTCGGAATAGTTTTGATTTTCTGATCCAGATGGTACTGATTTACTTTTACCAAAAATATGTTCACCACTTCTTAGTTTTCTTTCGATACCTGGATTCATCCTTTCAGGGTGTTCCGGATCATACTCTATCGCTTCTGTAATTCTTTTGTTTCTAATTTTTTCTTTTAGAACTCTTTTAGTTACATTGTTTATAATATTTTTTTTCATATTTTTTTTCATATTTTTTTATGAACCATGAATACCAGTTGTCCACATCATCCAAGACTCCTTAGCTAACTTTTCAAATAATCTTTGAACTCTTCTGGTTTCCGTATTACCATCCCCATTTTCTATTCTAGTTAAAGCTGCTCTAATTAATATATCCCTAATTTTTTGTTTATTATCTAATAAACGATTTATTATTTCTAATTGTTCTTCTAATGAATCTATCTCATATTCATTATCATCTTCATAATCATCTTCATCCTTAAGAGATTCAATTCGACTTTCTAATGACTCAATATCATTATTCATACCATATAACCACCTATGTAAATCATCCTTAGCCCAATTAAGGATAGGTGATGCACCGAACATATTAATTAAACCACTTTCTCTAATATCTTCTAAATACCTTACAACATCTCTTCTTTCTTGACCCGTCATCTCTTCTATAATATGAACCTCTATACCATCGTATTGTTCTTGTAAGATATCATTTTTCGTTAATTTTCTAACACCACCATTTTTTTTGAAATTAATGTATTCCATTAATTCACCTTTCTTTATTTTGGGGTTATTTTTTTGTTTTACCTTTTCAGGGATATCATCAAAGTCGGTATCATCAGAAAATTCTTTAGCTCTATCACACCATTCTCTTTCTTCTTTATTAGAAGCGTCATCACATTTAGCATAAAAGAATCGTTGTTGTGCCTTTGAAGCGAACTTTTCATTTATCAACCCTTTTACGATATCTCTTTTTTTCATTTTACTTTCTAGTATTTAGAAATTTTTTGAGTAATTTTTTTGTTGATTCATTAACAGTTATAGTTCTAACAGTACCTTTATTGTCTTTAACTCCTACTGTTTGACCTCTTTTAACTTTATCAGATTCTAAATCGTTAGTTAAGTTAGATGCGTCATCATATACGGACATCATTTCTTCTTCAGACATCATATCCATAACTACGTCTAAATTACCATCACCATCATCGTCTTGATCAACACTACTTGCGATACCATCATTGTCTCTATCATAAGGACCATATTTACCACTTTGTGCATCAACCGCCATAAACTCTTCTTCAGAACCTTTAACATTATCAAAGACTTTATCACCATAAAGTTTATATAACCTATTAACTATTGCTGTAGGATTTTTTCTCATATATCTAAGAACCGATGGTGGAATTTCTTCACCATATTTCCCAAATACACCTCTAACACCTTGTTCTCTAGGAGAAGATTTATAATCTTTTCTACTATAAGTGTCTCTCATTTCATGTTGTTCATCTAGATAGTTTTCCATTAACTTACGTCTAGTCGCTCTTTTAATTTCGCTTTCGGAAATTCTTATTTTCTTTTTCATCTTTATGTGTTTATTAATTCTTTATTATAATTTAAAACCATATCTTTTTCATATAGTTTGTCATTTACTGATTCAATATCTTCCCCAAAAGAGAAAAATAATCTTTTTTCAGGATATTCATCATACCCTTCCATATTTTCCCAAGACATAGCCACAATCCCATCTACAGCATCCCACATTGCGAATGAATCTGATTCTTGTACTAAATCTAATTTTAATGTGGTGGTTAATTGACCTGTCTTTTTAATAAATTTCCCTTCAGGTGGTTCTGGATTTCCAGAAGATGGGTACGAGTCCCAACCTTCACCATCAATATCAGATATACTATCTGAAAAAAGGAATTCATATAAAAAATCCCCTTTCCAATTCTGACCAATTTTATTTATGTAGACTAATTTCATTATCTAAACATACCTTTTCTTCTAAATGAACGTCTAGGTGGTTTAGAATTACCTTTTCTATCATTAATAGCCTTTATTTTAGGTTTTACTTTAGGTTTCTTAATGGTTCTCCATTTATCACCTTCACCTGGTTTAGTAGTTGGTTGTTTAATTCCTGGTTCCTTAACAGGTGCTTCAGTACCCATAATAGAATCATAATCCATTTCGATATATCCCTCATCTGAACCCATTTCAAAGTCTAATCTACCATCAGAATCTGCATCCATATCTAATCTATTTGGAATACCGTCAAAATCTCTATCTAAATCTTTTGTTGCTGAAAGATAACCTTGTCCCGTTGCAATAGCGTCCATAACATCCATATCTTCAGTAATAGGATTATCTTCCGTATCTAACCATGGTAAATCATTATCATCAGGACCAAATGTTCCCATATAAGAATCTTGCCATGGTTTAACTCTAAAAGTACCATACTTTTCTCTATATTTATCAAAATACATACGATCTTTTATGTCCCACCTATTACCTTTATAGTATGGACTACTTTCGAAATCTTCAAATCTATTAAACTCTTCCATATCTTCATCCATATGTTGTTTTTTACCTCTACGCATCATTTTAAAATCTTCAGCATCGATCTTACCATTTTTGTTCCTATCTATTTTATGTTGTTTACCTTTAAGTTTTTCAGACATTAAATCACCATCTCTCCTCATACCTCTAGGTTTTAAATATTTATCACTATTTAAATCTGGTTTTACTATATGGTGGAAATTTGGTCCCTTCCTTTGTGGTGATCTTTCTGGTTCATCTAATTCTAAGAAATCGTCATCTAATTCTAAGAAATCATCTTCTAACATATATTCATCTCTATCGTGTTTACCATAATTAGTGTGTGACATATCATGGTGTTCTCCCATACAAGATTTACAACCTTCACCTAAACACTCTTCACATATTGTATGATTTTCTTTTAACACTTTTTTAAGAGACTTTTTTGTTGCGTTTTTAAGGAAAGATTCCATTAATTGTTTTTTAGAAAAAACTCTAGATTCTTTAACCTCTTCTTCTTCATTTTCAGATAACTCACTATCAAACGGATCAACTTCTTCAGTCTCTTCAGCGTCTAAATCGACAACCTCTTCATCACCCGTTGTGAATTCATCACCTTCACCAGCTTCCTCATCATCACCTTCTATTTTTGATATAATATCCTCGACATCCTCATCAGGAATTTCTTCCCAATCAATTGCTGAAATGATAGAATTAATAACGTACTTATCTAACTCAGCGTCTGGATCATCTTTATCTCTTAATAGTTGTCCTATTTTACCTGTATATTTTTGTATTTTTTTTGTGGTATCATCATCTTCACCCATAGGATCTTCATCACCCATAACATCTCCACCTTCTTCATCTGCGAATGGATCTTCACCTTCATCTTCCATACTGAATTCATCAACTTCGACTTCATCTTCTACTGGTTCTTCTACTGGTGGTGTTGGTGCATCAACTTTAATTACTTTCTTTTGTTCTTCAACATCTTCAGGTTCTTCATCTAACAATTCTTTACCACCCTCTTCTTCAACCTCCATTTCTGCAGGATCCATTTCAGTATCTTCAGTTTCTTTTATTTTCACTAAACCACTAGCGTTAGCTTCTTTTACCTCGACACCATCTGATTCAAAAAGGTTTGTACCAGTTTCGATACCGTAAGACTCATTTAACATATCAAATTTCATATTTAAATGTTTCAATGCTTCAGCATAAGAATGGTATCTTTCATCATATTTGTTTTTAACACCACCTACATATTCAAAATCTTCAGACACCAAAGTACCAGAAGTTTTTTCAGTTGTTTTAATAAAGTAGTTATGGTTTTCTCTTATTATACCATAAACGATTCCGTTTGGTCCTTTCTTAATGAAATCTATTTCTGATAATGAAGTACTCTCATTAAGGGTTGTCATTCTACCCATAAGGTCGGCAATCCTATTGATTTTATCCTGACCTTTTAAAGTTTTTGGGTTAGTAAATTTTTTCATATTATATTGTTTTATTTTTTTATTTTTATCCGTTTGTTGGTAAACCTGTTTTAATATTAACAAATTGCCACACTTCATTATGTGAATCACCGGATATTAATCCGGTTTTTACTTTAGTTTGTGGAGCAATAGGGTTACCTAATAGCAGTACTCCACCTACTGGTGTACTTGTATTACCATCTACTGTTATTTCTAATGTTTCCCCTAATACACCTGTTACGACGACACCATTGATTGTCATTGTAGTAGCACTACTAAAATAAACTGCATCATAAACAAAGTTATCGAAATCTGCAGTGACATCTGTATGTATAATAGTATAATTTCCGGTTAAATATGTTCCCATAATAATGTTTATTAAATAAATATTGCGTTTTTAATAAAAAAACACATTTTAACCTCTATCTACTTTTAAAAAATTAAAGGACTCATCTAAAGTTAAAGATTTATCATAAGAACTAGTCTCTATTTCACTCAACTTATCTAAGTATCCCATTCTTCTTAATACTTTAAAAGAGATATTCTCAAAAGAGTACTCACCTTCTCTATCTAACCCAGATTGTCTCATTTTCTTTATTTTACTTTTTAAGTTTTGTATTTTTCTAATGGTTTTATCGTAATCATCACTTTTGTACATAAAATAAATGTCTTCTATTGCATCTATTATATTGTTAACTTTTTCAGTTACTTTTTTTGAATCAATAGTTTTATCACCCTTAATTGGTTTAACTATCCACCCATCCCACATAATAGAGTAAATGCCACTAGAAACGTGTGGTTCATGTGTATCTTGCATATAGAGTTCAACGTCATAACCTTTTATAGTTATGTCGTGTTTCTCATTCCATAAATTTTTCTTTGAATTAAAATACTCTTTTACGAGTTCTTCATTTTCATCTACATCTTCAAACCTAACTAAGATATGTAAATCTACATCAGAATATTTAGACCAATTGTAATTAGCTAAACTACCTGTTAATATAATATCGTCTATGTCTACCCAACCGACATTAAGTGTCTCAAAGAAATCGTCAGCTATCATAAGTAACCTAGTTCGTATATCCTTATGGATATGTTGAGTTTCGTCAAATATTTTTGGGTTAAGGGTGTCTCTTACTTGAAAAGATGATAAGTCTATTGTTTCTTTTTCTAAAATTTCACTTACCTCTTGTTCTTCAATTCTTCTAATTTCCATAAAATAATGTTCTTTAATATAAATATAAATATAATAGTTTATGGTTAAACATTAAATAAAAGGAAACGGGCGTATTTTAGTTATTAGTCTTGTAGTATATTTTTACTACTATCTTTTTTATTATCTAATTTTTCGTGTACAACATTAAACTCTCTACACATATGATCCACCAGTTTATCTGATCTAGAATCTATTCTTTTATCTACTTTAGATATCATATCATCTAAAACTTCTATTTTTCTATTGTATATATTGTGAATATCTTCCACATTTCTATCTATTAATCTATAATTGTTTTCTATGTCTTCTCTAAGACTTCTTTCTATGTCATTCATTGTTCCAACATCAACCTTACCTTTTAACCTATTTAGGACATTTACAATAGATAGTACTATTGCAACCACACCTAAAGTAGACAAAACTGACACTGTTATTAAAATTGTTTCCATAATTTTTATTTTATTTTTATTATTCGAAACGCCCGTTTCTTTTTATTATAATGTTTCTTTAATATTGTTAATCTTTTCGACCATAGGGGTAACATCTACTTTATTAGGGGACTTTTCATAATTATGTCCCTTAACTATAGTATTTAATACCTTCCCTTGACTTTCAGCCAATTCGAATTTACTATACTCTTCGTATGTTACATCACTATATACATACTGAATACCTGATTTAAATATTACGGCTAATTTTTTTTTACCTTTAATATACTTTGAACCTAATACATTACTGGATTCGTATAGACATTCTATTGATCCGTTTTCTTCGTGTTTTAATAAAATCATAATTTAATCTTTAAATAGTTTATAGGAATGAATATTTTTCATTTCATACACATTACCACTTATGGTGGCTGGGTTATCTACTGAAACAGTTTCTTCTTCGCTTATTATAACATAATTACCCGTTATAATCATTGCAGAATCCATATATTCCATTCTTGTAGTTGGTTTATTGTCATCATCTTTTAATAATAATACAATTTTTCTAAATTTTGGTGCTGATGGTATCATAAAAACAAATATAATAATTAATTTTTAAAAAATCAATAACAAAAAAACCACACCCTATAAAGATGTGGTTTTTTTTTATTAACTAAAGAAAAAATTACTCTATAGTGATTTTTCTAGTGTGTTTTTTTGGGTTACTTTTCTTCTCTTTAGGGAAGAAAATTGTTGTTATACCATTTTCTACCTTAGCGTGAATTTCTTCACAAACAACGTTGTTTGGTAATTTAAAAGTTCTATTGAATTTAGTAGAATGGTACTCTTTTGAGATATACGCACCTGTTTCCTTTTTATCACCTTCTTTTCTATCACCTACAACTAATAAGTTTTCTTTTTCCAATGAAATAGAGATTTCTTTTTTTGTGAATCCAGGTGTTAATAGTTCATATCTAAAAGACCATTCATCTTCATATATATTAGTAACTGGTAGATTATAAGAATATTCTTTATTATCCAATTTATTTTTTATTACATCACTTACCCTTTGTTTAATTTCAGTTGGGTCAACACTGAAAGTACTAAAAAAGAAATCATCGTTTAAAAAATCTCTAAAGTTAAAGTTATTGTTAAATTTTTTGTAATCCATTTTTAAATTTTTATTTTTTTATTGTTATTATTTTATAATTTCGTATTTGACAAAATACATACCATTAGATATCATTATGTCATTTTGTCAGGGATTGTTAACATGTTTTCCTTTTATCTTATAATAGTTAACATCTATCTCTAACTCTTCTAACTTATTTTTTGGTATGTAACATTCACCTGTTTTTAAAAAATGTTCCATCCTTTTTTTACCAAAGTTAATGTTAAAATCTACTAAGTCAATGCCAATAAACTTTCTTTTATTCTTTAATGACGCCACACCAGTCGTAGAAGACCCTGCGAATGGGTCTAAGACAATATCACCTTCTTCGCTACCTATTCTAACAAACCAGTCAGCTAAATCAACGTGAAAGGGTGCTGGGTGTAATATACTTGGGTTAGTTTCTGAAGGTGTTATAACTACATTATGTGGTAAAGAACCTTTTACATTCAAGTTCCTCATTTCTGATTCATAAACCCCATCTCTAGAATTTATAGTTGTAACTGGGCTCTGAAATCTTTTTTTAGTTACTTCAGAATGTTCAGTTCTACAATTATCAGCCACAAATTTAGGTTTATTGGAATTGGAAAAATGGAAAACATATTCATACCTATCTATCGCCCTATATTTACAATTTGTGGGTATGGCGTTTTTCTTAAACCATATATAAGGTTTAGCAACCATATACCAACCTTGTTTCCTCATCTTATATTTTAATTCATCTAAAACTGGATGTACAACACCTTTATCTATCTTATCATTAATGTTAAGAAAGAAACTACCATTAGGTTTTAATACTTTTAAAAATAAATCAGTAAATTCTAAAAACCAATCAGCGTAATCGTCAACATGTATTGAACCTATTTCACCGTCATCGTTACCACTATAATTTTTCCTCATAGAATAATATGGTGGTGACGTAAATATCATATCCACCTTCTCATTGCGGTCGATCATGTCGGTTATTATTTTTTTTGTATTACCTAAATGTAATTTATATTGACTTTTCATAATTTTTTACTTAAATTTATATTTTATAACAATAATAATGATATTTATTTAAAAAACAAAATGTTGATGAAAAAAGTTGCACCTAAAGTGAAGAGAATACTCAATATGTCTCTTAAGCAAGCTAAATTGTATGATGATTGGGAAGTTAAAGTTGAGCACATTATGATATCGTTAATTAACGATTATAATAATAACGCAATTAAAGTGTTGGAAGACATGGGTGTAGACGTTGATGTGTTACATAAAAAAATAGAGAAGACTTTAATACGGAATAAAAAAGAGGAGTATGACATCTATGAAACTGATGACGGTACAATACCATTAAACCCCACTAGTCAAAACATCATAAAAGGTGCTGAGAAAGAATGTGACATCTTAGAAGAAGATTATTTAGATACTCAACATATAGTCCTATCCTTACTAAAAACTAAAAACGCTATAAATAGAATTTTAAAAAATATGAAAATAACTTATAAAACGTATAATGATCAGGTTAAAAAAAGTGATATAGAGAATAGTATAGAACCTTTAGATACTGACGAAAATGAAGAATTTAAGAATTATGGTAACTCACCTAAAAACAAGAGTAAGAATAATAGTACCCCTATATTAGATAATTTTTCTGTTGATGTTACGAAAATGGCAATTGACGGCAAAATTGACCCTGTTATTGGTAGAGATAAAACTATTAGGAGAGTTGCTCAGATACTTGCCAGGAAAAAGAAAAATAACCCAGTTATAATTGGTGAACCTGGTGTGGGTAAGACTACAATAGTGGAAGGTTTATCATTAAAAATTGTAAACGGTAAAGCTCCTAGAACGTTATTAAATAAAAGAATTGTATCTTTAGATTTAGCATCTTTAGTGGCTGGTACAAAATATAGGGGTCAGTTTGAAGAACGGATTAAGGGTATTGTAGATGAATTGATGGAAGTTGATAACGTAATATTGTTCATAGATGAAGTACACACTATAATAGGAGCAGGTAATTCATCTGGTTCTATGGATGCGGCTAATGTGTTAAAACCAGCCCTATCTAGAGGTGATTTACAACTAATTGGTGCAACAACATTAGATGAGTTTAGAGAAAATATTGAAAAAGATGGGGCACTCACAAGAAGATTCCAACAAGTAATAATTGAACCACCTTCAGTAGAAGATACTATCGAGATTTTAAATAAAATAAAATTTTCTTATGAATCTTTTCATAAAGTAAATTACCCACAAGAAACTATCAATAGGTGTGTTAAATTAGCTGATAGATATATTACAGATAGAGAATTTCCTGATAAAGCTATAGATATAATGGATGAAGTTGGGTCTCGTTCACAGGTAGATATTAAACCACCAAAGAATATCAGTGACTTAGAAAATAAGATAACTAGCATCAAAGAAGATAAGAATGGTGTAGTAAAAAGTCAAAGATATGAGGAGGCTGCTAGGTTAAGGGACGAAGAAAGAATTACTACTGAAAAGTTAGAATTAGAAAAATTTAAGTGGTTAGAAAGTTTAGATAAAAAAAGAAAAGTTATTGACCCAGAAGAAGTGAATGAGGTGGTTTCTATTATGACAGGGATACCGTTAAATAGACTTAGTGGTGATCAAGGTAAAAGATTATTAGAAATGGAAAAAGATTTACATGGTTCTGTAATCGGTCAAGATGATGGGTTGGTTAAAATAGCCCAATCACTAAGACGTAATAAAGTGGGTATTAGAAACCCAAAAAAACCTATTGGTTCTTTTATGTTTATTGGACCAACAGGTGTTGGGAAAACTCATATGGCTAAAAAATTGGCTGAATATATGTTTGGTGACGAAGATGCTTTAATAAGAATGGATATGTCTGAATTTCAGGAGAAACATTCCATTTCAAGGTTAATTGGTTCCCCTCCCGGATATGTCGGACATGAAGAAGGTGGTCAATTAACAGAAAAAGTTCGGAGAAAACCATACTCGATTATTTTATTCGATGAAATAGAAAAAGCTAATAAAGAAATATATAATATATTGTTACAGTTATTAGATGATGGACAATTAACAGATAGTTTAGGTAGAAAAGTTAACTTTAAAAATTGTATGGTTATTATGACATCTAATATTGGTGTTAAAAAATTATTAGACTTCGGTACTGGTGTAGGTTTTGGAACTAAATCAATGAAGGAACGTGAATCTTCAGCTAAAACCGATATATTAATGGATGAATTAAAGAAACATTTCGCACCAGAATTCTTAAATAGATTGGACGATGTTGTTATATTCAAATCCTTAACGAAAGAAGAGATTGGTGAGATAGTTGATTTAGAAATTGTTAAACTTAAAGATAGGGTTGAAGAAATAGGGTATACTTTACAAATAAATAAAACGGTTAAAGATTACCTAGTTGATACCGGTTACGATGAAGAATATGGTGCTAGACCATTAAATAGAGCTATTCAGAAGTATGTTGAAGACCCTGTATCTGAAGAAATACTTAAAGGTAAAGTTAAAGAAGGACAAACTATAAAGGTTAGTTATGTCAAATCTAAAGATAAAATAGTGATTAAGGTGGTTTAATAAATAAACTTAATTGGGTTGTAATTTAAAGGTAAAAAAAAAAGGTATTAAAATTTAATACCTTTTTTTTATGTCATTATTTAATTTAATCTTATCTAATAGTTCTTCTATTTCTAGATGAAGATCTTCTACTTACAGGTTTTCTTTTTATAGACTCTGTAATTTCTCTTTTCTTTTCACTTTTAACTTGATTTACGATGTTTTCAATAAGTGAAACCATTTCTGACTCAGTTAATCGAATTGTTTTTTTCCCTTTTTTCATTTTTTACTTTTATTTATTTTATTATTATCCATTACCAAAGAAATAACCTAACTTTTTACCATCTGTTTGAAACTTCTCAAACTCTAATCTATTTTCTGGTGTTAAGTTTTCTAAAATATTATCATCATAAGTTAACCTAGCTAATCCACTATCGTTAACTAATTTTTCTAATTCCTCTACATTAATTCTATTTATAGGATTCCCATCTAAGTTAATTAAGAAACATTTATCTAAAATATTAGAATACCCTTCCATACCAACATCTGTGATGTTATTATTAGAGAAAGATATTGTTACAATGTCATTTGGGGATGGTAACATATCTACACTTGGTAACTCATTTAGTTTACAATTACCTAGTGTTAATCTCCTTAAATTATTAAATCTACTTAAATCTGGTGGCGTACCTAAATCCATATTACTAAAATCTAATGTTGTAGTACTTTCATCTAAATAATCTACAACATTAACACCTTCAGTGTTTGACATTAACCATTTTAAATATTTATTTTGTTGTAACGGAACTTGTTGTTCACCCGCTAATCTACGAATAGATGCGACACCCTCATCCCATACATCATCATTTATAACATCTTTCATATCACCACCAAACTTATTTAAATATTTTAAATACTTACTGTCCATTAAACCTGCCCCTTGTTGAATATCCATTGTTGACAATGCACCTAACTCTTCTTTGAAGAATTCTGTTAATCCACCAAATCTAGATAATACTTCAGGAAGTTTGTCCGCTTCAATACTATTGTTGTTCTTATCGTGTAATTGTCCAGACTCAAAATGAAATTGTAAAGGGTACATACCTTCATCATCACCACCAAATAACTTTTTAGGCATTACCACATAATAATCAGATAAACTACCATCAGGTTTGCGTTTGTCATTTCGATACCTATCAAAATAACTGTTACCTTTACCTCTTGTACACCATGAAGCTAAATCACCTAATGGTTCACAACTTGATTCTATTGTCTGTGGCATATATACTAAGACATCATTATCACGATACGCTAATTTAGCGTGACCTAAGTCAATATATTTTTTTAATAAACCATATAACTCCCCTTCTTCTTTATCTTCACCAATAAATGGACTAACGATAGAATATAGGTGGCCTAAATTATCATATTGTGTAATATCACTTACATTTTCTGGTGCGTTTGGTCTATTAGGTGCACCTGTTTTAAATATTTTTTTCTTTCTTACTTTTTCGAATATACCTAAATACTCATTTGCTTCAGGTAAATCTTCAGTTATAAACCTAATTGCTTGATCAATTTCACCATTTTTAAGTAGTCTCATAAATACTGTAACCATCCACTGAACAAATTCTTTTTTTGTTGTTGGATCAGCTTCAACAATATCAGTAAAAATCTCATCACTTAAAGACACTTTAGTTTTACCTTTTTTATTGGTTATCACATATGCGATGTCGACACCATTATGATCTTGTATAGGTTCTATTTTATTTTTAGGTTTCCCCATACCACCTGGTTGTCTATCACCATCTTCAAACTCTTCTCTGTCATTACTTCCTTCAGTAGAGTTATCCAACAAAGTAGGATCAATAACAAACTGATTTCTTAAATAATCTACCCTATCCTCCCTTAAAAGAATTTTATATTGATTTTCGGTTACTATATATTTCATTGTTAATTGTTTTTATTTATAAATATAACGTTTTTATTAAAAATTTTTAATATGTGAATAATTCTGAAGTTTCATTCCATCGTTTCTTATCACCGGATAAATTTTTTATCATTTGTTTTGCAGAGTCATAAGAACCATTTTCTATATTGGATAATATTTTTGAGTTTATAAACCGACCACAACCCCTATTATATACAACGTCTATCATTGCATCGTACATTCCTTGAGTTAATAAGTGGTATTTAGTATTATTTTTATTATCCCTCACTTTTTGTCTTTTTATCCATCTTTTAACACAATCAGCCGCATTGTTTACATCTTTCTTTAAGAACTCATTAGCCTCTTTCTCCGTAATTTTTTGACCGGGGTAAACATCATCACCAGTATGTCCATACCCAATAGTTAATGTACCAACACTATCTGACTTTGATCCCTTATATTCTACACTAGGGTAAACAGCGTCATCATATGTAAAAGTTCGTAAAGATTCATACTTTCTAATGTGATCCCATAATTTTTGACTTGCCACATTCCCATCTAAAGTAAAATCTTTTCTTTTATTGGTTGAAACTGCTGAAGAAACTGCTGAAGCTGCTGCCGAATAAATGTCGGAAGGTTTTTGTTCGTTTAAAATCAAGTTTTTTAACTGATTTTCTGTTATAATAATCTTCATATTTATAAATATAAGTATTTATTAAAAAAAAACATAATTATATTACCATTATTTTACAGAATTGTAAAAATATTTTATATGAGTAGAAAGATTAATAAAAAAATTATTAAAACCAAAAAAAAAACTACAAATAATAGTAGGAGATATAAATTATACAATGAAATACGTAAAATTACTAAAAAATACCCCAAAATCAAACAAAAAATCAAAAAAATAAAGGATTTAGAGAAGAAATTGTATTATGCTATGGTTTGGGAGGTTACAGAAGGACAAAAACTCTATTTATTGGAGAATTCTGACAAAAGAGGGTGGAAGGATCATCATTTAGACCATATTTACCCCATAAGCTTAGCGTTTAAAGAGAAAATCCCACCAGAAAAGGTAGGAAACATCAAAAATCTAAGGTTTATACCCTATCAAGAAAACTTAAGTAAGGGTAGTAAAGTAACAAATGAATCAAAAAACGCTTTAAGACGAATAAAAAGATTAAAATAGTAACTACC
>Ga0255039_10000291_pt1 | contig 16629 bp, 22 predicted proteins | sample BC1_12_1_MG_FD_181713 | JGI IMG/M metagenome (GOLD analysis project Ga0255039, IMG submission 181713) | Seawater microbial communities from Strait of Georgia, British Columbia, Canada - BC1_12_1 | ecosystem: Environmental > Aquatic > Marine > Strait | place: Canada: British Columbia | collected... | reverse complement strand
GTGAATGTCCCCATGATCAAGGATAAGCGTGTGCCCACCACCGTTAGGACTCCACCCAATATGCACGACCACACCAGTAGCCGGTGCGCTAATAGGGAACTGCCCGCCAACGTCAATGCCTCGGTGCAGTTGCCGTCTGCCATTGATGGGGTGAATCCGGTAACCGAACCCGCTACGTTCCTTCTTGTCAGCAGGCCAGGGCTTAGACAGTTTCATCAGTGACCTCTACCCAGTCCCCAGCATCCTCATCCCACACATAATCCCCTTCAGGCATCGGGATAGGTGCCACCCATAGACACGTTTCCTCGTCCAGTACCCAGCTAGGGTATGGGGATGGCGGGATGAAAGCCCCATCGGTTCCCTTGTCAGGGTCGTAGGTGTAACCGATACCGGCATAATTGAACCGTAATGGTGTACCCCCGAGCAGGTGAACCCCGCCGTGTGTGTTGTAAGAAGTCTGGCGGTACACATCGCCGGTGCGCTCGCACAGTTCTGCTTCTAGCCCGTCATCTTCCTGGCGTCCCACAGTGACAAAAGTCACAACATTGTTTTCGTCTAATTTAGCGAAGTGGCTCATGCGAATGTCACCGTTTCTGAAGTCGTAGAAGTAGCCGTTACCGTGTAAACGTCTTTGGTGCCAACCGTAGCGCTTGTCTGAGTCACACCGCCAGAGAAGGAAACTGTACTGCCGGTGGGAACATTGAAGATGACAACACCGGAACCGCCCGAACCTGAATTGAAGCCTGCAGAGCCGCCCACCACCGCACCGCCACCGCCGCCCGTGTTAGCGACACCAGAATCAGCAGGGTTTGTAGATTTTGCGTCACCGCCACCGCCAGCGCCACCCGTTCCAATCGTGTCCACGGCGTAGTCTCGCGGACCGCCACCACCACCGCCAGCGCGTGTTACAGACGAACCTGTAATAGATGAGGCTACTCCTGCGCCACCGTTCCCCGCGGCTATTGATGTCCCAGTGGCACCTGCCGCGGAAGCACCGCCCCCACCGCCACCCGTTTGATTGCCGCCAGTTGTCGAAGAAAACAGACCGCCACCGCCAGCCGAACCCTGACCGTCAATCCCATCTGGTCCGCCTATCGTGAGGTTTCCAGTACCCCCTAGCGGGTTTCCACCTTGACCACCGCTGGAACCACCAAAGCCGGAAGTGCCGCGCGATAACCCTGTTTCTAGTCCGGTTCCGTAGCCTCCGCCAGCACACCGCACGTTGTAGAAAATAGAATCGGAACCCTTGTTCCCAGGTAACGACAAGTTGCTTACGCTTGTTACCGCCGCGCCACCAGCCCCAACAACGACGGAGTACGTTCCCGCGGCAATCAAAACTGAAGGCTCAGCGGAAGCGCCCCCGCCTGAACTCTCGCCGGAAACATTAGAGCGATACCCGCCAGCACCACCACCGCCCGACGACCTACTGTTAGCGGCGGCACCCGACCCACCACCAGCAATCACAACATACTCGACAGCAAGTCCGCCAGCCGGACCCCAAGCGGACCCATCCCACACCTCCAACTCACCCGTAGTAAAACGGGCAACATTCGTACCATCAGCCGCCTGCCAAGTATCAAAACGCGCAACACTAGCCATTCAACTACCCTCCAAAATCTGTTTGGGCATCATCCTTATTGGTGATAGGGACACCATCAGCCGTCTGCCAATCATCAAAACGCATCGTAGACATTACGCCTCCAACCCGAAAGCAACCGAAACCTCATCAACCGTCAAACCCAAAGCCTGCAACTTAGCGACAGCACTAGCTTTAGCATCCACGCGGGCCTGAGCCTCAGCAGCGATCTCAGCTTGTACGTCAGCCCAGAGAGCTTCAAGAGCTTTCTTCGTGGGCTTGGTTGTGTCGGATAGCCAGGTGAGCCCTGAGTAGTTGTCACCGTCGAGAGTCCACTCGGACCCTGGGTAGCGCTTAGTAAGAATCGTTGCGATATTCATTAGCCCGCAACCTCCATAACTGTGATAGTAGAAACATGGCGTCCAAAGCCAGTATCATCCGTGTCACCTAGTGTTCTATTTACCGCAACAGTTCTAGTCGATGAAGATGGATTGAAAAGTTGCACCCCATAAGTCAGCGCCGAAGTTGAAGCTGGTGAATCCAAAAACTGAGCGCCCATGTTTTGAGTGACAATCGACCCGGTTGTGACGTTAGCAAGCCCTCCCGTAAGTTGCTGACGAGTTCCCGCAGAATCACCAACAGCAATATCTGTTGAATCTCGCCGAAGCTTGAACATAATGTCAGAGCTATCTGTTCTCAAGGCGCTCATGTGCAAAGTGACAAGTATTTTCGATGACGCAGACGAAGGGGTGATAGAAGCCTCCAAGCCCGTGACATTACTGCTAAAAGACCTACCACTTAAAGAGGCAGTAAAAACATCTGTTTTGGTTGTAGACACAACCTGCAAAATACTCCCAGCAGGCAACACAGCCCCAGCCGACAAATCCAAACTCGACCCAGCCGCCACGTCAATCACATAAGAATTAGCCGCCAAACCCGACAACGTTCCAAGAGATAACTCACTCATACAATACTCCAAGCACTCGTAACACCAACAGTCACAGTCACACCATCAGCAATCGTAATCGGACCAGCACTAACACCATTATAGTTAGCGGTGAACGTATAGTTCTCGCTAATTGTGTTGAAATTCGGTTGAATACAATCCGAAGCTTCATTTCCCCCGCCACCAATCGGACCCCATGCGGTGGTCACCGGGTCGTAACCCTCAAAAGTGCCAGCCGTAGTATTGAAACCAACGTGCGGGAAAGCCGTAGTAGGTCGAGTATCGTCAGACCACAAACTAATCCGCGAACCCATAAACTGTCGCTTGTCAGTAATCGTCGTCGGAACACCCGAGGTAGCAGGGACCAAAACGGTAGCCAACGCCATCTCGTAAGTGCCCGCGTCAGTCTGCACCAAAGCCGGTGCCGTAGGCGAACCAGCCGGGGTGCCAGCCTTCACCGCCAAAACAATAGAGTTAGCCACAGGATCAAGACGCAAAACCACCAAGTCAAGACGTGGGTTAGTGGCGTCTGCCGTAGTCAAAGACAGGGACTCAGTAGCCGTAGACACATAAAAGTGCCCGCGAACCATAGCCTGCCCCAAAGCAACGTCAACCGCCAGGCCAGTGCCCACAGAAACCGTCAACTCTGTCCCGCCATACGTCCCATTTACGCTGTCTTGGAATGTACGGAACAGTTGACTGTATTGTGTTTCAGTCGTATCTATTCCCTCAAAGGGAAATGAGCTTTGTGCCATTTATTGCTCCATTGTTTGATGGTTACTGAATTATGTAAGTGCCCGAAATGTCAAAATCGTCAGCGGTGGTCAAAGTGACCGGCTCGTCTTTGTCAAACGCAAAATCGTAAATACGGTTTCCGTGTCGGTCAGTGGTGTAGAGGTAAAGGTCTTTGGACCCAGCCGCTACCTCGCCGCTAACGTGAAAACGCCTATCTTCGCTTGCGTCATGCATCACCCCAGACCTGAACATATACTCATAGCGAGAAGCGTGAGGCAAAGTGACGTAGTATTGCCCGACCCCAAAATTAGTGACCGTTGAAAAGTGTATCTCAATATGAAAATGCACCATATCGCCAAAACGAACATAACTTGCCGTAAACGGGTCCCCAGTGTAAGTAGGATCAGTCGTAACCGCTTTCCACTCAACGTCAACGCCGCCCACCAACTCAGTCACAACACCAAACCCAGTCGTGTTGCGCTCCAAATTGCCTATACGGTTTTCGTGCTGATTCTGGGTAGCGATAACTTTGCTCTCGAACTCCAACGGTGTCGGGTAACCAACCGTTGCCCCAAGATACACGCCGTCAGACTGAATAGAAAAGCCAACCTCATAAACAACCGCTTGGGCCTCAATAGTGTCAGCCACAACCGTAATCTTGTCGCCCAGGTTCCAATCGGTCCCGTAAAGCATCGTCCCATTATCGGACGGGGTAACAGCAATAGTGACACGAGTCTTACCCTCGTCAACCAAAGCCTCTTTACCAGCCTGTTCAAGCTCAGCAACCAAGTCAGTGCCACGCTCGTCCACAAACGCCTCTATACGGCGTCCCCAGGTCGTTTCAGCGCTAACCGACTCTGTGGTAGTGGACTCGTCAAAAAGTCGCTCCTCAGCCGCCCCAGCGCCTCCCACGATAGCCCTAGTAAGCCTAGGCGCAACATAAGCATACTCAGATGACGAAAGCTTGCCGTTGTCAACATCAAAACTAATAGTGGCGCTACGGTCAACCGGCTCATACACGTCAAAAACTAGACCAGACCCAGATTGAGTCACAGAGTAACCAATACCACTCGACTGCGCCACGTTATACAACAATTCCTGCATATTAGTAAACCGGGCAGACGCAACCACAGAACCGCCACGCCCCGCGTCAGTAGCAACAGACAAACCCGTTACAGCGCGAACAGCCGGACCAGACACCAAGTTGGCGTCAACATAAGCCTTCATAACCGTCTCAGCCACACCAGTACGGTTGTCATAGTCCGTGTTTTGTGTGCTTACATCAGCGTTAGCCGGTTGCGGGTAAGCCAAACGGTCCTGCAAAAGCAAAGTATCGTCAGCGCCAGTAATGCGCCAAACGCCCTTCAGATCGTCTTGAGACTGCAACAAAGTGGCAGACGTTGTAGAACCAGAAAACAAAACTGTTCCACGAGCCGTCAAAATGATGCCGTAACCAGGCGTCCTCAACAGGTCAACCATAGACGACGTTGCCGGTAACTGTAGAGACCAAGACCCAACATTGTTGAACCTAATAATAAACTGGGCACCAACCACGTCAGCACCGACCAGTTGCCCAACACGGTTTAGGTTAGCGTCACGAACCTCAACAGTTACGTCATCTATTCTCATCCGTGGACAACCTCATAACGTAAGTTGTAGCGACAAGTAACCCGTGTGTTCAAGTTTGTGCTTGTGCCCTCAATCGTAATCGTTGTTTGCCCAGGGGGGAAAGAAAACAATTTAGGTGCCGGGTTAAGAATCGAATAAAGGTTAGTGCCGCCAGTCCCGGTCACAGTGCCAGCCTCAGTGTCAACCTCCACAAGATCACCCTCAGCAATAGTCGTGTTGAAACCCCAACTATCTGTGCCGTTAGAAACCGACAGCGCGGTAATCGGACCGGCTACCTCATACACCGGGAACACGGCAACGTCAGACGTGTTGTCAACGTTGATAATACCCAAAGACTGAGACGACGACAGGCGCAACTTGGACAACTGTGGCAAAAGACCTTGACCTGTATCGCCCGCTGTTACGCTAAACGACTCTGTGGTTGCAGACTCCCAAAACGGTTGCGGTGCCTGAAACGACAACACAAGACGCGCCCACTGGTCGCCGCCAGTATCACCACCATACGAAAGCTCAGCACCGCCCGTGTAATGCAACTGCAAAGTCAAATCACCAGACGAACGAATAGCTGTAAGCGTTGTTGGTCCAAGCAAGTCCTGTGTCAGCCTCGACAAACGACGTAGCTTAGTTTCCACATCTGTGGCAGACGTACCCAAAACCGTAACCGGCAAATCTACGTTACGCACAACCCGGCGAGTGTTACGCCACACCCCACCCGCACGAGTTGACTCGTCAATACGGACAGACGTGGGTGGAATACCCAAGCCCAACAGAGACGGGTTTAGAACATAAGTGTCATAGTCAAACGTAATGCTGTCGCCGTTAGCGCCCGTGATCTTGTAACCACTCAACTGAACACCCTAACCCTTCTCATAGCCAGTAGTAACTCTTGCTCAGCGTCCAACGACTTGTTAGGTGCCGCATAATAGTTTATCGGCTGTTGGTCTTTTTGTCCCAGCCCCATCATGCTTTCAAAACGGTCCAGAGGCATAACAACCTCGGGTCCAGCCTCACCAATCAAAGCGTTAGTGGGTTGCGAAACCATCCCACCCTCAGCGAGCGCCACACGGGGCAAACTAATTTGTGCAATACGGGAAATGTTGAAACCAAAGCTGTCCATTCCTGTTAGCGCCGTAACCCAGCCAGGAACGTCAATACTGATACGGTTCAGCGCGTCAATAATTGCGTTGACGCCTTGAATCATAAAGTTTACAAAAGCCTCGAACCCGCCGATAAGACCGTTTACCCAGTCAATCCAAAAACCAGCCAAAACATTGAACGTAGCTACAAAAAAACTGCCAAAACTGTCAATCTCTACGCCAGTGCTTGTAAAAGCGTCTTTCAAATAGTCAAAGGCTGTAACAAGAACGTCGCCAATCAGTTGTGCCAAAAACTCAATAATTGGTAGCAGAAACTCTAACAACTCTGTAAATACAGGCAACAGTTGAACAACCAAGTCCAAAAGAATTATTGCTAAATCCAACAAAATCGGGATAATTGGCATAAGCGCCTGGAGAAAACTTGGTAACTCTTGCACTATTTGGGTGATTACAGGGGCTAGGCCCTCCATAATCTCTGTCAGCATGGGACCCATGTCAGTAATCAACGGCAACATAGCCTGACTCAACTCAGCCAACACAGGCAAGACAGCCCCGCCAACCTCAGCTTGCATCTGAGCAAAACTAGCCTGCAATATCCTTTGACTGTTAGCCAACCCGTCAGAGGTGTTAGCAAAGTCACCAGCGGTCTTAGCCGTCTCTTGCATCAGCAAGCCATAACGAGCCTGAGTCTTTATGTCCTCAGACATTTGCTCGCCCACACCTATTAGACCCTCTTGTAAGGCGTAAGCCTTTACCTCAGAATCTAAAAGGTTGATACCAAAACGCTTTAGAGGCTCAGCCTCACCAGACAAACCAGACTGGAAAACTTGCAACGCCTCGGATACGTCAATGTTGAACACAGACGCAAAGTCAGCCGCACGAGTAGTAACATCGTCAACAAACTCGCCAACGTCACCGCCCTCGCCAACCACACGACCAGCAAAGGCAGAGAATCTAACCGCCGCCGCGTTGAAACTAGCTTGAGTTACACCCAGCCTAGTCGCGGCATCCTCGCCAAGTTTTGCAATATCGCCACTAGCCTCACCGTAAGCCACAGAAACGGCGTTTAGCGACTCGCTCAAATCGTTAGCTTGGTCAACAGCCCCAGAAAAAAACTTGCCAATTCCGATACCAGCGAGCGCTGTCCCAGCCACAGCCGCAATACCTTTTAGGGCACCGCCAAAACTACCTTTGAACTTGCCACCAGCATCCATACCAGCTTTCTTGCCGATATTGCCAACGCCACCCATTTCCTTGGCAACAGCCGATTGGAAACCCTTAGCAACGGGAATAAGTGTTACATAGGCGTATGCCTGTTCTGCCACGTCATGCCTCCATTTTTAGCGCGAGCCAAAATCTCACGAGCATCGTTACGAACCTTCCCCTTACGGGAACCTGAGCCACCTTTAGGCCAAGGTCTTGGGTACGGTTTAGGTTTTCTCTTACTGTTCACCTGAGCGTGTAAATCGTAGATAGACGCCAACACAGGCCACTCGTAGCTAATCGGGTGATGCCAGCCAGCGACAGAGGTTTGTAGCCAGCTCGACGGGTCGCGCAAAAGAACAGCGACCAAATAAACAACCTCAGACCAAGGCACCGTTGTGCCCAAATCGGATAAACCTAAACTAAAACGGTCTCGAAAATCATATACAAACGCGGCTTTGTGGTCCTCGATTATCTCAAGGACCCTAACTATTCCCCCAGGCTCACTCCACCCGTCCAAGCTTTCATGTGCTTAGCGAACTCAGACAGTGGCATAGAGTCTAAAACGGCAAGGTCTTTGTCGCTTAGTAATTCCTCTAAAATAAACCAGGTCTGGTCTTGATCGGTTTCTTTGCGAGCTTTGCGAATAATCCCTGTTGGTAGGTCACCAAACGCGGGTAGGTCAACTGTTTTGCCTTTGTGTTCTACTTTGTATGTCATGCGACTTATCCTATCTTTTTAGCGGCTAAGTGAGGGTAGTTAGGTGGGTAACTACCCCCACAAGTTGAGTCCCTGACACCGCCGCATGTGAGTGCCAGGGACAAGAAACTAGCCGCCTAGTGCAGAAAAGAACTTGGTGGCTACGTCAGAGCTTGCGTCAGCGTAAGCGGTAATAGTTACGTTGTAACCAATCGCTTCACCAGAGGCAAGAGTACGCTCGCCAACAGAGGTGATCTCTGCCGACGGAATGTAAATACGCTCAATAGCACTGCCGTCAATAACGTCAACAACGAACGACTGACGTCCGCCGGTGGCCCGTGGGTTTAGCCCAAGCTCACCAGTGGTAATCGCGGAACCGTAATACAGCTCCAAAACAGCCTCTTTAGTTTCAATAAAAGTCATGTCTAGCGAGTAAGTACCCTCAGACACGATCTCACGAACCAAAGAACCGTCCTGCCAAGAACGAATCTGTGTAGTTGACTTGTCAATTCCCTCAGTAATGCCGTCAGACGACACATAACCAAGGTCAATAAATGCCGCATCAAGCGAGCTACCGCTTGCTGTGGGTGCTGTAGTCCCGGTGGGTGCAACATACACGGCACCCGTAACCGCAACTCTTACGTTATCTGAATCTAACGCCATAATATATATCCTTTACTTGTTTTAGAGGTCTGTGCCTCTGTGGTCTACGGCAAAACGCATAAATCTACGTTGACCGCTTAGGTCTGTCACATCTTGTATAGACGACTCTGGGTTGGTGTCCACAATCGGGGCACCGTCTGGCAAGTCATCAAAAATAGCCATAACCATACGAGACAAAGACTCAGCGTTGGCATAAGACGTTTCATAAACGTTTACCCCAACACTGTCGGTCATAACGGTTTTAGAACGTCGTGTACCGCCATCTCGTCTCAAAATAACTTGTGACCCACTATCGTCGGCCAAAATACCAACACGGGTGCTGGTAAATCCTTGAGTTGTCAACTCGCTTTGAATACGCCCAACCAAGTGAGACATAATGTCACTAAAAAGAACCGCGTCAGCCATTAGCTAGTAGCCTTTCTTGCCCTCGGTTTGTTGGTTTTAGTTCTCACGCCGCGTTGACCGCCAGCCAAGTCCAAAGCCCTACCCAACGCCCCTGTACTAGCCTCGTCAAAATCAGACCCGTACAAAACTTTTGCCCTCGCACGACGCCCATTAGTCAAAACTTGCAACTCGCTACCAGGGATCGCTGATTGGACGCGACGCATACGACCCTCAAGCTCTTTAGCAATTTGTGGTCCCCGCAACAACTTGCCCATACCCTTGAAATTGAGTTTTACGCGGTCATTCTGGGTGCCAGGGATCAACGAACCTCTAGCCACGGTCTATCTCACGTTGCAAGTTGACAACAGTGCCAGGTGTCCAAGACCCCAGCCCGTCGCGCCAGTCGAAAGCCTCGCCGTCAATCTCATACGTTTTGCTACGAATAATAAACTTGTCGTCGTCTTGCACGTCGGTAGCCGGTGGCAAATAAATTGTTAGACCGTCAGTAACAGTAATTTGGTCAGCGTCAAAGTTTGTACCGGATACACGAGCCGACACCAAAGCCGACACCGTTGTAGTGGTCGTAGTAAATACGGGTTGACCGTAACTATCGGTAGAGACCGAACTTCGTCGCACTTGGGAGATATCCTCCATAGTTGCCGTTTCCTAACGTAGATGCTGACCTAAATGACAAATCCCTGTAAGCGTTAGCCAGCTCAATGTCAGAGGGTGACATAAGAACTTGCCCACCAACAGCCCAGTTAGCGTAAGACTGCGAAAACGGCCCCACGCTTTGTTGTTGAATCCCGGCGGCGGCGTCAGCGGGAATCTGCAAAGTACGCACAACCATGCCAGCGACAACAGCAATCACATCATCAGGAATAGTTGCAGACCCGTGGTCGTAGTCAACCTTTACAGGCGTGTAAGAGCCCAGCTCGTAAAGGGACTGAAACCCGTCGTAAGTAAAATCTATGGTGTTTCCGTCAAGGTCTGTAACGCTATTTACAGTAATAACTGGTCTTTGTACCAGCCTTACAACGCCATCACGGGGAAATAGGCGAATAACAGAGTTTCCAACCTCGAACTGTTGGACTGCTCGTTGCACAAACATGGCTGAGGCGTCTGTGAGCCAAGCGTTTGCTTTGGTGGTTTCACCAGCGGTCAAAGAACGACCCAACCTAGCCTCAACATTAGCGATAGTAGCGAGTGCCATTTATATGCCTTCCAGCGTCAAAACTTTTGCGGCGTTTATGTCCAGAGGGTGACCCGTAGGCCACCCCCCAGACAAGTGCCTATATTTAGGCAGAAACGTACTTGTAAACAGCGTCAGCCTTGAGAATTTTCGCTCCGTAAACGGAAAGTCCGCGAACAATATCCGAAAATTTTGTTGGGTTGCGGAGAGATTCAAGAGACTGAATCTGGTTTACGAATCCAACCATGTTCTGGTGGTATCCCACAGCGGCAGGCGTACCAGCCGACTCAAGCAACGGGCTCTCGATCACAGTGAACCCGTAAAGGCGTCCAATAACACCGTTACGCAATTCTGCGTCATCACCAGCAACAGAAACGTCGTCGAGACCCTGAATGAGCAGGTCGGACATGTCGGGGTTGACCACAACGTAGCGACCAGCCGCGGGGACCTTGGCGTTAGCCATAGCCTTACGAATGTCGCGGATAGCGGTTTTTGCCTCGTCAGCGGTGTCAACTACAACAGAGCCAGTGTTGGCGTTAGTTGCGCCGGTCACCATAAGGTCAACCAAGTAGTTTTCAGCGTCCTCAGCAAGCGCACGACCAGCAGAGTCAACCCAAGGGCCAAACTCAGAGGATGCCTGTACAGCGTCCACGTCGTCAATGTTTACAGAAAATGCCTTTTCCTGGTCAATGCTCAAAAGAACTTCAGTGTCAGCAAGCGCCTCAGCGGTAATGCTACGACCAGCGGCGGCATAGTCCACAATAGTGGGTGTAGTCGCGTTGATAACGTGAACCTGGTTACCACGGGTAACAGCACCAGTGAACTGGGTGTTAAGCGTAGGAATTACAACCTGGTTAGCAATAAAAGACTGAGTAACCCCAGCCGCCCAGATTTCGGGAATGAAATTGTCAATAGCCATTTTTAGCTACCTTTCTTGTTAGTTTTTGCCCATCAAAGAATCCAAACGCCCATCTTTACGGGCGCTCAAAATATCATCACGGGACATGTTTGTTAGCTCGTCACGAGAACGAATCTGTGCCAAGCTTGTTTGCGAACCTCTAGCACCCTGTCCCAAGTCGGGTTTAGGTGCATCTGTCTTTGTGCTGTTCTCGTCAACCCACGCCTGAATAGCATCAGAATCAATGTTTGCGTCATGGTCAACAAACTTTGATTTGTCGAAATCAAGCAAAGCGTTGCCATCCAAGACCCGCCCAGTCAGATTAGACTTTAGCTCAGCGTCCACTAATTTCTCAGCAAACTCCATACGGACAGCCAATCGAGTCTCGTCTTTAGTTGACTCAATAAGGCGCTCAGTATCAGAGAGTTGACTTTTCTTTAGCTGGTCAAGCTCTTTAGCGGCATCCTTGTTGGCTCTCGCCATTTGCTCATTTTTCTTACTAAGGGTTTTCCACTTTTCAACCTCAGACTCTAAATCAACCGTTTCGGTTGTTTCTTGGTCTGTGGTTTCAGCTTCAGTGTTGTCCTCGGTGTCTGTTACCTCAGTATTTTCAGACATTGGTTGTTTACCTCCACGTTTCGTTTACGGTTGCGCTCGTTTCGAGCTATCCCAGCACAGTGCTAGGAAATCTAAAAAGCCTAGATTACCCCAGGCGGCAAATCACTCGGACCAGTAAAGTTTTGGTCACGCCAAGCCAAAGTAGGCCCATACTCGCCGTGCTCTCGCGTGGCGATAATCTCGGTAAAGTCTGCGAGGCGCACGTTATCCTCGTATTGCACAAGCTTGCCTATCTGGGCGTCGCGTGCCTGGTAATCGGTTACGCCTAGCTGCTGCTGTAAAGCCTCGTGGATACTGTCTAGACTGCCCTGGTCGATAACCTGGCCGGGGTCAAAGTCGCCGTAAATAGGCTCCTCGCCACAGTCACAACCGGGGTGAATTGGCTTTAGGTTATTGCGCGTGTAGCGCTGTGTCGACGCGATAGCGCAAAGAGCGCAGTTTTCCGAGCCCGTCAAGACGCGCCGGTAACCGACTATATTGTTATTGCCCTGCCGTTGCTTTAGACCAGCCTGCCGGCTAGCGAGCTGTATGTCTGTCTCAGCGATAGACGACGCTCTAGCCGCTCCACGTTGCACAGCCGTACGTAGTAGCTCGTTAGACGACAAAGCCGTGTACAGCTCCACGAACGGGCGACGGTACACCTCTTGCGCACTCGGGCCGTTACGTAGCACCTCGTCCGTCAAGTCAGACGATCGCGTGGCCGCCGGTGTAAAAGACTCACCGTTAGCCCTAGCGACCTCTTGATAGTAGACGGCTTGGAGGTTAGCGGCCTGCTGTTTTAGCCCGTCAATCTGTGGGCCCACAATACTTATATAACGGCTTATATCGTCGTCACGCCACGAGCCAAGCTGTCGAAACACGTTACCGGCGAGCGTGCCAGCACCACGGACTAGCCGAGTGTTTAGCCGGTTGTAGCCGTCGCGTATCTCTGCGAGCGTCGCCACGTTATGCCTCTGGGAGGCCGTCTAACCGTGTAACCTCGCTGTAGCGTACGCCAAAGACTGCCGCGGTAGGCGACCACTCGCCACCGATAAGCTCCCAGCGGCGAACCTGCACAGCAGGGTTATTAGGTGTGGCCTGTATAGCAAACTCGCTACCCTCGATACCGAGGACGCCACCGGTCATAATATGCTCGACCTGTCCGACACCCTGGGCGAACTCGACAACGTCACCGTTAGCAATATCCCTAAAAACGTCCACGACTTGCTCAGCTCCAGGCTCAGCCGGTGCCTCTGTGGGCGCTCCCAGCAGTGCCTCGGTAAGCAAAGTCTCACCGGCACGCTGTACCTCCATTTCGTCAATTTCCGCAGGGGAGAACTGACCGATAAGAGACATACGAGACCTAAACGGAATATCCTGGAATTTCGAGTTAGCGTCTGCACGCTCAGCCAACGAGTAACGCTCTGCCGGTTTCCACAATGGCTCTAGGTCTAGCAGGCTTGCGCGAACCTCGTCACCCAGCCACTTGAACATAAGTGACATAACCTTGGACCAGCCAGGTGTCACACGAGCAATACGGTCCTCGGTCTTGAACACAAGACCCTCACGAGCCAAAGCCGCACCCTCAGCACTACCATTAGCGCCCTCAGGTGTCAGGTAGTGCATAGGTGTGCGAGTTACTGCCGCAAAGTCTTGAATATCTGCGCGAACAGCCAACAAAATACCGTTTATGTCAGCCTGCCCTAGCTCGTCAACCTCAGCGCCTTGCGGAATCATCCACAAAGACCCAGCCGACGACTCAAAAATACCGCTGTAGTCAATCTCGTTGCCGTCTTGATCGTGTGTGGGAAAATCACCCTTCAGAACACGTTGACGGAAAGCCTGGGTAGTGGCAATAACCATACGTTGCAAAATCATGTGGTTTATACGGTCAATAATGTCCGTAAAAGGCTCATACTCGCCCTTTTCGTCGGCATTAGTGAACTTGACAACGGGGACCTCGCCCAAAGGGTTAGCCAAAATGCCATCCTCAAGCATTTCCCAATCATCAGCGTCATAAACGTTCTTGTCGTTAGGCTTACAAAAAACCTCAACACTGTCAACGTAATAAAAATAGGCGTAATGCTTGCCGTACTCTGAAAAGACCTTTACGGCCTCAATGACTGTACGCGGGTCTGTGGGGCTTGTAGACGCGTAAACTTGCCTGGGGTCCTCCACAGTGACCACAGGGTACTCTGACCCCTCAGGATAGCCCACAATGGCGTATGCACAGCCAAACTTCAGTAGGCTCGTGTGCAAATCGGCAGAACCAACGTCAAGGTTGTTAGCTTTCCACAAACGACGGGCTTCAGCGTCACCGTTCTCGTCGTCATCAGCACCAGTACGGAAACCGCCAACCATCATACGCTCACGAACAGCCGCAACCGACAACTGCGCCATATTTAGGCGAGATTTACGTTGAAAACGACGGTAAGCACGAGATTGACCCTCAGCGCCCTCAGGCAACGGGGCGTCGCCATCATAATAACGCTCCAAAATGTTGTACTTGGCCTGCTGTTTCGCCAAACTCTTTAGTAAACCCTGTTGGCTCTTGCTCAACTGAGTAGCCATATAAACCCCTAACGGATACGACGCGGTACGAATGTGTTTTTAGTGGCTTCACCTTTGGATAGCGCCTGTAGCCTCGCCTGGTAAGCCAATACAGCGGCAACTGCCGCATCTATCTTGTTTCTTGAATCTGGATTTTCTTTAGCAATAGACACACCAGACCGTCCGACACGACGCCTAGCGTTCAAAATATGTCTAGTAAGCACTAAACCGCCAGAATGAGACAACTCTTTGTCCAAAACGGCGTTGGCAAACTGCTCAATCGCCCTCACAACCAAATAAGACCTGTTACCAGTCATCCACCACTCAATAGGGTGAGCCTGGGAAGATTTCACCTTTAGGTTCTTGCCAAAATCTGATTCCCACTGAGCTATATACGACTCCCATTTGGCGGGATCAGCAAACATGCCAACAACTCGATACATTTCAAAGGCTTTGCGAACTTCATAGTCCACATCAGCAACGGGCACAGACCAATCCTCGCCAGAGGGACCGTCAGGCTGTTCCCAAACCTTTATCTCGAACAAATACCCGTCAGACACACGACACCCAATAAGCGCTGTAGCGTCTGTAACGCCCTTAGAGCGCTTGCGGGACCCGTCAAACCCTAACGTTATTTCCTCGCCTCTACCGACGTCCTGTGGCTTGCTACAAGCGTTCCACTCGGGTGCCGACAAGAAAGCATCTTTGCTAGAGGTCGGCTGGTTGAAATAATACCGTCGAGAGTCCATAGGGTCATTACGCGGGTCATAAATCTCAGAAACGATACGGTCAATGTCCATAACATCAGCAAAAGGGCCGTAAGCCTCTTTCAAGCCGGTAATAACCTCAGCCTCGTCACTCATGTCAATATCAGCGTCAGCTTCACGGTGGTCGAACAGCAACCGTTGACGTTTTGTTTTGCCCTCACGAATAGCTTTAGCCAAATCGTGTGTTTCTTCAGCCACGGACTTCTCACCAGGTAAATACATGGTGCTTGTCTCTAAAGACCAAGGCTCAGCAATCTTGCGCTTAGCCAGGTTGCGTCGGACCGTCTGATACATACGCTTTAGCTCAGGGCGAGTATATAAATGGGTCTCGTCAAAGACCACCATCGTCTCCCGACCACCATCTTTTGAACTATTGCTTGCTGTAGACGGGATAATTTCGCCGCCACCAGGCAAAAAAATACGAGTCAAACCAGCGGCGTCACGGGGTAAACCCTCGCTTAGAGGTCCCTCAGTGAGGTTGTAATGCACGTTGTCGTAAGTGTTACCGGCTTGACCTTCCTCAGTCGCCAAGCAACGAATAATCGGCGCGGTTACATCTAACCCAACCGGCTCACCCTTGCTATACGCGTATATCAAACCGTTGCGTTCGTAAACGTCTGTGCCGTCCGACAAGTGTGAACACCTAGCGGGACCCATCGCCTCAAAAAGTACAATAAAGCCTGCAAGCTCAGACTTTGCTCTACCTTTTGCCCGCGACAGAAAGGCGCTGTCATATAAACGACGCTTATCACCGTCTAAAGCGTAACAATCAACAATAAAAGCGGTCCACTCGTCGTCAAGCTTTACTGGTTGACCTTGCACGTCGCCAGGACCATGCACACAAAAGTTTTCAATCCACCAAACCGCAACCCAGCCAAGGCTTAGTTGTCTGTCGTGTGCGTCGGACCGTATAAGCTCACGCATCTAACAATCGCTGGCGTCTGTCGTCAATCTGATCAACAACAGCCAACACAACCTCAGCCTCAGGCTCCACATAACGGATACGCAAATCTCTGCGAGCATCCACCGTAGTCCCCAAAGACTTCTCACGCATACGCAACTCAGCCATAGCCGAAATCACACCATAAGACGCTTGAGCGTGAACCATCGCCGTATCAACAGCAAAAGCCCAATCGGACTCTTGCCACAAAACACAATGAGGCATCACACAAAGGGCGCTCCACCACTTGCGAGTAGCGTCAGGAACAGGCACCTCGATCACCTCGCCAGACTTTTGAGCAACCAAACGTGTCTCAGGTAGCTCAGGTGTCCAGCCCACAAAAGGCGTATTTACAACATCAGTCCAATCAACCGTCGGCTTATGCCGTGTAACAGTCGGTCTCTCAGACGGTTTACGTCCTGCCATACCCATAATCGTCCTCGTTTCGAGTTATTGCCCTTGCGTTTCGCTACGGCAAAAGATTATATAAGTCTAAATTAGCCAGGCTTGCCCTATTTATAGCCTTGCCGGTAACTGTAATGTAACGACCATTTGGGTAAACCTCTACGCTCAAACCGCCTCTAGAAAACCGCCTACCCTTTTCCAGTGAGGCGAATCCCCAAATATGCAAGCCGGTCCCGCTTGGGCTTACCTCAACATAAGTATTTGGCAACAAAGCAATAAGCTCTTTTGCCTGCTCGTTCGGCTCGCCATCAAAACAATGATCTAAGTCAGTGCAAATAATACCGTCCC
>Ga0255039_10000290_pt1 | contig 16637 bp, 11 predicted proteins | sample BC1_12_1_MG_FD_181713 | JGI IMG/M metagenome (GOLD analysis project Ga0255039, IMG submission 181713) | Seawater microbial communities from Strait of Georgia, British Columbia, Canada - BC1_12_1 | ecosystem: Environmental > Aquatic > Marine > Strait | place: Canada: British Columbia | collected... | reverse complement strand
CCCTCACGATACACCTTCAAGCAAACTTCAGAGCATTCGGTGGTTTAATGTTTTCTTAGTGATAAGAAAATGTTTAAACAGTTACACTAGCTTTGGTAACTTCATACCAGAAAATATAGACATAAAAAAAGTAGCCAAACCTTTCGATTTGGCTACTTCATATTTTAACTATTTAAAACGTTTTACCGTTCTATTTTTACTTACCAAGGTAAGAGTCATTAGCATGCGCAGACCCTTTATCCAGCATATTTGCTTGATATGGTCTTGAACCATTCCATTTATCTTCTGGCTCAGCAGCATTAGCAGCTACAGACCAAAACGAATAGATATTATCATTACCCATACCGCAAATTGCTTTTCTTCTATACTTCACGTGTGAATCACCATAAAGCACTGCTTGACCATGGAAGCCATGGTTAGGTGAATTCAAGATCATACCGCCAACATCATCTTGAAAATCAGTATCCTCATCAACACCTGTTATAAGATCTGATACATCTGCATCTTCTTGAGCCACGCCATCGGGATTCTTCACATCCCCTTCTACGTCATTATCACCACTACCATCAAATTTAGGACTTTGATCAGCCATAATCGCATGACTTGCAGTCGCTTGCGACGAACTAAATCTTCGATTCCAAGGATCATTGTACGCATAACTAAAGTGACTTTCATTCATCCAACTACCAAGATCTGACCATGAATCAGGCTGAGAAGTATTGTTTTCTATCGCATCGGCAAAGTCCAATGGTGTTTCATTAGAACTTGGACAGACGAAAACCTCAGGTACCATATCATTATACTTCACTGTCAAGTAAAGTGAACGCATTACACTACCCCAAGTATCTTTATGGACGCCATCAAGGCCTTTTTCTTTCCATCTATTCGATCTTTCCCAATAACCGAACCCTTTAGACTTACTAAGTGGACCGTGATATGGGTAACTTTCATCGAAGTCTAACTGGTATAAAGCGAATGCAATACCGCATTGCTTTAAGTTAGATGAACACTTAATACGTTTTGCCATTTCACGCGCCTTGCTCAAAGCAGGCATTAAAATCGACACCAACAGCGCGATGATACCAATGACCACCAACAGTTCCACCAAAGTAAAACCTTTACGTTTTTTATTCATCACAAGATCCTTTCAAAAATAACCTATTGTATCCCTGTCAACATAAACTTATTAATAATAAGTTATAATAACATTTTCGGAGTTTACGCCGAACAGGACATGTAACGCCAACCACACTGGTTGATTCTAATTACATTTCAAATTTTTAATTTTACTGATCTACAGGCGTGTTCCCTACATTTTAAAATGCCACAAGCCTATCTTAGCAAGGGGGCGTTAGCATCAACGAGGATTTAAATATGCACTAACATGATAAATATAAGGTTATATTTGCTCTGTTTGTGCTTGTTATACTAACACCTACTTTGTATTTTCATTGATATTTTACCCTCGACAGACAACAAATGTCAAGGTGATATTACAGAAACTTTGCACACAATCGGCAATAATTGCCACTTTTTATCGTTGTCATAAAATTGTGGCTATAGCCATTACCCCCGCTGCGAAAACTTTAACGCTATTTTACCCGCTAACACGGACATCATAAACCCCAAAACCGCCATAACTTGCCTACTGCAAGGGACTTAAACAGTCGAATTACCAAAAAGTATTGTCGCCTGCAACAAAATCAAACTATAATAGAAATATGTCTGATGTCCCCCAAAAAGAACACCCAAATCTACACCGCCAAGCAACCCAAGGTGGCGCATGGATCATGACCGCGCAGGTTATTAGGCAGTTGATCCATGTCGGCAAAATCATCGTTTTAACCCACATCTTCCCCAAAGAATCGCTAGGCATCATCCTCTTTGGCACGTTGGCAATAAGCACCCTCAACACCTTTTCAAATACTGGTTTCCATCAGGCGCTCATTCAAAAGAAAGAAGATATCACAGACACACTCAACACCGTCTGGACAATTAATATCATCCGTGGCTTTGTACTCGCTGCGCTCATGTATTTTACGGCACCTAGCATACTATCACTGATCACGCTAACAGCGCAAGAAACCCCCACCGATCCAAAACTAGCCGTTCAAATTATCCAAGTACTCAGCATCACTTTTATCATTACCGGTTTAACAAATATAGGCACCGTTTATTTTTCCAAAGACCTCAAATTTAAAAAAATATTTATACATACAACAGCCAACACAGTCGTTGATGCCATTGTTACACTTACCATCGCATCGGTATTTGGCACCATATGGGCTTTGGTTATTGGCAAACTTGTAGGCACTACTACAGCATGTCTATTAAGTTATTACCTACACCCTTACCGCCCCAAACTACACTTTTCTTTACAACATGCTAAAACATTATGGGCGTTTAGTCAGTGGATATTTATAGGCACCATTATTACCTTTTTGGTCACACAAGGTGATGACTATTTTGTTACCGGCTATCTCGGGTTTGCCGGATTTATGTTATACCGCATGGCATTCACCATTGCCAATGCGCCTGCAACGCAAATTACACATACGATTTCAAAAATAAGTTACCCCGCATATGCAAAAATTCAACAAGATATTCCACGCTTGCGCCTTGCCTACCTCAAGATACTGCAACTCACCGCGGCAATTACCTTACCTGTATCTGTCATGATCATCGTATTGGCGCCAGAGTTAACACATATTTTTCTTCCCGAAAGCTACAGTATCGTGAGTACACTCTTGCAGATCATATCTATAAAAGGCATTATCGTAGCTGTTGGTTCAACGAGAGGGCCGTTATTTATGGCTATTGGCAAACCATACCTAAACACACTACTCAAAGGCGCGCGCCTACTGACACTTATTATTTTAATTTACCCCCTTACCTATAGATTTGGCCTTATAGGTACAACATGGGCCGTTGCGCTTATATCACTTCTCTCTGATCCTTTTGCTTATTATTTAATGATTAAAGAGTTTAATTTTACCTTGACAGACCTTTTACGCCCGCTAATATTCCCCTTATTCACCAGCGTAATGATGGGTGCCGTAATAGTATTAGAAAAGCAATTCTTACATAGCAGTGATATCGTCTCTTTAGCTATTTATATTTGCTCAGGTATCTTAACTTTTTTTATCTGCATACTTACCCTTAACAAATACTCCCAACTCAATTATCGGCAATTTGTTTTTGAACAATTTAAATACCTCAAAAGGCGTCAGTAATTTATGAACAACAAACACCTTAAAACCGTCGATATACCAAATGCCAAGTGGGATTATTTGCTCATTTTAGATGCATGCCGATTTGACTATTTTGAAAAATGTTACCAGCAATACTTACCCAAGGGCACCTTGGAAAAAATATATTCTCCAGGATCTTGCACCAACCAATGGCGAGATGAAACATTCCCTGGGATTTACGACGACATCACTTACATTTCTGCCAACCCTCAAATCAACAGCAAACAATCCGTCTACGGCTACACTGCAGGTGAGCACTTTCCAAACATCATTGAATTATGGCAATCAGGGTGGCTTGAAGACAAAGGTACAGTCGCGCCTGATTTTGTTACCGACGAAACACTTAAATGTATTCACAATATTCATACACCTAAAACCATTATACATTACATGCAACCGCATGCCCCATATTTTTGCCTAGCGGAAAGCTCTGTAGGATACACCACCGGTAATAGCCATAACGGACCTGGGAATATGGGTAACGAAAAAACCGATACAGCTTCAAAGATCTACAAGTTTAAAATGATGTGCTATAACTACCTAATCAAATGTTTTAAAAACAACCATTTGTTAGGCAACCATCCAGACTGGCAATTGCGCAAATGGCTTAACCTTCCTGTAAAAGCGCCAATGGAAGGCGTATTACGTCATCACAGTGTCGAAACATTACGTATGGCGTATCAAGACAATTTAGAAATGGTACTCAAAGAAACAGCGCGTTTGATCTCATATTTAAAAGGGACCATCATCGTCACCGCAGATCATGGGGAATTATTAGGTGAAAAAAACTGTTTTTCTCATCCCAATAATGATCCTCACCCTATCCTCAGAGAAGTACCGTGGTATACCATTACCCAAGATCGCGCAAAAGAAATACCTGCGATACAAACATGTGAAATAACATCAAAATCAAATAATGATGAAGTAGTATTAAAAGATAAATTGCAATCACTTGGTTATATGTAATCAGTGATTAAAGATTCGTTACATTCAACCTACATATAACCCAAATCGGATAAATGTTTTTCAACATCCTTTTGTTCCTGATCTGTATAAGCCACTTGCGCCTTCCCCTTAATGTCAAAAGCATATGTTTCCACCTTAAGGGGTCTCTTAAACAACGATTGGATCACTTGCCCATCGACATGTTCTGGAATTTTAACACCGCAGTACGCCAAAACCGTTGGCATAATATCAACCAATGAATACGTTGTCTCTTTTCCTACAGCGACCTCATGGCCTGCAGCAACCCAAACACCGTTTAACGCATGTGTACCGTCAAGCAATTTACGGATAATGACTTCATCACCAAGTGGATCAATGCGACATTCAACCCCTTCAACCAACACCACTGACAAATCGGGCATCTCCGTTACCCAATCAACGGCATCGTATGTTTCTTGGGCACATGACACCGATGCGATCACTGGCGTTGTGCTATTTGGCCCATACGCTTCAAGCAATTCTTCCTTGATTTTTTGTTTTAAGGTATCCCGTTCTTGCTGCGTGCCATTGATATAAATAACCCCCCCCATGCCACCTAAACAAAGCGCCTCCGTTTTATCGTAATCAATTAAGTTCCGTAAATGATGCACCACAGTTTCGCAATATAGTTTTTCGTCTGGGTTTGCGGCTAATTTTTGCAAGACTGTTCCTGCAACTTTTGCTGCCGCTTTTAAGATGGGTACTTTTTCTTTGGTTTTTTGCCAAGATGAGCGGTGTGGCGCTATTTGCGGCAATAACGATAGATACCCTTTTTGTTTTAACCATGTATTGATGCCAACAGATTCATACCCCGCTGTAAAACCATGATCAGAAACAATGAGCGTCAATACGTCGTCGCCTGCAGCAGCCATTAATCGCCCGACTTGCTTATCGATTGCTTTATAAAATAAAATAGCATCTTCACGTTCATCTTTTAATGCTTCATTTTCTGCTTCTTTAAGTAACCACCACATTTTATGTTGAAAGGCATCTGTGCTTTGCATTTGCACAGAACAAATATCCCACTGGTAATCTGCCATTATTTCTATGGCCATATCCGTGCGCACGATTTCGGTACGCGCAGCAACTTCAGCAGCGCGCTTACTTGTTTTTTGTGGTTCCTTATTGACAATACAATAATCAGGGCGAGGCTTGATATATTTATCATACACATCACTAGGGTAAACCGTCTCTGGCGAAAGCGCCGGACAGAGTAGACCAGGAATCATTACGCCATTTTTAAGCTGCGGTGGCGGTGAATTTACTGGCATATTAATACTAATGACGCATTTGCCTGCTTGATCAGCCAACTCCCATAAAGAAGGTACTTTAATGTCTGCAAAACTGTTTAAACGAACTGCCTTCTTTGTTCGGTCGTAGTTATGAAACGCAAAGACACCTGTTTTCCCTGGGTGACACCCCGCCTGAAAAGAACTCCATGCTGGCCCTGTTTCATACGGGGTAACACTTTGCAATAAACCATGCGCACCAGAAGCAACTACTTTTGCTAAATTAGGCATAATACCATCTCGCATAAATGCATTACCCAATGTCCAGGTAAAACCATCGAGCCCAATAATCAGCACTTTATTATTCGATGTAGTCATATAGTTCCTACAAAATTAACATTTATATCAGATAACAGGAAAATCTTAAATAAATCACTAATCCGTATCGCTACAACAAGGGCCACACCTTAAGGGAGTCGTGAAACTAACAATTTTACCATTGGTCAAACAAAAACACAAGCCAAACAGTGACGCACGCTCTATTGACTTAAAATGCCGACAAGTTATAATATTAGTTTATTCAATTACTACTTTTAGGAATAATCAATTATGATTTTAGTTGTAGGCGGCGCAGGATATATTGGTTCCCATACCAATAAAATACTCAATAAACAAGGGTACGACACGGTTGTATTCGATAATCTTTCATTAGGTCACCGTGAATTTGTTAAATGGGGGGAATGTTTCGAAGGTGACCTAGCCAATATCAAAGATTTACGTCGATGTTTTAAACAATATGACATTAAGGCTGTCATGCATTTCAGCGCCTTTAGTCAAGTAGGTGAATCCGTATTGCATCCAGATAAATATTATCAAAACAATGTCGTAAATACCTTAAATCTCCTCAATGTCATGCGTGAATTTTCCGTGAAATATTTTATCTTATCTTCCACAGCTGCGACTTTTGGCAACCCTATCGAAATCCCCATCACCGAATCACATCCTCAAAAACCGATCAATCCTTATGGTAGAACAAAATTGATGATCGAAGAAATATTGAAAGATTATGATGATGCTTATGGCATTAAATCCGTTTGCCTTCGATATTTCAATGCCGCCGGCGCCGATCCCGATGGAGAAATCGGGGAACGACACGACCCCGAGACGCATATCATACCTTTAATTATCTATGCGGCACTTGGCAAAAGAGACGACATCAAAATTTTTGGTACCGATTATGAGACTGAAGATGGCACTTGTATCAGAGATTATATCCATATAAATGATCTTGCCACAGCACATATCAAAGCGCTTGAATATTTACAAAAAGAAAACATCAGCAACTGGTTTAACCTAGGTAACGGTAGCGGACAATCGGTTAAACAAGTGATTGAAATGGTTAAAAAGGTAAGTGGTCGAAATTTCACAGTCATTGAGGCACCTCGAAGAGAAGGTGATCCTGCCACACTAATCGCTGCCAGTAAAAAAGCAATGGACACCCTTAATTGGCAACCACTATTTGCAAACATAGAAACAATCGTACAAACGGCCTGGGATTGGCACGCTAATAACAATTAACATATTTTCATATATAATAAACACCATCTATGATGAAGCCATATGATATTTTTCGGTTACTCAAAATCAACAAACCAATGGGTGCGTTGCAATCAGTTTTCACGCATCTTGCGCTTAAAGTTAAGCAATCGTTCTATTTAAACAAACTGAATAATTACAAACAATCACAAGCACCTCTCTTTACCCCCAAAATGCTGGTTGTTATGCATAAAAGTGGCCTCGGCAATGCCATTGAAGCGACGCCTTTGGTACAAGCTATTCGTGCATTATTGCCTAAATCTCACATTACTTTACTTGTACCCAAAGGGGATCTCTTTTTAAATTGGTGTGTACCAGACGCCGTTTTCACTACCGATGAAGCACTTCAAGATAAGACATTTGACCATACATTCTTTACATTTACTGGCACCTCACCAAGCACCACTTTAAACAGCAACGTCATGCTCGGGAAAATTTATTTACCGAAAATATGGCAAGACAAGTGGTTCCTAAAGCCTGAACGAGATTATAATCTCGCCATGCTAAAGCCTTTTGGCAAAACCGAACCTACGCCTCCTTTATATGTCTCCATTACCAAACCAACACTAACCATTGCTTCATCACCGTTACGTATCGTGCTTGCGCCATGTGGAAGACAAGGTGTTTGGACGCCCAAACGTTGGCCACATTTTGATCAGTTAGCCAAATTACTTCATGAAAAATATCCGAATGCTCAGCTATACATTGTCGGCACAGCAGAAGACACATTCCCCAAAGAAATAATTGAGTCATTACGTATCATCGATTACCGTAACCAATTAACGTTATCTGAAACGGCATGGCTAATGAAGCAGGCCAATTTGGTCATAGGCAACGACAGCGGCCCAATGCATATTGCAGACGCCGTACAAGCAGTTGGCATCGTTATTTTTGGGCCAACATGCCAAATTAAAAATGGCCCCCTTTACAAAACAACCGTAATCTCAAGCGGACAAGAACAAACACTCGCCTCACAATATGAAGAAATATTGACCACTAACGAAACACACCCAAGTCTAAAAGCGATCACCCCCGAAACAATCATTAAAACAGCAGACGACATCTTAACAACAAATAAAGCAAGTCACATTTAAGTGCGTAATCAGTGCATCGTGCTCTGATCGAGAAAGATTACGGTACTTAACCGCATTACAATTTGAAGGTCGCCCTCGATGCCTTACTTGTGACGAACAGGCCAGGGTGGCCTGATTACGTACTGAATAACGCCGAAATCACCAGCGCGGCTGGTGGCTTGCTGGGTTATTTCTTACAGCGGACAAATAGAGCAAGTCACTTGCTTTTTCTAATGTAATCGCACCCCAAATCGCCTACGGGCAATTTGTCTTCCGCCAAAGCGGAAATTAAACAAAACAGGGAATTTGTGCTTATGGTGTGATCGTAACAAAAAGAGGGTGCTGCGCTATTTAGATGCGTTTCCTTATAACCTCGTGTACCGTCTGGCAAATACTATAAACGATATACGTTTAAAATATCACGCCAGCTTTAAAAAACACGTGATGTTATTTTCGTGAGGTTAACTATTTTTAGTATGATTTTAAGGCAGGATATTGTACATTGTCTTGATGGTTCTTTAGTAATTTTATTGCGATAGATGCAATTTGAGGGTCAAATTGAAGGGCTTTGTTTTTTTCCAACTCATCAATTACAAACGCAAGATCAAAACCTTTTTTATAACTGCGCACATTAAGCATGCAATCAATGGCATCACAAATATTTATAATTCTTGCACCCTCAGGTATTGCATCTCCCTTTAGGCCACCAGGGTACCCTTTACCATCATATCGCTCGTGATGATGCATCACCAGCAACGCCTCTTTTTGTAGAAAGTGTGTATGAGATAAAATATCAGCGCCTACTTTTGCATGGCACTTTATGACTTCAAACTCTTCATCGGTCAAACGATCCGGCTTAGTTAACACGGCATCGGGTGTCCCTATTTTTCCAATATCATGTAACGTTGCTGCACACCGCAATACACTAATTTCTTCAGATGAATACCCTAATACCAATCCAATTTTTTCCGCATAATTTGCCACATTCATAGAATGGTTTTTCGTAAAAGGATCTTTTGCTTCAACTGCAGCAATAAGCGATTGAGTGATATCCATACATGCTTTACGTAATTTAGTATGATAATTTTCATCTGGAGATTGTTCAGCTTTGATCGTTGCCCTTTGTATATTTTTATACGGTGACAATAAAAAAGTGTCACTCCATAGTATACATTTTCTATCATTAGATTTTTTGGCATATGATAGCGCATCTTCAAGCCTATGAATAAGCGCGCGTTGCCCCTCAATAAAACCATTTTGACATTCAACGACACCACTGGTAATATCAAGTGAAACGTTTGACGCGCCCACCGAAAATTGATGTTCTGAAATTATTTGACACAATGTTTCACCAACTTTTACAGCTTCAACACCACTAGTCTCTGGCAAAATCACCGCAAATTGATCACCAGAAAATCTGGCCACATAATCAATCAATCTTGTTTCTTTACGAATAATGCCACTTAATTCTACAAGCAAATCATCACCACCGCTAAATCCATATGTGGTATTTAACGCATTAAAGGAAATAACATCTAACAATATCATTGACATCGCAATGCCATCTTGGCAACATTTATGCCTCACATTTTCAAGCTCATCTTGAAATGCGCGATGATTCGGCAATCCAGTTAATTGATCCCGGGCAACGGTCTCCCCTTTTACTTGATTACAAATATCGAAGGCACTTTTTGCCATATTTACATTTGACAAATCAATCATATCAATACAATAAATTGGCGATTTTTCTTTAATTAAAACCTTATTTATCATCAATTGGGCATCAAAACATTGACCGTTGCTACGAATCATCGGCACAACTATTTTTTGTCCGTTGGCAATCAAGTGATTCAAAACATCTACTTGATCAGTTGACGTTTTTGGTATTGTATTTTCAGAAGTAACTATTAAAGTATTAAAAGAGACACCAATGAGCCCCCCTGGATTTAAACCTGTAATTGTAGCGAATTGTTCAGAAACAAATTGAATCCCCCCTTGCGCATCTAACACGAGGTGACAATGACGATCTAAAAGACGCGCAGGATCTACCTCGTGACTCAACGCACGTCGCTCCTGCAATGCGTTGTTTACCGATTTATAAAACAATTTAAGATTAAATGGTTTTTCAAGAAAATCGAATGCGCCAAGACGTAATGCTTCTTGTGCCCAATCAACACGGCGATGTGCGGTCATTAAAATTGTTTTCGTAGAGGGAGAAAAATGATTCACATGCCCAAGTAAATCTAAGCCAGACATATCGGGCATGCTAATATCTGAAATAACGACATCAAATGTTTCTTCTTTTAAGACGGATTCTACGGTTTCGCTATTAGTCGCAACGGTACAGTCCATACCTTCTAACGTCAAAGCGTCTTGTATAAACAAGCCAATTTCTGGCTCATCATCTACGACAAGAATTTTTGCCTGATAATTACTATATGTCATTCGTATCACTCCAAGGTGCTGAACTAAGAACTATCATCGATATTTCTTTTCTTAACTAAAGAATCGACGACGCTTGGAAGAGACTTAAATTGATAAATAAATAGATATTTTATGTGCGAAGATATAACAACTACAATCGATTTTGCCCATACAACCGGAATGATATCACAGATAGCCAACACAAAAAAGAAAAGACAGAAATGGAATTTTATTTTATGACAACATTCTTTTTCGCAACATATCCAATGCAACGATCACTGCGCGATCTCTAACATGTTCCCTATCACCCGAAAAACAGTGTTTATAAACTGCTTCTCCACCATGATCGCTAATGCCGATATAAACCAACCCTACAGGTTTTTCTGAGGTGCCACCTGTTGGGCCGGCGATACCAGTGATGCCAATGCCATAATCGCTACAAGCCGTACGCCTGACATTGCACGCCATTGCCAAAGCAACTTCTTCACTCACTGCGCCAACACGTCCGATAAGTTTACGGTCAACGCCGAGTAATCGTACTTTCATTTCATTACTATACGTCAGTACACCACCGCTAAAAAAATCAGATGCACCTGAAACCGCTGTCAGTGCCGCGCCGAGTTTACCACCGGTACAACTTTCTGCTACGGCGACTGTTTGTTGACGTGATAATAATTTTTCTGCAACCGCTTCAGCGAGGGACATACCATCAGTTGAAAAAATCTTTTCACCCAAGAGTGCTCTAATCTTTTTCTCTATTGGTGAAATCATAGCGCGCCCTGCTGTCAAATCAGCACAATGGGCATTAATACGTAACGTAATGATACCTGCTTTAACAGTACAATTGACCAATGGATTTTTCCCGCGTACCATCAAATCACCCAAAAGCGATGCCAATGTTGATTCCCCAATACCTGTCAAATGTAAACTTCGCGTAACATAATGTTGCCCTACTAATGCATCTGCATGGTCCATTTTGATTTCTTCAACAATAAAGCGATCAAACATCATCTTCATTTCACGCGGTACCCCCGGCATAAAATAACATGTCGCCTTATTTATTTCACATTTCATCCCCGGTGCGGTTCCACATAAATTATCAACCACAGTAGCGCCTTGAGGGATCATCGCCTGAATACGATTTTTCTCGGGCATCCCTTTGTTGCTTTTTGCAAAAACTTTTTCAATATCTGCCAACGCTTGCTCATTTAAGGCCAAAGGCACACCTAATACATCCCCAACGACAAAACGGGTAATATCGTCATCTGTAGGGCCCAGACCACCTGTTACAAAGATAAGCGTAGCATGTTGCGAGCGCTCCCTCAAATAATAGGCCAATCGTTGTGCATCATCACCAACAGTAATATGCTCAATATTCGTTAAACCAAGTGGCGCAACCTGCTCACTGATCCACGCAGCATTGGTCTCTATGGTTTGCCCCAAAATAAGTTCATCGCCTGAAGAAATAATCGTTATATTCATAAAATCTATTATATCTATTGCAAATCGTACTGACATACTAAAATTCGGAATTAAAGGGGTCCGGTCTCTTTAATTCCTCCAATATAGGAGAATAAAGAGGCCGGCCCCCTTTAATTGCCACCAAAACGGGAATCTTTTGACATACCAATTTCGGTACGGTAAAATTATAATTTAGCTTCTATTGCGTAAAACGACTTTGCGAGAACGCCGAACTGATTTTTTGCTGCCGATCGCAGCCGTAGGTTTCCGCAATAGGCACTAATTAGTTTCTAGCGTATTACTTTATATTAAATGAGGTTAAGTTGTCTTCAAGCAATAATATTCAAACATTAAAAAAATCTGCCCTAAAACAAATAATGGTCATCGCAATCGTTGCAGGTTTTGTCATAGGCCTCACTGAAACAACTTGGATCACATGTTTACCTGCCATATTTCCACTCAGAGGGTATATCCTTACAAGTAGTAATGTTGTAAGTATCTTCTTTCTTTCTACAGGCATAAACATCATTGCCAACATTTCTTTAAGTATAGTTATATATGGCTTGTTTAAAAGCATCTCCAAAAAAGATTGTGACATTTCTCATAAAACGATTCCCTACCTTTGCACCATCAGTTGTTTAGCACTCTATTTATTTAATAGTCATTTTAACACATATACCAATTGGCATGGACTCTCTACTCAGCTTATTTTAAATGGCTTGTTAATAACGCCTTTACTGATACAAACCTTTTTGAGAAATATTAAAGGAAAAGTTACACTATATTTATGGATGGCTTTCTCGGTTATTTTAAGTGTAATTATAATCTATAATTGCAGTACACTACAAACAAGCTCTAACTTAACGGCAACATACCCTAAAATTAAATCAGATAAGCAACCGAATATATTGTTTATTACAATTGACACATTGAGACATGATTACCTTGCCTGCTTCGGTAACACATTTATAAAAACGCCAAATATTGATCAAATTGCTGCAGAAGGTTATTTATTTAAAAACGCTTTTTCACATGTACCATATACAACGCCTTCGCACTGTTCGATGATGTCGTCTACTTATCCTGTAACCCACGGCGCATTTAATGGTCGAGCAATGAAACTTGGCATACCTACCATTGCAGAAATATTACAACATAACAATTATGACACAGCTGCAGTTGTCTCTCTTCAAGTGTTAAAATCAACCACTTCAGGGCTTGATCGTGGATTCGATTACTATGACGATTCTTTATCTGAATATACAACATTATACAGACATGATTTTTTTAGATTTATACACCTTCTCGACAAACTCTCTATAACACAAACATCTAAAATCCCCGGTAACATTGTTTCTGATCGAATTTTAAATTGGCTTACGCGTAAAAGAAATAACCCTTTCTTTTGTTGGACGCATATTTGTGACCCACACGATCCGTATGATGCACCGGAACCATACAAACTTATGTATCAAAATATCATAAAAGATGATAAGCCATTACTTGACGAGCGAATTCGCTATGCAGGCGAGGTCACTTATACAGACTTGCAACTCGGTCGTATTTTTGACACCCTTAGAAAAGCTGGCACATATGATGATACCATTATTATAATTACTTCAGATCATGGAGAGGCATTTGGCGAAATACACGACGGTGTCGCAGAGTTTAAACATGGACAATTCCTCCACGATACAACACTACACGTACCACTTATTATTAAATTACCTAAAGGTAGCCAACCGCCAAAACAAATTGAGACCATTGTTGAATTAATTGATATCGTTCCGACAATATTTGATTACTTAGCCATTGATTTCCCAGAAACCTTTGAAGGTGTTTCTCTTTTACCAACGCTCAATGACAAAGTTTTCGCAGGGGCAAATAAAGCTTTTTCGGAAATAGTTATGGCTGGTTTCTTTAGACCTACCTCCAAAAAACATACATTACTTCGGCGCCCTGAAAAAACAATCAGAACCAACGAATATAGATATATCTATGATTTTCAAAATCAAAGTCATCAATATTATGATTTGGTGAATGACCCCGACGCAACTACCAATATCTTTATGAGTCATTTCTCTGAACTAAATGATCTTAGAAATTCACTCAACCAACGACTTCCTGAAAGATTTGATGATGAACCATTCAGTGGCGATAAGAAAACAATCGAGATATTAAGATCTTTAGGATACGTGGATTAACATATGGATATCAAACTTACTTTTTTAGGCGCTTCTCGAAATGTAACAGGTTCTCGCTATCAATTGGAAGTAAACAATAAGCGTATTTTAATCGACTGCGGCCTTTATCAGGAGCGTAAATTTGCAGATCGAAATTGGGATCCATTTCCGACAGCCCCTGCCTCTTTTGATTGTATTCTGCTAACCCATGCCCACTTGGACCATTGCGGTTTACTCCCTAAGTTTGTTGCTGAAGGTTTTTCCGGTAAAATCTATGCCACCTCAGCTTCCGCTGCTTTGGCAAAGATCATCACTCAAGATTCAGCAAAAATCATGGCGCAAGATGCCCGTTTCAAGGCAAAGCGACATAAAAAACAAAATAGAAAGAGTAAATATCCATATAAACCACTTTATGAAATTGAGGATGCTCAAAAATGTGCATCGCTTTTTGTACCAATAAAGTATCATTGCCCTACAGAAATTTCAGAAGGTATTTCAATTTCATTTTCGCCCACTGGTCATATTTTGGGCGCTGCCTCAATTTTAATCACCATAAACATTAATGGAGAAACCCGTACTATTTTATTTTCTGGCGATGTCGGCCGTTGGGAAGTACCTATCTTGAAGGATCCATACCAACATGAATCTGCAGACTATATGCTCATCGAAAGTACCTACGGTGATTCAACCCATGAAGACAATGCCCACATTCAAACCAAACTTGCTGATATAATTAACGCAACCCACAAAGCAGGTGGCAACGTTGTAATGCCTACCTTTGCCGTTGAACGAAGTCAAGAAATTTTATACTACCTAAATGAACTTCGCATCGAAAAAAAAATCCCACCATTAAATACCTTTCTAGATTCACCGATGGCGATCAAAGCAACAAGGGTATTCCAAGATAACCCTCAAATGTTCGATGAAGAAATGACTGAATACATGAAAAGTCATCAGTCACCATTTAACTTTTCTAAATTACAGATGACTGAAACAGCTTCAGAATCAAAAACCATCAACGACATGGCTGGCACAGCTATAATCATGGCAGGTTCTGGCATGTGTACTGGCGGCCGTATCAAACATCATTTGGTAAACAATATCTCACGAAAAGAATCGACGATACTTTTTGTAGGTTATCAAGCCGACGGTACGCTTGGTCGCACTATCCTCAACGGCGCCAAAGAAATTCGCCTATTTGGTCGAACGCGCCCTGTCAAGGCCCGCATCGAACGCATTCACGGTTTTTCCGGTCACGCCGACCAAGGTGAACTACTGCGATATATCGAAAATTTTAAGCAAGCCCCAAAAAAGACATTCATCGTCCATGGCGAAAAAAGTGTCTCCGAAAATTTCGGCAAACTGCTCTACAATAAAAAAAACTGGCATTGCATAGTCCCTCAATACCAACAGTCGGTTCTGTTGACTTAAAATTTTACATGACTTAATTTTGAATTTGCTTCATACAAATTTATTACTTCGAAGATTTTACGATATTGACCACCTGAGCCAAAGATTAGCTTTGTAAAAGCCTCGGTCAACTTCCCTCCTTGACCTACTCGATTACACCACTATAATAAATCTTTAAGGTTGAGATCTGTTACAATTATTATGATATAATGACAAATGCCTCATTCAAACGAATAATAGATCGGAGATATTTAATGTGTGAAAAAAAAACTAATGTGATCATATTATTATCGGCTTTCATTCTTTATATTATTTTATGGTTTCTACATCCCCAAATGTTCATACCCTCTGACCCATCGGCATATTCCCAAAGTGCTTTTAGTATTTTTGGCACTGGAGAGATAGGGCTATCAAAAATATTTGACCACAGAGTTGGCATTACATTTCCAACAGCCGTATTCTACAAAGTGTTTGGCGTCAATATTTACTCGACAAATTTAATTTCATTAATTAGTGCCTTAATAATTATTGCCGTTGTTTGGATGACTTTATCTACGCAAATGGAAAAACTATGGGGCGCTTTAATATGCGTGATGAGTATTCCTCTTTTTAAATCATCAGTAGCACTATACCCAGATATCACTGCCACTGCATTTATGGCTCTATCAACTTACATGTTGATAAAGCGTTATGACCATATACAAAGTCGCTTATGGTTACCTTATGCAATAATGTCAGTTATATTTCTTTTTTGGGCGTTTCTTGCAAAAATGTCCGCTTACTGGGTTTTACCATTATGGGCGATGAGCTTACTTACGGATATGCGTAGTGATAATATTAAAAATATCATTTTTAAGTTTTATATACCCGTCTTTATCACAGGCTTTCTACTGGGTGTTTGTTATTTATTTTTCACCGATATGATTTGGCATGATTACCTAGCCCGTTTTAATGTTATGCATGAAAAATCTGGACACCATTTATGGTCAATCTCTACTACTGATAATAGTGAATTACTAAAAAGAA
>Ga0255039_10000286_pt1 | contig 16754 bp, 19 predicted proteins | sample BC1_12_1_MG_FD_181713 | JGI IMG/M metagenome (GOLD analysis project Ga0255039, IMG submission 181713) | Seawater microbial communities from Strait of Georgia, British Columbia, Canada - BC1_12_1 | ecosystem: Environmental > Aquatic > Marine > Strait | place: Canada: British Columbia | collected... | reverse complement strand
GTATGATGTGGCGACAGTGCCAGTTTCGACTTGTGCGCCCCAGATGAAATAATCACCAGAATCAGTATGTACTGAGTAGTTTGCATCTGGATATGCTTGGACTTGAAATGACCTTGAAGACGTAGATGTGAAACTTATACGATACCATCCATCCCCTACAAACTCAATTGTGCCACCAGCAAATGTTTGAGATTGTAAATCTAAATTATTACCAGCAATTTTAAAGTGTGAAAAAGTCCCGCTTTTCAAATATAAGCTGGTAGCGTAAGTGGCTGAAGTAAGGTTAGTATAAAGCCTTCCACTATCAGTTACTTCTATTTTAGTGGCATCTTCACTACCAGCAGGTGAAACGTGGTTTGTTGTCCCTATCGTCACCCCACTATCTTTAAGGTAAAGGATTCCGCTAAAGTCCTCACTATTCTCGATCAAGTTCGTCGCTGCTGGCTCAACCAGAATCATTGGCACTCCATCAACATGATCAACACGAACTGTATTCGGTGAGGCTGTTTGGATGTTTCCGCTCGCATCAGTATACGTTGCTGTTCCCGCTCGCGTTGCCGTAATAATATCCAAGCTAGACGGATTCGCCGGATCAAGGTCAAGGGACTCGGAAGCCAGTGGGGCCATCATCGACTCATGCATTTCGTATGCAATAATCGGGTTGAGGGAAAGCGGGTCGAAGGGGGAGAACGCTCTACCCCTACTAAGACCTAAACCGAGACCGAGCCGAGACATGATGCCGTTATACTTGGTTGTATGCGAGAACCTTGCCGGAGGTCAAGGCGAACGAAGTGATCTGACCGTAGATAACCGTTCCGGCAGGAATGGCGAATCCGGTCAAAGTCCCAGTCAGTTCGGGCCAAGTGATCGCGCTGAAGTTAGCTTCTTCCAGCACCTGAAGGGCGCAGAAATCGCCTGTAGTGGTGGCAGTGTTTGTAACTACAGTCGCTCCGTTCTGGCCGAAGGATTGTTTGTCGATATTGTTAGTCATGAGTTAAATAATGTTTGGGGTGTTAAAATTGTTTCCGGCTGGTTTGAGGGTGACTTTAGGCTTCGCGGCCCCTCTGGTGGCGTCCAGTTCCTCATCGAGAAGCTGGCGGCAGATCGTCCAGTGATACTGGGCGCGTTCCAGATCGGCGTTGTCCTCCGCCAGCATACCCAAAAGGCCGTGCTTGATGGCGTTCAGGTTGCCTAGATACAGGATGTCGTCCTGCGTCAGGACCGGCTCCCATGCTCGTTTGAGTAGTAGTTTGACGTTCTTGACAGACGAATCGCTGTTGTAGAACCGGAATCGGCGGTAGCGAGCTACGCCGTCTCCTTTGATTTCTGCTAGGGTAGTAACGTCAGTGGCATCGTCATTATCGATAGATTTAATCGCCATCAAAGATGAGACATTATCGAAGGAAATCTCTTCAACCGTTACCTCTTGATTTTCAATCGTCACGGAAGGTTGATTATTATAGTCAGATAAATCAGTAGTGGAGGTGGTCGCTACTCCAGTAGATGTAACTACATACCTGACTTTTACAACTCCTTCATCAGGCAAAAAGCTAGCACCTCCAGCGGCTATCAATGTTAGATTTCTAGCACCTGACACATACGAAATACCCTCTTTGGTGGGGTGAAACCCGTCGTCCACGATGCCGAAAATGGGCGCAGGGCCGTCGCTGGCGTAGCCAGAGATCCGGTAGTCATGCCACTGAGACTGCGCTTCTACCGGAGAATTCTGTAACATAGCCCCTAAAAGGCTATCAGAATGCTCTGGCAGCGCGAAATAGTCGTTCGTGGTCTCAATAGACCAGTCATACAGAAGATCCCGCCACATACCCATAGCGTAGATTCGGGGCATGACCATGTTCAGTTTCGCCACGATATCCTCATCGGGGCGGACATAGTCGGATAAGGCTTTGGTTACGGCCTTGACAGTCAACGCTGGCATAGGCCGAATATAGTCGGGTTAGGACGGCAAGTCAATCACTGAGAAATAGGCTTCCCGCCCTCCCTTTACTACCGTCAACCCTACCCTACCCTATCCCTAAGAAATTAGCGTAATCCATCAATCTTGCCTTGCCTCCGCCTACAAAGTGCAAGATATGGTTGTTGGCGAGAGTCCATTGACGGTCGTCCACGTTACGCTGATTGTATTCCTCACCAACCCAAGTAATGCTGATTCCCGCTTCCGATGCCCTCACATTTAAGAAATCTTGATCGTAGCCCATTTCATCGGGGTATGGTGGTTCGAGGTTGAGGGTGCGGAGAGCATCCAAACGGAACAGTAATATACCTGCGTTGAAGTAAAGACCTTCTACGCCATGATCGTTCTCCGTGCTGTCAGGGAAATATTTGGCGACCCACTCTTTATACCTATCGTCTTTCGTCGGCCATGCTTGATCTGGCGAACATATCAGGTCGCCCCCCATTTCAAATAGATTAGGGCAACTCGGCAGAATAAGAACATCGCAATCTAGCACTAACAATTCCTTATAATAATCTTGCTCTCGAAACCGCTTCAGAAAATCGACAAAAGCCCAAACGGGTTTTCCGCTATATGGCTTACTCGACTCATCAGGAAACCACTTAACTTCGTGGAAGTCTGCGCCCACTTTACTTGCATAAGCACGCATGGAGGCTACGGACGGCCCCACCCAAGGCATCCCTCCGATAGCAAATGTAACAATAAGTCTCATTGTCTAAATATCTTTACAAAACCGATTACCGTTTGTCCACTCTTTATTCGCACTACCAAAACTTGGTCTCGTTTATTTTACCGTTAATGTTCGACGAACCTGCTCGCTGGCCCACGATCCACTCTTTCGGGCAGTAAACGGGCCAGTCCTTGCGCCTGTGGGCTAACTCAAGCTGGTGGTCGATGTGCTTGCTCGTATTACGGTAGTCCGTAGCATACGAGATGTGGCGGTAGAACTGCGTGAAAGTAGGCTGGTTCACAGCGTAAGCGTGCGTCCTATTAACCGAGTTACCAATTACCACATTAGGGGAGTCTGTATCGCCTTTTTTCCTTCGGTGCTGACCCCCTAAGTAGACCTGACCCCAATCGGCTGGCAAGTCCTCCATGAACTCATTAAGCTTCTCTAGCGCGTCTTCCTTGAAGATTACGTCGTCTTCCATCACCAATACGTTCATGATGTTCGGGTTCCCGTTCCGATCCCTGTCGTGGATCACGTCCTCAAGGATTCGCTGGTGCGAACGCAGGCAACCCCACGCCCCTCTGCCGGAACCCCAGTCCGCCGGACAGGTGGTCCAGTCGCCGATAATAGCCGGATAATAGTGGACCCAGTCATTATTAGCCATTCCGGTTTCCTCCAAATGCCTTTTCGTCTCCTCAAGACGATCCGGTCTGTGGGCGCAGTTGATCACGTAAACACGGTCAAACCAGTCTGTTAGGTTTTTCATGGTTGTGCTTCTCCTTCTGATACTGATGAGCTACTCTTAGCGGAACCACTGCTGCTGCCACTGCCAGCACTGCCCGCACCTCCGCCTCCACTGCCAGCACTGTCGCTGTAGTCGCAAGTCGAACCGCTAGTAGTGGCGGTTATGGTAATCGCGCTGGACGAACTGGAAGAAGTGTCTATGTAATTACCTGCCGGATCATCTGCGTCTATACCCCCTGCGTATAGGTCTCCGAAGGCGTCAGTGTAGACCCAACCAACGCCGTTCCATTGGATAGTTTGTTCCCCACCTCCTGCTCCTGTGGTGTAGAGGCCCCTGCTTTCATCCCAATCAAAATCAAACGGCCCGTCCACCACGCTTCCACCTGCGTCGTAAAAGGTGATTTGCGCTTCACAAGGTAACGCCATTTTACTTTCTAGGGTAGGCTGAGTTAATAAACCTCTCGTTAGCGATGAATTGCTCTCTGCTTCGTTCAGGCATGTCGAGATGCTTAAATCCTTTGCGGACTCCCGTCAACTTCAAAGTAACTTTTTTGGGCCGCAAGAAAGACAATGGCCAAGCCGAGAGAACCACGTTGTTCTTCTCAACTGCCGCGCCGACTGATCCGGCCCTGTCACCAGATACGCCAGTGATGGTCATCGAGTCCGGCTCACATACCGCTAAAAATCGATCATCGATTCGGGTTACGGTTTTGGGGCCGACCACCGGAACATCTCTCATAACGAACTCAAAGAGAACCTCGTTGGACTCCATCGTGAACAGCGCACCATATCCTTCGTCATGCCAGTCCATTGGCACAATAGCCGTTGATTTATCGGAACCGGAATCAGAGGTAGAGCTGGAACTAGAGCTATCGTCAGAGCCGTCACTGCCAGACGCTTCCTCTGGCTCCGCGAAAGCGGTTAGCCAATAAACGTCGGTAGATATGTTCTGGTCTAGTGACGGGATGTCGTAACCCGCGTCCCCTGCCGCGACCGTTCCGATTTTTACGTAGAACTTGCCTCCGTCGTCATTAGGCAAGCCTTGTTGTTCTGGAGCTTCTGGCCCCTTCAATTCACATAAAGTAACAGAACCTGATGAGGTGGTTTCCCAGTAAAGGTAGACATCGCCGCGCCAATTTAACCTATAGTATTTATAGCGGTTCTCAGCACTACTTAGGGGGGTAGGGACAATTACTTGCGGGTTAGTTAGGCCCGTTTGGGATACCAAACCGTCCGAATTGAATACCATCCGGTTAATCTGATGGACCAGAACACCAAAATAGATGTGTATCCCTTCTTCATCTTCATCTTCTCCCTCGCCCTTTGGACAGGGTCTCAGGGCAAAGGGATACGGCTTGTAGTCTGGAAGTTCTCTAGAAGTCTCCACCATTGAAGACTCGCCTCCTGTATCGAACGGAACGTCGTAGTTTGGGTTATCCTGCGGCGCGTTATTTAGCGGAACTGGTAAGTTAATATTACCTCTTTCAAACGGTTCACTCATCTAAACAACGGGTTTGAAAATCTTCGTGGTCTCTTTCAACCAGCCTCCCCTAAACTTCTTAACGGTAGAAGACACGGTCAGCTCATCGGGCCAGTCGGTGTGGTTAGTCGCGTCGAAAGTATAAGTTCCGGCGGTGTAGACATACGTCTCGTCTTCTGTCCCGTTAGTCACGCTTACAGATACAGCTTCGTGTAGCGTCTCTCTGACGCTTAGATTAAAGTAAGGGGTAGATACAGCGATTGATTCGGGCTGCATGGTCTTAGTAAGAGTATCTGGAGAAGGTAGGTCGCGAGACCATACAACCGAAACTATTGCCTTACACGGACCCCTATACGCCCCTTTCGAGTATTTGACCCTCGGTGAGTAGGTCTCAGCACCGGATCTCTTCTCCCAGAGGTCGAAATAAATATCCTCTAAGACAGGCGGGAAAGAGTAATTAACATACGAAGTATATGAGAATACACCGCCTCCATCAACGGTATTTACAACTTGTTGCTTTGTCACCGCATACCAGTTGTCCGAGAGTTGCTGCACCGTCCGTAGGATGCCGCCCGACGTTAATTTCCAGTAAGAGCTGTTTGGGTTTTTCGCTACCGTCGATATAGGGAGCGTGCCTGCATCTGTTGAGACCTGCTCAGTCGCATACATCAGGGTCTGCTTCGTGTAATTCGTCTTTGAGAAATACTCGTCGTAGTCCAGCCGATACATGGGGACTTTCTTCACGTAGACCCGCTGCTCAACTACATACAGCCCGTTAAGAACCTTGTCGTTTAGCGGGGTCTGCTTTCTCTGCGCTAGAACATACGTATCGTTATGAGACCCTCCAAGTTCATCAACTCTAGCGGTTGAGGGGAACTTATCGACCGGAACATCAGGCATGGTATCCCCCATCGCCGGAAGTTCTGGGTTGAACTCGCTACGGCGGACCACGTAGTCCCGCGCCACGGCGTCGAACTTAGTTCCTCCGATGTCAGCTTCCGTATACGACCAGTTGTCGTCGTCCTGATCTAGCCGGTCAGCAGCGTAGTAGTAACGGTAATACCGAGTCTGTTGTTTAGGGTCAGCGGCCTCGACGTGAACCAGTCTGTGGTTTGGCCACTTCTTGGAGTCTGGGTGCTTGCTACCGTATTCAGGTATGTCTGTTCCTACCCGCTCCGCGTCTACGGACTCAAAAAATAAGATGTCGTTGACGTTCGGTGTAGGGAACGTGACGACTGACTGTCTCTGCGGTGATGGGTTAAGGGCCATATCCGTTTAGGAGGTTGCGACTTTGATGATGGCGAAGTTTAATACTGGAGTTACGCTTCCCGCACTAGAATGGGTGTTGTGAATAGTAATGTTACAAGAACCCGCTGACACATCAGATACAGTCACGTATAACTCTTGGTGGCCTGTTTGAAAACTAACTAAAACTACGTCATTCACGTCAATGTGACTATTGGTCAACGTAAATGTTTCAGAATCATCATGAGCAAAAGTATGCGCTTGGCAGGTAATTACTCCAGAGGGAGCATTCAAGGTAACTGGTGTAGTAATGCTGGTCCCTTGAGTCACCGCACCGCCTGATGAGTATCCTAAATCGGCACTGGCGAGGATGTCAGGCGCGGTGACATCTCCATTTGTCACAGAGACATTACCATTTCCAACGGCAACATTGCCTACTGTCGTGGAGATATTCCCAGTTGTCGTGGAAATATTTCCAGTTGTCGTAAATATAGTCCCTGTTGTGGAAATATTACCTGTCGCTGTAACAACTCCGGTGACTGCAATACCAGTAGCAGAGGTCGAGAGCTTAGAAGCATTGTCGTGATACAGGGAAACCGCCCCGTCTGCCACACACGTAACGAAAGTCTCGCCAGTATACTTCTGTAAGTTGAGGTTAGCCCCTCGGATATTGAGGTTTCCTGTTCCTTTATCGTCAATGTAACTGTTACTTGCGTCGTGGTAGATCTCAAGATCCTGAGACGCTCCTAGTTGGATTTTTACGTCATCGGAGAACTGGATGTTTTTTGAAAACTTCGTTACCACATCACCCCCGTCTATTCTTATGTATTCTGCTGGGGTTGCGCCAGTGCCGCTGTCGGCATAAAACACAATGTCTTTGTCGGCTTCCTCGGAGACTATCCACAGGTCATTGAGTTCAGCCTGTATCCGCGATTGAGTGTTGTCGTGGTATATTTGAAGGTCGCTACCCGTCCCAAAAATAGCTTTTTTACCGTCCAAAAAAGACTGGTCACCGCTCATTGTCAGGCTAGTGCCAATACCTAAAGTACTAACCGTAATGGTCGCGTTTCCGTCACTTGATGTCGCGCTAGTGATCGAGTTAGGTCCAGCCGCGCCGTCTGCACCTGCCGCGCCTGCTGGGCCTGTTGGTCCAGCGACAGTTGAGGCCGCTCCGGTCGGGCCTGAGATAAGGGTAAGCTGAAAATCGGAGTCCGATACGGTAAGGCTGTGGCGAAGCGTTTCTGTAACTGTTGTGTCCATCAGGTAGTGATGCTAGTGATACTGTCTTCAACGAAAACTTTCCCGTAAATCAAACGTGAGCGAGTGCCTGAAGCGGTTCGGAAAAGATCCCACTCATAAGTCGTGTTACCATCTAACTTTAAGGTCTCGGTTTTAGATATCCCGACAACCACGTTGTTGCTGTCGTTGCTATCGTTGGAAATAGCATCAAAAGACGCGACAAGAGGTTTCCCTCCGGCGCGTCTGATCTCAGCTTTTAACTCGGTGTCGTTTAAATTTACAGGTACACTTGCCAAACTGGCAGATAACGTAAACGAAAAATCCTCTCCGCGAGCTACTATGATATTATGCTTTGCTGCTGCCATCGGTCATTGCCTTTTCCACGGCGATGACGAAGTCTACCTTATTCGGCTTGCCTTGTCCAGCGTCCGATTTCATCGGGCCACCATTGACCACGTAAGCGTGGACAGAGTCCAGATAATCGTTGGCGAGGGTCATTTTTGACTGAACCCAAGCCTCAGTCATCCTCGGCGAGCCGCAGCCGCACTGCTCCATGAGCTGATTGGCGTTGGCCAGAATGTTGGATAACTGCTGCTGGACCATCTCCAGATCCTTCTGAGAATCGTGGTGATGCTCAGAAGGTTCCTCGGACTGGTATACGGTGTTCATTAGGAATTACGATAAAACTGTAGAGCGAACTTATTGATATCTGCCTGTGAATCTCCAATACCACCTTCGTATGCGAGCATGGACTTCATCTTCTCAAGCTTGTCTTTGTCCTTGTCGGAATCGGGATTGAACTCATCTCCGTGAAGATCCTCGAATATCTCAATCGCTTTGCCAGTGTAATCGGCTGGATCTTCAGATATTACTTCGGCTTTACCAGCTCCCTTTATCGCTGCGTCTTGCTCCTCTTTAGACATTTTAGCCCATTCGCGGGGGGCAGCACCCATGTCGAGTGTTGGTTCATAATCAGGATAAGGGTCGTCTAGATCTTCCAACTTAACCGTAGGGGAAAAATCTCCTACGTCTTCTTCAATAGTCTGAAGCTCTGGATCTGCTTTAGGCTCTGCTTTAGGCTCTGCTTTAGGCTCTGCTTTAGGCTCTGCTTTAGGCTCTGCTTTAGGCTCTGCTTTAGGCTCTGCTTTTGCAACTTTAGCCGTTTCCTCCGCTACGAATTCGGGGTAGCTGTCTGGTTCTATTGACTCTTTGAAATCTTCAGGGTCATTTTGACGCCGAACCAGTTCTTCCGTCAGTCTCTGGTTGTCGTCTCTAACTTGTTTGGATGCCTCCTCGTTGCCCCTGCCCTCATCAAGAGCCTCCTGCATAGCCTGCGCTCTGGCCTCCTCTTGAATCCTTTCTTCAACCCTCTGCGACATATCAATTGTTGGGCCTCTACGGTCAAGAAGGTTCATCAAGAAATTTTCAGGGTCTTCTCTCACTTCAAGTGGTACGGGCAGCTTCGCTTGTCCAAAGATTTTAGCGATAGCATTAAATAATAGTTCTGTGTCCATAATAATTGTTTCCGTAAAAAAAGAACCCCGCTGCCCGTTTTAGAGACAGGCAACGGGGTTCATGTTAAGTGAATCGTGATTCGGGGTTAGGACAAGTCAATTCCGAGTGAAATTGCGAATGCCTGAACGGTAATGGTTTTAACTTTCTGTTCCGAGGCATCGAATACTTGGATCAGGTCAGCTTTAGCGATTTCGGTAGGAGCGTTGGAATCTCCAGAAGCTCCGCCTGATGACAACGGTACGGGGGATCCGCCGCCAGAAGTTCCAGAAACTACCAGTTGTTCAACAATCGGTGCGTCATCTAGTGTTGGCATAATTATATAAGTGTTACGCTAAGTAATGTTCCCGAAACAGATTTCGGGAACATTACCCAACTAGATTAATTAAGCAGCAGGAGTGCTGGAGTCACGCTTGAAGAGGAGAACGAAACCAAACTCAGTCTTGATGGGCTTGGTAGCACTGGCAAGAACTCCACGGAAGAATCCGATGGAACCGTCAGGGTTAGTAATCTCGTTAGCGATGTTCTTCCAGTCGAACTTACCACGGTAGTTGACAGGATCGAAGCTGAGTCCGTTAGAACCGCTCATCGGATTAGGGATGAGGGCTTCGCAAACTTCAGGGTGAAGAACGTAAGCTGCTTCAAATGGAGCTGACTCGTAAGCTCCGTTTGGAGTCGCGATCCCACCAGAAGACACACTGTAAGGCTCAACAAGTGAGTAGTCGGCTGCGTAACGTGGAGCAAGATCGTCAACGAGGTGGTAGAATCCACGGAAGGACTTCTCGATACCAAGTGGGGCGATCAGGTCACTGACCTTAGCGTTGTTGTAGCGAACGTCATCACGGAATCCGGCTTCAGTCTGGAGCTGATAAGAAGCTTCAGAAGAAAGGACGAGTGAGAACACTGGACGACCGTTCTCACGACCGTAAGCATTCGACCCAGCACCTTGGCGAATAAGGCTGTAGTAAACCTTATCGAGGATTGCGTTAGATACGTTAGCGGTAACACCCGCAGTAGGAACTTTAGCAGCAGACTCTTGACCACCAGTAATAACGGTCCCAGTAGCTGCACAAAGAATTTTGTTGTCAGCGATGGCGTGGAACTCGTCACGGTAGCGGTTTTCCCAAGTGTTGCGGGTAACTTGCGTCATGATGTCCATGATGGCACGGAGCTGGTCCTGACGGTGTGCAGCGAAGCGGAGGTCTTCAAGCGAGATGCGTGGAGACTCAATCACGGCGCGTTGCAGCGAGAAAGGCTTCAGCTTCTTGTTGAACTGGACATACGAGCGGCGGTCGGTTCCGACAGGGTTGTTGTCACTAGGATCTTGACCGTCACCACGCCCACCTTGGACATCTTGTGCGGCGTCGTCAATCTGGCCTGTGGGGAGGTTAGTGGAGGTAAACTGGTTACCTACGTTAGACCATGCACCTGATCCAGCAGCAGTGGTTCCTGCGGCGTCAGACGTTGCAATAGCACGGTCATATACGAGCGTGGTCTGTTGGTAGCCCATTCCATCAGGGAATGCGGACTGCTTAGTGAGGTCCAACCACGGAGAGGTGTGGAGGGTGCGTGAGTAGATGTCGCTGCCGATGCGGTTAGCTTCTTCGGCGAGGATCGTGTTGATGGAGGCGAGGCCAGTAGACCCCACATTAAAAGTAGACATTGTTCTAAATAAATAAAGGTTTGCGCTTCCGGCCAACGTGGTCGGAAACTAAAAGAGTTTAGGACGAATCTCTTAGAACTATTCAATGGCTAGAGCAACCGGAGTTTCTATGTGCTTTATCAGTTGTTTTTAGAACTATTCAAAGGCTAGAGCAACCTAACTGATAAGAGAATCTTAACACCGTATGCCGATCTGTCAACGGGGTCGCTCAGACGCGATAGCCGCGAGTATAAGCAGCGAAATAATGGCGAGTAGGGATGCCTCGTAGTAATCCATAACTAAAAGGGGCCAGCTTAATGCTGGCCCCATTATATGTGAATTTAGGTTAAGTTTATTACACCGCGCCTAAAGCAGCGTTCACGCGCTCCTCAAAGCTCGCGTTGTCCGATACTCCGGCTCTGGTCATCGGGGCTTTCGTCTGACCAGACATCGCTGGCTCTGCGTCCTCGTATTCAGCGAGGCGGTCGGTCAGCGACTCGACTTCCTTACGCATCTCCAGATACTGCCTTACAACAGTCGGGAACACTTGAGCGGATACCGCGTTGTAGGCGTGGTCAACAGGGTGCATGACAGAGGGATCGGTCTCCGACGCCTTCTGCTGGATAGATGACATATCTAGGCCGTCGATGCCGCTAAGAAACGGCAGCTTCTGCTGGACACGCTCGACGACATTCCGTGTGATGTTCTGCCGAAGCTGGGCATTCTCCGCTGCGCTTGCGGCTTGCTGCCGCTCCTCCAACTGCTTTGCCTCTGCCAATGCAGCGTCAGCGTTAGCGTAAAGATGTTCTCTCCGCTGCAAGATCGGATCAATGTCCTCCATGATCCGGTAGATCTTAGCCTTGTCCCGATCACTGGCGTTCGGCATAAGCTCAGATAACTGCTCTTCCTGTTCCTGCGGGTCGTCCAGCGACAGCACGTCGATCAGGGCGTCGGAATCAACCTCATACTTGTCAGCGATCTGGTCAGCCTGCTCTACAAGTGCTTCCAGTGGCTGCGATACCGCCTGATGGTAAGCAGGTGTCTGCTCCAGATTAGTCATGGCCTGCTGCTGCTCATACTGCGCGAGCCTCTCTTGTAGCTGCTCAACATCTTTATTCTCAACGAGTCCCGTCAGTTCCTGAATCTTTGACTGGTACTCTGTGGACTGCTGCCTCAACATATCCAACTCAGAACGGTTTGTCTTCAACTCAGTCTTGAGTTCCTTGAAACGGTTTGCCGCTTTAGGAGTCCACTCGTCACCGATGTTGTCGGTCAAGCTCTCAATCGGATCTGTATCCCGAACCTCTGCAACTGGTTCCGGTTCCACTGCTGCTGGTTCAGGATCAGCGGTAGGGGGTTCGGGATCGGTGGTTGCTTGATCCATGTTCGCGAAAGCGGCTTCCAGTGAGGCTTCAAAGGAAGAGGGTTCGGTGGCGTCCGGTAAGGCGTCGATGTTAGTTGGGGCTTCTACGGCTTCGGGAGCCTCTACGGCTGCTTCTACAGGTGCGTCCATTCGTCTGGTTGGTTGGTTTTAGTGTTGGAGGGCCGATGAGTCAGCTTCTCCAGATCATTAAAGGCGTCCCTGTATCCCGCATACCAAGCCAGTTTATGGCTGTTCGCTTGCGGGTCTGCATCCAACGACGTAACCGTTGGGCCAGAAGCCTCTTTCAAAATCGCAATAGCCTGCTGCAAGGTAGGGTCGTCGATGATCTCCTTGAGCCTTGTAACTGACTTTAAATCGTTGAACCAGTGTTCCAGTTTAATGGGAACCGTGGCTTTCTTTTTAGCTGGCATTATTCTTGTTCACGAAACCTTAATAACGACTTGTCGTCTTTTAAGCACAAACAGTCAAGGTTTTTAATTAGGACATTCTCCTGTTCACGGCTTCCTCGAAAGAATCCTCTTTTTCGACAAGAGACGGGATCATTTCACGGCTTATATCTAGGAAGCGTTTGCGTCTGTCTTTGCCCTCTAGTCTAACTGGCATTTGTTTATCTCCTTCTGTTCCCCACAGTCTTATGTCCTTGGCTTTAGGGTCACTAACTACATCTAGGTAATTATAGAAACGGGACACTTCTGAAGAGATATTTTTCTTAAAGGCTGACTTTTCTTCGGGACTCATAGCGTCATAATCAGCTATGATCTTATCAAACTTCTCAGGGGTATCGATACGTTCGCCAGTCTGTAAATACACAGCCCGCGTCATCGCTGCTAGCGGCGGCGCAAATTCTCGAGGGTCATACTCTGGGTAGGTAACTCTTTCGTTATTCAACTCTTCGTTTGTTTTATTTTGCCCAATCGGAACGTAGTCTACGTCTTTATGACTCCCCCATCTGCGGGGTCTAGCTCTGCCGAGGGCATAGTCACGCTCCCAGTCAGGGTCAGTCATCGCATGGGTCATTTCATGCCCTAATATTTCAACCGGAGACTTTATCTCACCTCCTAGGTAACCGTTAATACGGCTAGGTCTAGCGACGGATTGTTCCGTTCTGTTTTTAATAACCATTGTGTTGGGGTCGTGCTGACTACCGCTAGCAGGATTATCCGTAGGCTCCACCAAGACTGGGTCCATGTCCAACGGAGGTAGCCCTTTTTCCTCTCTGTATCTATTAGCTTTAATTCTCTCTCTATCGACTACTATTGGATTACCATAAGCAAGTTGGGCTAGTGCTTTTCTTTTATCGAGGTGTGTTGGCTCGCCTTTCCTTAGTGATTTTAGGACGCCGGAAACGTCCGTTGCTTTTGCCTTTAAGGCGTCCTCCTTTGCCTTTAAAGAATCCTCTTCTTTTAATTTCTTCTGTAGTCGTTCAAGCGCAGTCATAACTTTTTAGGCATTACTCTCCTTCACGGAATTTCAAGGCGGCTTGCGCGTCGCGGATCGCTTGCTCTTGGTCGAACTTTTGTTGCTTGATAGCCATGTCTAGTTCAGCCTTCTGCTGCGTGATCTGCATATCGACTTGCGCCTTCTGTAGCTTCATGTCTACCTCAGACATCTGAGGTTGTCCACCTCCCCCTTCTTCAGCCATTTGCTGTTGCTCCCTCTGGATCTTTTCCAACGCCTTCATGGTGTTGTTGATCGCCTCTTCGGCATACTGGAGAATCTGCTTGGCGTTTCCGACCACGGCCCCCAATGCCGGATCGCCGGATGCGTATTGGGCGGTCTCGGAAATGTGCTGGTAGAGTGCCTGCAACGCCGGAAGAACCTGCTGCGGGTCTGCTTGGCCTTCGTTGATAGCCTGAATGAACTGCTGCAACAGCGGGACGTGCAACTGCAAGTGCTGGCCGTGTAGCTCGCTGGAGACAACAGGAACCTGCTGGCCCTGCTGCAACTGCTGGTTCTCAAGATACGCGATCTTGGTATCTACCGTCTGTCTCTCCGACTCTTGCGCCGGTACGTAGCGATCCGCGAGGTCATGGCCGACGCGAGTGCTAACGATGTCGCGAGTAAGGTTACGGCGACCAACGTCGTCGAATTGGCCACTAATCCCTTGAAGCTCGCGAAGCGAGACGAGACTGTTTGCGTGCGATCCATTGCCAATGGAACGAACTGCTTTGGTCTGTGCGACATCTAATTTTTTAATGAATTCTTTTTCAACGCCCCGCTTCTCACAGCGGTCGAAGAAATCTTTAATCGCCGCGTCAGGCCGCTTGACCTGAACAATACGGCGGACCATCTCGCGCATCAGGCGAGTCCAACTTGAGTAAAAGAGGTTAAGCGTTGAACCACTAATCCTTGTAGCGACATCCATGTCCGCTACCACCTGCATCTTGTTCTTGTATGGCGAGGTCTGGTTCGGGCCATACGGGGACATCGTATCAGTGTTGAGGTTCAACTGCTGAGTAAGATCCTGCAAGGCTGGCTGGACCGCTGTTCCTAAGTTCGGAATAGCCTTCTCGACGATACGCACGTTCGGTGACATCACGGCATACGCTCCGTAGAACGTGAAGCTGAGTTCGTCTAGCGAGCGTTGGTTCTCCGGCTGGATCATCACCGAAGAAGCCAGCATCGCGCCGTCGATCTGCTGACAACGGAGCCTGTTACTGGTCTGGATGTGAGAGAAGATCCGCTGGCCGAGTCCTCTGATCGAATGATAAGTGCCGTTACTACCTACTCCATAAGTGAAGAAGATATACGCCTGTTCAGGGGTATCGTAGCGACTGACCTTCTTGTAGAGGAAATCTTTAGGACTGGACTCAGCGGATATGTAATGACTCACGCTACCGTCGATCTCGCGCACCCAGTAGTGCAGCACGTCAACGGTAGGGTTCTGGATGCCGGTGTAGAGATCGTTGTTCTTGATCTCTGCCTGCAACGCTTCGTAATCAGAATATGTGTTGCCGGACGTGTAGGCGCGGCCAGAGGTCTTGACGTTCTCCATCATGACCCGCTTGACCTCTTCGACGTTCCAGCCGACAGCCTTAGCGGCCTTCTCGTTCTTAATAAAGTGGTATAGTTCGTGTAGCTGATACTGGCGGCGTCCTACCGCGATATCGATTGCGTTCTCCGATGCCTGTGACTGGCGCGGAATAAGAATGTCAGCGAAGCCGCCGACGCGGAACTTCCAGTCTTCTGGTGAGTCAAAGTAAGCGACTCCTACTCCGTGCTTGATGAACTGTGTGCAGAGGCGGAGGTAGCTACTGTGGAACTCCGGCCAGCGTCGGAAGAGATCCGTCAGCTCTTGCGCTACGATGTCCTCCTTCGGCCCTGCTTCGCTTCGCTCGCCTGTCGTAGCCTTTACCTCCACAAGACGCTCCAGAGAGGTGTAGAGGTCAACGTAGGCCGAAAGAGAGATATCCAGCAGACGCTGCGCCTCTCCGAAGTTCAGGTTGGTCTTGAGTCCCTGACCACTGGCCGCTAACTGCGATTCGTTGTAGGGTGCGACGCCGTCGAACATACTGTCGATCCGCGAGCGGTTTACGGCGGACTTCTCGTCTGCGCGGAGCAAGGTTGCAAAAATACCTACGGCGGCTTTTACATCCTTGAGACGTGTTTCGACAGGCTTACCCTTCTCATCGAGGCTCCCTAAGTCGAGGCCGTCTAAGTCAATTAAGTTTGACATACTTGGTGAGTATATTGGTTTGACGGACAATGTCAATCATTTGGGTAAGCCTCCTCCATAATCTTCTCCATGCGGACCCAGTGAGAGCGTCCGTCTGCGGTCTTGAGTCGGATGTATTCTTTCTCCCCGATGTCTCTAGTGCTTACTAAGAAGGGGACGCCCCTGTATTTTTTGCCTGTGTTCTGGTATTTCCAGACGGCTCCGTAAGGCGTTACCTTGTAATCGGGGTAGTCGGCTACCACCACGAACTCCTCGTCCGGTAGGCCGTATCGGACTACAGTCGGGTTGTCGTGGTTCACCTTTCTATACACACCGTCGTCGTCGGTAACAAAGGAGTGGTGTCTCAAGCTCTTCCAGTAACGCTTAATCTTTTTATCGGTTTTAAGGTTGTAGATGTAATCGTCGTCGGTCAGGGCGTAGTGGGACGCGCCCTCAACGGGTGTCCAGTCTTCTGGTATGTGGTGTTTGGTCATGTCGGAAGTCGGTAAAAAAACTTTTCTCTGAGGCTCTTAGTCTCTTATAATATATTATAAGAGACTATACGTCTAGGAAAAAAGTTTTTTTTGTGGTTTAGGTGCGAGTTTTCTAGCACTCCATATCCGTAAAAAAAACTTTTCTCTGAGGCTCTTAGTCTCTTATAATATATTATAAGAGACTATACGTCTGGGAAAAAAGTTTTTTATTGGGTTTTAAGTGCCGCTTTTCTAGCATTACGCTTTGCCATGATTTTAGCCTTGTTTTTGCGGTAATACTCTTTGTTGTAGTCCTTTACCCGATTCTTGAACGTCTCATATTCCTCCGGTTCAAGGACTTTTACCACCTCCAACTTTCGAGAGTAGCTGTATTTTGTCTTACGGTAATACTCATTTTGGTAGTCGAGCCTCTTTTCCCGATTCTTCAAATAGTATTCCTTCTTCTTTTTTGGGTCGTAATTTGCCATGCCCAACTCTAGCCGAAAGCCAGACCCCCGTCAATTTTTTTCTAAACACACATATATACATGAGCATGCCACGCAAAAAAGTCGAGACCTACCGGTGGCGTATCCCGAACCCCGCACCCCGAACCACTATCACATATCAACGCATCACGATACGACGATGCGTTAGTAGTGGTGAGGGAAGCGGGATTCATGATGAGGGGATCAGGTTTCGGTGGATCGATAGGAAGGCGGCGCGTTGCTCTGCATC
>Ga0255039_10000284_pt1 | contig 16763 bp, 17 predicted proteins | sample BC1_12_1_MG_FD_181713 | JGI IMG/M metagenome (GOLD analysis project Ga0255039, IMG submission 181713) | Seawater microbial communities from Strait of Georgia, British Columbia, Canada - BC1_12_1 | ecosystem: Environmental > Aquatic > Marine > Strait | place: Canada: British Columbia | collected... | reverse complement strand
CCATCATTTGCGCCGATGGTCACTGGGTCCAAACCAAGGTTATCAACAGTGTTTATATAAAACTGGCTTGTTGCAGAATTTAGGTCGGCTGTTCGTGCCATCGCAATCGTGCCACGTAGGTTAGAAAGGCCATTGTCACTTTCGTTAACAATCGGATCATTCGTCGGTTGTGATACGAAATTTTGATCAAATCCACCGCCTTGAATCACATTAGTCACATTATCAACGCGATGAAAGATCAAACCGTCATAAAATGCTGCATCGACATAAGTCATAAAGTTTGCGACTGAAACAGGTGCTGCATCACGATCAAGTTCAACAGTCATATCACCCATAGACGTTTCTATAACGACAGTTTGCGTGACACCATTTACAATGGTGTCATTAAGTAGTATGACGCAAAACAGAATGCTTGCCACCATATAATTAAACATAACTCTTTTATTAACAATAAGTTGCATGATTTTATATATTATCCTATTCATATCAAAGCTGAATCTTTTAAGCTTTATTCCAGAAAAGAGAGCGCTGTTTTATAATATCTTTAAAGCCATAACTGCTTATAAATAAGCTATTTAAACGCAAAACATATTATACTATATAATTGCAATGAACGCACCAATATTGACCTTATTTTGGATAAGATATACCTCTTATGTTGAAATAATAACAACTTATTGGTCACAAATAATTTTACCGCTACTTACGCGATAACAACCCAATAATGGGGTTTTTTATTGATAAATATGTCCGATCTGTTAATATTATGTTTGGTAAATATTAAATCATATAGAGTGAATGCTGGAATGATTTCTACAAATATTGACAACTATATTAGCCAACTTACCCAAGAAGAGCGTATGCTACTCGTACTTAAAAAGGAACTGTACGATGGTTCGTGGGAAACAATGCTAAAAGATTTGCGTAGTCGATTAAATGGTAAACCATATATACTTAAATTGGCCAATCGCATTGAAGATGATATAACCCGCATCGAACAACTTTGTGCTTTTGAAAAAACGCATAATACAAACCTAAGTGACTTTGTCAATTCACCTAACCAAAGGTAGTTTTGGCATACAAAACAAAAGTCATTTTTTTTATACTATTTTGTTTGCTATACAAAAGCAATGTTTCATAAAATGTCTCGGTGAATAACCATACATGAATGTACATTGCATTTATTTTACAATAATACAACTTGTTTAAATTTTATTACTACGGAGACACACGTGCAATTAACTCATATTTTTACAAAATTTAGTCGTTTCGTCCTTATCGGGTTAATGATGTTTTTATTTATTTTACTACAAGGGTGTAACAATAAATTTGATAACACACCAGCTATCACTTCTAATAATAGCGAGCAATCATTTGAAGATATATCCAACACGCTGCTGGATAAAGCACAACTTAAAAGAGATTGGGCATATAAACTACCTATCCCTGCAAGAGAAGAAGTTGAACGCATATTTTTATATCAAGAAGCACTATATGTTCTTTTAACCAATAACACTTTACTTTCTATAAATCCTGAAACAGGCAGCTTTAACTGGGCCAGCGATATCGCGCAAGAACACTTAAAGGCTTCACAAGGGTATTATTACAAAAATACTTTGAATTTTATCTTTGGCAAAATGTTTACCCAAGTAGACACCGATAGTGGTCAAGTATTAGATTCCAGCTTTGAACTTAAATTTAAAGTGTCAACGCCGCCAGCAGTAACTGCAAACACACTTTTTGTCGGAAGTAGTGACTGCAAATTATATGCACTTAGACTTAATGAGCCAAAAAACAATGGCCTGACTAAATGGTGGAATGTCTGTAAAAAAATGCCTATTGGCAAAATTTCAGCGACTGAAGAGAATGTTTATTTTACCACAGAAAACAACACTTTGTGGGCGTCTAAAACCGAAAAAAGAAAAAGGTTATTTTCAAAAAAATCTTTTTCTTCACTCAACGGCGTTACCGTAGTGGGCGACCAATGCTTTATGCCTGGTGAAAGTTCAATATTATATTGTTTCGATGCCATCACTGGTGAAAAACAATGGTTGCACCGATGCGGTGAAATCCTTGACACCCAGCCAATCATTATTAATTCAGAAGTATACCAAGAAGTTTCCCACAACTCATTGCTCTGTTTAAACAGAACGACTGGCGAAAAAATCTGGGAACTTCATAAAGGTAAAGCATTGCTTTCTTTAACAGACAAAAGTGCGTATGCAATAACGCTCGACAAAAACATCACCAAACTGAATCGCAAAACAGGCGAAAATGAAATTACCTTTTTTATCGATAACATTGATTTCTATACTACAAATGCCAATACATCTACCATCTTTTTGGCCAGTCGCAATGGAAACATTATAGCCCTTTCACCAACGCAAAATTAAACAAACGATTTGGATCGCTATACGGTTTTTGCAATATGGGATAAACGTTAATACATCTATATATGTATCTTTTACAAAATTTTTTATACTAGTTACACAATTTTTATATTTCACTCTGGAGTTTTTATGTCGGACATGGTTAAAGTACAACGCGCATTGGTATCGGTTTCTGACAAAACAGGAATTGTAGAGTTTGTTTCTTCATTAGTTGAGATGGGGGTCGAAATTATCTCTACCGGCGGCACTGCTAAAGCGCTCAAAGCTGCTGGCATTGATGTCATTGCCATCGACGAAGTAACTGGATTTCCTGAAATGATGGATGGTCGCGTAAAAACGTTACATCCCAAAATACATGGTGGATTACTTGCACTACGCGACAACCCTGAACATATGACAGCGCAAAAGGAAAACAATATTCAAAATATTGATCTTGTCTGTGTTAATCTATACCCCTTTGAAAACACCATTGCCAAGGCAGGATGTACGTTTCATGACGCAATTGAGAACATTGATATTGGCGGTCCTTCTATGGTTAGATCAGCTGCAAAAAATTATGGTTTTGTCACTATCGTTACAGACCCCAATCAATATGCCGCTATTATTTCAGAAATGAAGGATAATGACGGGGCAACAAGCCAAGCAACGCGTTCAACTTGCTCTGCACAAGCGTTTGCAAAAACCGCAAGTTATGACAGCGCAATTAGTCATTATCTTGCCACACAAGCATCAGATACATTTCCAGCAACAACAACACTTTCACTGGTACGTGGTAACGAATTGCGTTACGGTGAAAACCCGCACCAAAAAGCTGCTTTTTATCGCCTTGCTAAAAAGAGTAATGAGCCATCTGTAACATCTGCCCAACTGCTTGAAGGTGGCAAACAAATCAGCTTCAATAATTTCATGGATACCAATGCTGCTTTTGAATTAGTTAAAGAATTTTCAGAACCTGCGGTAGTTATCGTTAAACATATGAACCCATGTGGGGTAGCAATTGATGAAGATATCATTACGGCATACAAAAATGCATACCTCTCAGATGTCACATCTGCTTTCGGTGGTATCATTGCAACCAACAGAACTGTTACCAAGGCATTGGCCAGTGCTATTTTAGAATCATACAGCACTTGGGGCAAGTCTGCAGGCGCTGCTGGTTTTTTTGCTGAAGTGATCATAGCGCCCTCATTTGACGACGACGCCATTGACCTTATGCGTAATGGCGCTAAAAAATGGGCTAGAGAAAATGTAAGGCTCCTGGCAACGGGCGATATTGACACTGAACAGATAAACAAAAGCGAATTTGATGTACGTTGTATCGCAGGAGGCATGTTACTTCAAGAACGTGATCTTATAAGTTGGGAAGATGACCAAATTAAAACGGTCACTAAGCGAGAAACCACCGCTCAAGAAAATAAAGATCTTAAACTTGCATGGATAGTCGCAAAACATGTTAAGAGTAATACCATTGTGTTGGCTAAAAACAATGCTGCCATCGGTATTGGTGCCGGTCAAATGAATAGAGTTGACTCGGGCATGCTGGCGATTCGCCAGGCCAAAGATGAAGCTTCTGGCTGCGTAATGGCCTCTGATGCCTTCTTCCCCTTCCCTGACAACGTCACACAAGCAGCCAAAGCAGGTATCACTGCCGTGGTACAACCAGGCGGATCTCAAAACGACCAACTCAGCATTGACGAATGCAATAATCACAACATGGCCATGGTCTTCACAGGCAAACGACATTTTAAACATTAACATTTGAAATATGGTATTGTGATGCACCCTTCGGATAAATGCGCTATATTCTTACATCACTTATAACGCAATTTACCACCGAATTCATTTAAAGTGCAAAACATATCAAGATTGTTTATCATGATTGAGATGCTTATTGAAACATATATGCATCATAGTTAGGTTTGTTTAGTTTACTTTGAGCATTAGTTGATCTCTTACGTCGGTGAGCTTCTTTGAAATGTCCCACTCTGAAGTGTCGACCTTATGCACTTCTCTGATACGAAGTTCTGGTCCATTTGGGCCTGGCGTCATGAAGTATAATGTGCACAGAATGCCACAACAGAACGCAAAAGCCATTCGAAATAACCCAAATCTTTTCAACAAAATATCTCTCCTAAAATTTTGTCAATTTCTTTTCTCTAAATCCAGATACAGTAAATCCAACCTTACATTGGATCTTGATACCATTTTACTTCGTAAGTATACAACTTGCGTATCTGACTTGCGCTTAATTATCGTCCTATTTTGTATTGGTATTTTGATTCTCACACAGTAAAATAATGATTTTAACGATTACATCGATTATTAAGGAAAGCGTTATGAATACAGATATCATTACCAACGAATCATTTATGTCCAATGCATTTGCAAAAGGATTACCCTTTGACCAATATATCGCATCTGGTACCCCTGAACAACAATCACGGTGGACACAAGTCACAGAGGCGATCAAGGTTACAGCCGATCAAACGACATTATTTTCAACTTTTACGCGCGAAATGAAGGTTTTGATCATATCTGGCCTTTGGTGTGGTGATTGCGTTGAACAAGGACCAATGGCGCATATTCTAGCAACCCTTTCAGATAAAATTGAATTACGGTATATAGACCGAGACACGATTCCACCATTACGTGACCAGGTGAAAGTTTGTGGTGGCACACGTGTTCCTGTCGCTATTTTTATGGCTGAAGATTATGCACACTGTTCAACATTCGGCGACCGCACACTTACACGGTATCGTGCATTGCAAGAAAATCAATTGGGTACAGCTTGTTCTACAGGTTTATTTTTACCTGCAGAAGCAGAATTGGTAGATACCATACAAGATTGGGCAAATGAATTTGAACGCATACAAATCATGTTACGTCTAAGTACACGTCTCAGAACAAAACACAATGACTAGATTACTAAAATAGTAACGTTATTGATAATCTGATTTTAAATCTAGTTTTTCGATGATGTTGTCGAGTTTATTTATGAATGTTTGTTCGTCCGTTAAGGTGATATTATTATTACCCGCAAAACAGCTCGTGATTATTTTCCAAAATGACTTCACATAGCCTAATGATAGCTCAGCCATCATTTGCTGCTTTTGCGATGACGTAAAATCATCATGCTTACTATTTACATCAGGTGTGATCGTTTGCGCATTAATGGGACGAGGTGATTCAAGCAACATAATGAAAGGTGACCCAGGATAGTCAATAAAAACGTGGTGCATCTGGGGTGTATCTGATTTATTTAAATAGTTTTGATATAAATTCTGACGTAATAGTAAGGCATTTCGTAATTCGGATATATTTCCTATTTCTTTAAAACGAACAAATATATACGATTGGCAGACGCGTAAAACTTGATGATACGCATCAGGTACTTGCGCTGACTCAAAAAGTGCATGCTCTAAAAGGAAATGAAAAAAACCAAATACTTCAAATGAAATACCACTGTTTTCTCTAATTTTTTTGTCACGCAATACAGACTCAATTTCAAGATAGTCGCGATAAAATTCATTTGAAAAATAGATAAACTTTTTACATAATAATTGCGCTTGGGGTGAAGGCACAAATACTTCTTCTGGTTGACCATTTTTTTTCTTATCTGCAGGACGTACATAAAGTCGATCATAAATAGACATAGCTACCTCTTGGCGAATTAACGTTACTACGACTCAGCACCATTATTAACAGCATGATCATTAAACATTCCTAACGCTTAACAGTTAATAGCGCAAAATAACAAAAAGATCTTTAATGATTTAACTTAAAGCACTACATATATATTATACTATACACCCTAAAACAGTGCTTTTCAACTATCAATACACCTAATAATTACCATCAAGCTATATAGTGTGCGCAACGATTATGTATGATAATCAGCATTAATGGTCACGTATTGTTTACTGAGATCACATGTATAACAAAAATCTGATTGTTTTCCAGCGCCAAGATTCACTTCAACTTCCCACTTTTTTTTACGCATTTTCTTACTAAGCGAACTTGGATTAAATGATGCAGGTTTGCCATTTTTATAAACAACATCTTGGCAAATCTTACATGACAGCTTAGATGCAACAAATGTCACTTCGGAATATCCGACCGCCGATACAATACGCCCCCAATTTGGATCTGCACCATTAAATGCGCACCGTACCAAAGGTGAATCGACAATTGCCCGCACCGCACGCCTTGCGTCGTTTCTGGTTTTAGCCCCTGTAACGGACACTTTTATCATGCAAGTTGCCCCCTCTCCGTCAGCAGCCAATTGCTGTGCCAAAGCATCACAAACTTGCCAAATGCCTTTGGCAAACTTTTTATACTCAGAGGAAGCAATTTTTGTAATCTTTTGATGATCAGCTAATCCTGATGCAAGCATTAAAACAGAATCGTTTGTCGAGCTATGATTATCTACTGAAACTTTATTAATTGTAGATGCAACAGCACTTTGTAATGCTTTACGTAAAAGTGGTGTAGAAATATTTGCGTCAGTTGTAATAAACCCTAACATCGTTGCCATATTAGGGGCAATCATACCTGAACCTTTACAGACGCCTGATATTATCACTTCTTTTCCAGATATGTTAATAGAAACTGATGCTTCTTTTTTGACTAAATCAGTTGTTAAAATTGCATGAGTAAAATCTTTATGCGCTTTACGCGTAGTCGCAAGTTGATTAAAAGCATTGTTCACACCAGTGAGCACTTTTCCCATCGGCAAAAACTCACCGATGATACCTGTTGAACAAATCAATACGTCTTCTGTCTTAATTTCACATAAAGCAGCTACATGTTGCGCTGTTTTTAATGCGTCGTTATAGCCACGCTTGCCTGTACATGAATTTGCATTACCAGCATTAACATAAATCGCGCGTGCAAAACCTGAATGAATATGTTTTTTAGTCAGTGTAACTGTAGGTGATACGATTTTATTAGTAGAAAATACGCCAGCAGCGTTACACTTCACTTCAGATACAATTAACCCTAAATCAAGTTTTCCAGATGCCTTTATACCAGACTTTACTGCTGCAACCGAAAAGCCTTTTGGTGTCGTTAATAAGTGTGACATACAATCACCTTTCTCTATAGTAATCCCATTGATTCATCAAGCCCGCAAATAATATTCATATTTTGCACAGCTTGCCCCGATGCACCTTTGATCAAGTTATCTTCATTTGCAAAAATAACTATTTTATCGTCAACGACCATCGGACAAATGTCACAAAAATTGGTATATTGCACATCCTTCAACTTAGGGGGTGCCTTAAATAAACGTACAAACTTTTCTTTACCATACGTCGCTTGATAAATCTCATTTAAATTAGACTGTGATAGTTGCTTATGCGGTTTGGTATAAATCGTTTCAATAATACCTCGATCAATATTGACCACATGTGGTTGAAAAATTATCTTTGTTTTTTCTCCAGCAATCTTTGTTAACGATTGCTCAATTTCAGGCCCATGCCTATGTGTGCCAACGCCATAGGCGAAGAGATTTTCATTCATTTCTGGAAAATGAAAAGGCAATGCTGCCTTACGTCCAGCACCAGAGGCGCCCGAAACAGCATTTACAATGATATCAGTTGTTGATATTAAGCCTTCTTTTAATAATGGCGCTAATGCAAGTGTTGCCGCTGTAGGGTAGCAACCGGGATTGGCAATTAACTTTTTTCCTGCAATGTCATTTCGAAATAATTCTGGTAACCCATAACACTTCGTTGCAAGATTTTTGGTGTCGGTATGTGTTACTTGATAAACTGACTCATATAAATCAACACAATCAAGTCGATAATCAGCACTTAAATCGACAACCTTAACGCCGTTTGCAATAAGCGGTGCAACAACTTCCATTGAAGCTTTATGCGGTAAGCAACACAAAGCTACATCAGCATTAGTCGCTACGGCATCTACGTTAAATGTAACTAAATCGAGATCTATCAACCCAGTTAGCGCTGGAAAAATATTACTGACACAACCAAGGTTATCACCCCGCCCCGTCAACATCGTAATCTCAGCATGTTGATGGCGTAATAAAATCTTGATCGCTTCATATGCGGTATAACCATTGGCACCGATAATTGCTACTTTTATCATCATTAAACCTACTTACTTAAATACATAATACGTTGAAATATAATCAAAAAAAAAGGCTCCAAACCATAAGGAAAGGAGCCTTGTATAAATCGAAATTCGAAAACGTTTTTAACGTTTAGAGAATTGGAACTTCTTACGAGCACCCTTTTGACCAGGTTTTTTACGTTCTTTCATACGAGAGTCTCTAGTAAGAAATTGCCCTTTCTTAAGATCACCATATACTTCAGGATTTGCTGCAGCTAATGCACGCGCAAGCCCCATTCTAATTGCACCTGATTGACCAGTTGCGCCACCACCTGAAACGTTCACCCAAATATCGTATCGTTTGACAAGATCAAGTGATACTAACGGCGTAAATGCATCTGTTTGATGATCAAGACGGTCAAAGTAATCTTTGACTTCTTTACCGTTAACAACAACTTTGCCACTACCTAAACGCAAACGAACTCTAGCAACAGAGCTCTTACGACGACCTGTGCCCCAAATATATTCCTTTGGACCAAGTTGATCTTCTGTTTTTTGTTTACGACCAGTATTCGGTGCAACCAAAATTGGCGCATCTGCTACTACGGCGTCACCAATGGTGACAGTATTTGAATCAATTAATGGTGCTTGTTCTTCAGACACAATCGTTCCTCGATAAGGTAAATTAGTTTATTTCTAATATTTTAGGTTGTTGCGCAGCATGATCATGCGTACTACCTGCATATACTTTTAATTTTGTTAACATTTTGCGACCTAGTTTATTTTTAGGTAACATTCTTTTAACTGCTTGCATAATGATAAATTCTGGCTTTTCTTCCAAAACTTTTGCATACTTTTGCACCCTACGACCACCTGGGTAGTAAGAGTAACTATCGTATTCTTTTGTTTCAGATTTCCGACCTGATACTGATATTTCTGCAGCATTTAAAATGACCACAAAGTCACCGCTGTCAACATTGTTTGTATATGATGGTTTATGCTTACCCATCAACACAACTGCAATCTGAGTCGCAAAACGACCTAAAGTTTGTTTGCTTGCATCTGCAACATACCAATCACGGGTTGCTGTATCAACATTTAATAGCGTTGTTTTTTGTAACTCTGCTTTCATTTTTCTACTTTCCCAGCTGGCATAACTTATTGTTATACATGCCTTTATGATAATTAATCTTCTAAAATTCAACCAATACGTTGAACAGTATTCATGCACGTCTTGCCTGTGCTGAACGAGGTATTATAAGGGGTACTGTGGTAATGTCAATCTTTTTTGAAAGTTCTTTTACCCAGAAAAGACAATTTAGGGGACACCAGGGCAATTTACAGAAACAAATGGGACTACGACCAACACTTAACTTATTATGCTATCAAGATTTAACACTATCTACGGTAAGAAATGATGGAAAAGAAAAAGCGTCAATAAAATATAAGTTAAATTACTAATGATATCATTTGCTGTCGTTACCAACGGACCAGAACTAATCGCTGGATCTACACCTACGCGTTTAAACATAAATGGTAGGAGTATTCCCAAACTGGTTGCCAACATAATGGCTATAAACATCGATAACGCAACTGACAACCCCATCAATCCGCCGTGCATGCTGCCACTGTGCACACCTGGGTAAGACGACAAAATCAGCGGCACCAAGCCCCCTGACACCAAGCCGCAAATCAACGCGACAATCAAGGCAACGCGACTTTCACGTAAGTAAATCTGACCAATTTCCATACCTGCCAAATCCCCCGTAGCCATACCACGCACGACAATCGTTGCCGTTTGCAAACCGGAGTTCCCTCCCATCGCCGCAATCGCAGGTATAAATACCATCACTGTTGCAAATGTCGTCAAATTTGGAAACTGATCTTGGAAACAAAGCAAGATCAACGATGATACCATAGAACCAATCAAACATGTCATAAGCCATGGCAGTCGAACTTTAGCGACATCAAAAGCCTTATGAGAATCTAATTCATTTGGATGGGTACCTGCCATAAGCAACACATCTTCTTCAGCCTCTTCTTCCATGACATCAACGACATCATCAACCGTTATACGACCTAACAAACACCCTACACTATCAACAACTGGCATCACCATTAAATCATATTTTCTAAATGTATTGGCAATTTCCTCTTGGTCAGCCGAAACACCAACAGCTGGAATTTCTTCGTCAAGCACGTCACTGACCAAAGTATCTGGATCATTACGGATCAAGGTAAACAAACCAACGGTACCCTTAAGCTTACCATTGTCATCAACGACAAAAACATGAAAATAAACGTCGTCATATTCTGCATTACGTATTTGAGACAACGCACCACTAATTTTTTCACTCATTTTTATTTGTATCAGATCGGAAGTCATAATGCCGCCAGCACTATGCTCATCATACTTGAGAAGCGCTTCGATCTGATCAGATTCAGGATCAGCGATATGTTCAAGTACTGCTTCGGTTTGCTGATCATCTAATTCTGCGACGACATCAGCTGCCTCATCTGGTGGCATTGTTGCGACAATATCTGTGATTTTTTCACTGCTAAGATCATCGATTACTTCACCACGGGTGGCGTCATCGACTTTATCAAGCACTTCTCCAGCGCTTTTCGGGTCAAGCGACGAAAAAATCAGCTGACGCGAAATCTCATCAACGACTTCGATCACCTCTGCAATATCTGCAGGACGTGCGTTTGCAATTTCAAGTGAGAGCTGGCCATACGATGCTGTTTCCAACAACGCTTCTATGCGCTCCAGGAGCACTTTTGGGTTTTGAGCAGCATCAGACATGAAGTACCCTTATCTTTACTTTCACCATTAAAAGCGGTATTTAATCAATTCTTAGGTAAGCATAATCGCAAACCAAACCAATTGGTGATTATATAGTGAAAATCACCACTCTGTAAAGTATATATCAGAAACGGTCTTAAGGGCACCTCTAATATTAAAGTAAACTTAAGTCAAACATTTATGGCCCCCTATAGAACGGCTGGAATTTCAAATCACTTCAATACCGATATGAAATCTTTATATCTGCTTTATCAAGCTTTAACTTCATCTTAATCCTAACTTGATTACCCGCGCCATTGGAATCGATAAACGATTTTTTACCTGAAAATTTGTCGACCAAGTCAGGTATTTTTGATTTTCGCAACGTCGATTCATCAAAGCAACTTCTTAATATATCGCCGATAGATATTCGCTCAGATAAACGATTTTTCTTTTTTTTGTATAAATTCTTCCCTGTATAATACGGTTCAAACACCCGCTCTTGACCAACGTGCTTTCGCTGCACCATTGCGTCTTTTCCAAAGTAGTTCCATACATGTGATTGCCGTTTTATATTCAATATCCCTAAACTTGTATTTGTGTCAGGCCCTGCACGGGGTGTTGCCCAATAAGGGACACCTTGTACATTATAGAACGATAACGATGTTTTCGTAATATCAAAATTTGCATCTAAATTATTATGATCAGCCAATACTACAAATTCACCTTGATTATTTTGACTTAAACCATCGGCATATGACCAGATGGCTTTTGCTTGCCGGCCAACATTTCCTTCAATTAAATGATGAATATCACCACCTTTGCTTGATGCCGATTGCAAATATTCAACAAACCAACGCGCCTCATAACGTCTAGACCAATGATCCATCTCAGACACCGATGGATTACCTGCATGACAACTCACACATGACGCGCCGATGGATACCATATGATTTGAGGTATCATCACCCTCAGCGACAACAGGTAACGCCCCCTCAAACAGTGAATGCACTGCACCTTTTAGACCACCAGCAATGTGTAAAACATTCTCCTTGCCATATTGCGGCATCCTTTTAGCCAACTCATTTTTGGATGATTTTGGCGTTACGATAGCCTCTTTTAACCAAGACAATTGCAGTTGCCTAGGCATCGTTTCAAATAGTGCTCTCTCGCTGTGGCAACCCGTACAATTCATTGTTTTGACAACATCATTAACGCGATCTATTTCTTTTGTATCTGATATTTTATCTTGATGAGACAAAGCCGCACCTATACGGCAACGTTCATCATCACTAAGCGTATACCGTACTGTTTGCGTATTAATACCATTATGATCGTTATCGTCATTGATACAACCCGACAATTGATCACCACCAAGCGATGCCACAGGCAACGCATTAAATAAATATGCATTTGCGCCATCAATGTTTGGGATTTGTGTTGTCTGGTGGCAATTTGCGCAACCATATGTTTCAAAGTGCTGCTTTCCCGAAGCGATTTTACTAGAAAGATCTAATCGATTAATGTTACTACTATTTATGTTTTGAAATATCATTTGCCCGTCAAGACGATACTTAAGTAAGCGTTGTGGTATCTCTGCAAATGCATGATGGTGATCTTTCCAAATCAATTGCACCGTTTTGGTTACATGATTTGAAAATTGCAATAATCGTATTGCATGCATACCCTTACGTAAAAATATTTCGCCTTGCGCATGCGGCTCACTAGCACCATCACCATTGATTTTACATACATTAAAATCGCCAATCCAAAGTGATGCCGCACTGTTCCCTCTTAACGCAAATGACTTGTTCCCATCTTCCTTGATCTCAAGATAACCGCTTTGTAAAATCCACTCTGCTTCTATGCGATGTCTAAAGGGCGGATATGAAAACCCATTTGTTACCCATCTATACGTCGGCGCACTCCGCTCTAACATGGCAAGTGATACATCATGATCTATATTGCCAAATCGTTCATATTTTAAACCATCTATTAATACACCACTACGATCACCATTACGACTTATCGCATCAACACCCAAATACCTTGATATCGCATGCGCCTCATCAAAACTTAAGTGCATCCCTGGCATTCTACCTGAAGGCCGTAATTGATGTGGGTTAACCAAAAAAGCAGCCAATGCCGAAGCATTTTTATACTTTTCACCTAAGTATTGTAAATCGAATTTTTTTTCTGAAGATAATTTATTGACCTCAGGTGTGCCATGACATGCAACACAACCAATGGTATTGTATAACTGTTGCCCCCATGCAACACCTCTTCCCGTGGATAATTGCGCTGGCGGCTGCAGACTAGATAGGTATGACACAATTTCATCTACAACGGTCGCTTTTTTTTCTATAGGTAAACCATGTAATACATCTGGCATCGTTGTACCAGGTTGGGCAATTTGTGGTTCCATCAAATATTGAAACATCCATAATGAATCAAGCCGATTACCAACGTCGAATAAATGTGGCGGCTGTTTTACTGATAATGCATGTTGCAGTTGACTACCTGCCTGATGACAATTTGTACAATTTAATTCCCCTAGCAATCTTCTACCTTCTGCAATAGTCGAATATGCCACTTGATTATGCTTGGATGAAACCACTTCGGTATCAGCGAAAGTCACTGCAGACACCTGTAGTGATATATAATGCAACACAAGAAGTGTCAACATACATCTAGTTTGTCTTTTCACTCGTTGCATGACAAATACCTTTAACTACGATTGCAACATCATGATCTTTTCATTATATATAAACCTATCTATTAATATTTCGTGATTATGAAGGCTTCATCCGTTAAGCATATTTCAACTTCAAGCACAACAATTTTAATTCAAAATGAACCACGGTACGATGTAATCACATATAACTTATTACGCAATACCAAACGGTTACGGTAGTGATAGAAATATAGCAATGTCGATTACAAAATCGCTTTGCTTTCTACACATTGGCATCGGTTTATTCCATCAACTATCGTAAAGATACATTACATCCTTTATTACACCAAAATTTAATGTTTTTAATTTTACACTGACGTTACGTACAACATAAATATTTAGGGTACAGGTTATCTAAACAGAACAATCAATAAAACCACACCTATGTACTTTACTTTAAATATAAAAAAGCAATTTAAAGTAATTAAACAGCGGATTTGCCTTAAACGCACATGATATAACAACAAAACCTATATTAAAGTATAGAAGTGAAAACCCCATCAGACATAAAAAAATCTAAAAAGCTAATCAACGTATCCGACAAACGGCTATTGACTTGCATATTGAATGAGAATATTCAATATAAAATTCAGCGGTGAAAGGGATATACCATTTGTGGTTCGTTATTGAAAATCAAACTTTTGAATTTTTATCTTGGGGCGAAGGCGGGACGGGGTCATAACCAAAACTTCCCCAAGGATGGCATTTTATAAATCGCTTCAAAAATAAGTAACATCCTTTAACAACACCATGCGCGCTTATGGCATCAATGGCATAATGACTACAGGTTGGTTGAAAACGACATTTTTTGCCTAGGTATGGCGAGACCGCTTGTTGGTAAAAACGGATAACGGCAATACACCATTTCCCTACTATATTTACTTTACCTTTTGAGTCAAAAAAAGAAGCCATCACTGTTTCACTTATTATTTGTTGTGCGTTGTATTTTACTAGCGAGTCGCTTAGACAATGACTTCATTGATGCTGCATACAACGGAAATGTTGGTTTAAAATTTGATTTCGGCACAACAACCAAATCAAATCCAATAGGCATATCACATCTTACTGTACGAAATGCTTCACGTAATAAACGCTTATACCGGTTACGTATTACCGCGCCACCAATACGTTTACCCACAGCTAACCCTATGCGCGTGATTTCTAAATTATTTCTGATACCATAGAGGATCATCAACTTATCAGAAATACGGTTTTTTTGCAAAAAAACCGCCGCAAAATCATCACTCTTTTTTATTCGCAGAGAAGCCTGAAAACCAAAATTATTGTTGCCCATTTTGTTTATTGATGATGTTACAGAATGATCATTAGACCTAATCAATGAAACCTACCTCTATTTACCGTTACAATATTAATAGTAACCTATTTATGCGGTATTTTAAATATTATAATTACGTGTTAAATTCATCAAGATCGGGCAATTCAACGTTGGCAATTTCTTCTTCAGTAACACGGTAATCACTCCATGCATCTTTGTATCTCATTTTAGGATTTGGCGCGCTATGTTGCCGACGTATACGCTGAAAACGGACAACGCCAATGACCGATATAATAACCAAAAAACCACCAAAAACAGCCGAAATCAATTCTATCCAGGCACGAAGTTCTTTTCGTTTAATGACTTTATACGCTGCTTTTTTATCACTATCTTTTATGTTACCCGCTCCTTTTGATACCCCATCGTCATCAATCGAAGGGGTCGAATGGGTCGGCGATGGCGTCGTAGCCAACAACGATAATTTATCACTAAAAAAAATAGGTAATAATATGATCACAAGCAAGAAAATGATCAAAACCAAAGCAACTCGTTGTGTCGTTTTTCGTATCATTATTAAATTATAGCGCCCTCTGAAAGATTTGACGAATATCTTCTTGAACATGTGACCGAGCAAAATCTTCTAAGATTGCTACCGACGTTTCATTAAGCCCTTTCGGGGTAACCACTTTTAACACCAAATACATATCACCACGCTTCCCACTGGCTAAGGCAATACCTTTTTCCTTTAAGCGCATTTTTTGCCCTCCACTGGCGCCAGCTGGTATAGTAACAGACATGTAACCATTTAACGTAGGCACCTCAACTTTTGCGCCAAGGGTTGCTTCTGAAATGGTCAAAGGGACAGTTAGCATTAAGTCTAAGCCATCACGCCAAAAGATTGGATGGCTACCTATGGAAATGTTAATAATTAAATCCCCATTTATACCTTGATTAACTTGTTCGCCTTTACCTTTAAGCCTTATTTTGGCTCCTGGCGAAACACCCTGTGGTATTTTTACATCTAAGTCTTCCTTGCAACAATTACTACTGCCACACGTTGAATGTGTTAGATTCACTTCACGTGTTGTACCTGAAATCGCTTCCATAAAACCAAGTTGTATATTATGGGAAACATCTTTTCCTTTGCGCTGACGCTGTTGCCCACCCTGAGCGGCACGCATTTGTTCAAAGATATCGCCAAAACCACCACCGCCACCTGAAAACATATCTCCAAAGCCACCACTACCTGCCCCACCAGACATACGCGGGCCAGCGTGCCCGAACTGATCGTACGCCTTACGCTTGTCTTGATCATGAAGGGTTTCATATGCTTCCTGAATTTCTTTAAATTTTTCGCCTGCAGTTGCATCACTACCTGCCGCATCTGGATGATATTTTCGAGCTAATTTACGATGTGCTTTTTTTATCTCACCAGCTTGTGCGTTTCGGCTCACCCCTAATACTTCATAAAAATCACGCTTTGACATAAATCTTCCTGTTCATTGA
>Ga0255039_10000283_pt1 | contig 16784 bp, 13 predicted proteins | sample BC1_12_1_MG_FD_181713 | JGI IMG/M metagenome (GOLD analysis project Ga0255039, IMG submission 181713) | Seawater microbial communities from Strait of Georgia, British Columbia, Canada - BC1_12_1 | ecosystem: Environmental > Aquatic > Marine > Strait | place: Canada: British Columbia | collected... | reverse complement strand
TGGTGTCCCGATCGAAGGCCCAGCAGCGGACCCGATCGAGGGGCCGAGCGGCGTTCCGATCGAAGGGCCCAAGGGCGTCCCAATCGAAGGTCCGAAGCCACAGCCGATCGACGGCTATTGAGTCGAGCATCGTCGCGTTGCAGGATGCGACTTTTGCGGAGTGGGCCGTATTCGCCGATGAGGCGTGCGGCCGGCGTGCGCATGTCGCGGCCCTATGCCTCCAGAATCTCTTGATCACTTTGCAAAGCGAGCCGATCGAAGCGCCCGCCGAGGCACAGCAGTCGCTCGATCTCTCGGAGCTCGGACCGCTTTCCACAGCGAGCGTTCTTTGCTCGGTTCTGTTTTCGCAAACGACCTCGGCCGCTTCGCCACGGCCTTGCTCCGTGGCGGCGAGCTCAATGGCGTGCGGATTCTAACGCCGGAAAGCGTCCAGTTGATGGCGCGTCCGGAGGTTGCCATCAAAAAGGGCGCACCCCGAAAGGGCATGACATTTGGCCTCGGGTGGTTTCGAAGCGACGAGGACGACAGGGTGGTGCTAGCCCACGGCGGAGGAGGCGCGCGAATTGCAAGGGCGGCAGTCGAGGCGATGTCAGTGGATCTCGACTGAGTCGCCTCTACAAACAGCAAACGACCGGTCACCCTCATAGCTTGCCCTCAGAACTAGACTAATCGACGCATAAGGGTTCGTATGCGGGCGGGAGTGAGGGCACCGATGAACATATCGACGACCATCGGGATCGCACCGGGCATCGGCCGCTGGCGTCTGCCTTGCTTGTTGCTCTTCTGCGTCGCGCCCGTGCTTGGGTGTCGCTCGAAAAGCGCCGAGCCGGGTCCCGCTGGGACGGTGACGACAACGCAGACGGAAGCTGCTTCGCCCGTGCAAGAAGCGCGTCTCCCCAAGGCCAGGACCGCGGGCTACGACGAGCTTCGCAACCCCTACTTCGGTCAAACGCATCAGCACACGGGCTGGTCGTTCGATGCGTTCATCTATGATGTGCAGCTTGGTCCAGAGAACGCGTTCCGCCACGCGCGTGGTGAGCGCGTGAAGCACCCGGCTGGGTACGATGTGCAGCTCAAGGTGCCGCTCGACTTCATGGTCGTCTCCGACCACGCCGAGTACTTGGGGGTGCTACGGCGTATGGCCGACCCGAACGATCCTCTATCGCAGCATCCCTTGGCTGCGAGCGTCGTAGGTTCGGGCGACGACGTGCAGAAATCCACGACGGCGTTCTATGATCTCGTGAAGGCGACCATCCAGCCCGACGGGAGCACCAAAGCGGATCCCATATTGGCCTCGCCCGAGCAAAAGAGGAGCAACTGGAAAGCGCTGGTTGAAATCACCGACCGCTTCAACGATCCCGGTAAGTTCACGACCTTGCCCGGCTTCGAATGGTCCTCGCAGCCCAAGTACAGCAACCTGCATCGAAACGTCATTTTCGGGAGCTCTGAGAACCTGCCCGAGATGCCGTTCTCCTACTTCGACTCGCAGTACCCCGAGGATCTGTGGGCCTGGATGGATGCGCATCGCGAGCGCGGCGCGAAGCTCCTTGCCATCCCCCACAACGGCAACCTGAGCAACGGCGCGATGTTCGCGATGACCGACAGTAAGGGGCGCCGCATCGACAAGGCGTACGCCGAAATACGCGCACGCAACGAGCTGCTGGTCGAGATCGTGCAGACCAAAGGGCAATCCGAAACCCATCCCGCAATGAGCCCGAACGACGACTTCGCGGGCTTTGAGATTTGGACCAAGCCGGTCGGCGGGCCGGGCACGGTGAAAGTCGTGCGGACGAACTACGTCCGCAACGCCTTTCAGAACGGCCTCCGTCTCGAACGACGCCTCGGCATCAACCCGTTCAAGTACGGCGTCGTCGGCGGCGGCGACATTCACACGTCGATCGTCTCGCACGAAGAATACGCACATACCGGCGAGCACAATCTCAAGTCCGGCACCCCCGAAGAGCGGCTCCTGCAGGCAGTGCCCGGCGAGCCTTCGAAGATCGAGCAGGGAACGGCGGGCCTGAGCTGCGTCTGGGCAGAGGAGAACACACGCGAGTCGATCTTCGACGCGATGGTGCGGCGGGAAACCTGGGCCACGAGTGGTCCGCGGATCACTACCCGAGTGTTCGGGGGATTCCACTTCGGCCAGACGTCTCCTGGCGACCCCGGCTGGGTCGAGAAAGGCTACGACAGGGGTGTACCGATGGGCGGCGATCTCCCCATTGCCCGCAGCGGCACCTCGCCGACGCTGATGATCTGGGCACTCAAGGACCCCAACAGCGGCAACCTCGACCGCGTCCAAGTCATCAAGGGTTGGATCGACAAATCCGGCAAGGCGAGCGAGAAAATCTACGACGTAGTCTGGTCCGGCGACCGCAGAATCGGCCGGGACGGGAAGCTTTCGCCAGTGGGCAACACTGTCGACATCAAGAACGCCTCCTACACGAACACGATCGGCGCCGCTCAGCTCAAGACCAGCTGGACCGATCCCACGTTCGACCCCTCACTCCCCGCCTTCTACTACGTTCGGGTTCTGGAGATCCCAACACCCCGCTGGTCCACATACGACGCCAAGACCCTCGGGATCGAGCCTCCCAAAGGCTTTCCCGCGACTATTCAGGAGCGCGCCTGGAGTAGTCCCATTTGGTACCGCCCGTAGCCGGTTGCTCTTGACCGTGCCGAGTTCATTGTGAGAGATCAGGAACCGTGAAAGCATCCTCTTTCGAGCTGACCGAGAGTGGTCAACTGACGACGGTCAAAGCCGCTGATGCGCGGGGACGGTGGCGCGCAGGCGATGGAGCCTTCTGGATCGACGTGAAGGAGTGCTCCAAGGGCGAGTTGGAAGCGGTGCTCGATGAGCTCGATCTCGGGGATCTGTTGAAGCGCCGGTTGCTTCGTGTGGGCTATGGGACGAGCATCGTCGCGTTGCAGGATGCGACTTTTGCGGAGTGGGCCGTATTCGCCGATGAGGCGTGCAGCCGGCGTGCGCATGTCGCGGCCCTATGCCTCCAGAATCTCTTGATCACTTTGCAAAGCGAGCCGATCGAAGCGCCCGCCGAGGCACCGCAGTCGCTCGATCTCTCGGAGCTCGGACCGCTTTCCACGGCGAGCGTTCTTGGCTCGGTTCTGTTTTCGCAAGCGAGCAGGACGGCGCGCGCCACTCGTGCGCTTCGTGACCAATTGATCGCGCTCGACCAACGCATGGATGCGGACCCCGGGACCGTTGATCCCTCGGAGCTCGCGGACTTGAAGGGGGATCTCTTGCTCGCCGAGGCGATCAGCGAAGAGCAGGACGAGACCTTTCAGCTTCTCGCCCAGGCGGAGAGCGGCCCGCTCGACTTCGCCGCGCTCAAAGGCCCGATGAGCCTCCTGACCTCAACCGCCAACGCCACGCGACGGCTCAATGTTCGCTTGGAGGGTCGTTTCTTGGATCTTCGGCACCGAGCGTCAGAGTACAAGCAAGACACGCTAAACCTTCGCCTCGGCGTCCTGACCGTCATTTCGACCGTCTTCCTGCCGCTGACGCTACTTGCGGGGATCTGGGGGATGAACTTCGAGACCATGCCGGAGCTGAGGCACCCGTATGGCTATCCGCTGGCTCTCGGAGTCATGGTGCTCATCGCAGGCACCGTAGCCTGGTCCTTACGCAAGCGCGGTTGGTTCGATTGAGCTTCAATCTACATCCGAAAGTTGCACCGGGTTGGGCTCGACGCGCCAGATGTCGCGACTGTAGTCGCGGATGGTGCGATCCGAGGAGAAGTAACCCATGCGCGCCGTGTTGAGGATCGACATCTTCGTCCAGTGATGCGGGTCCGCCCAGGCCTGGCTGACTTCCTTCTGACAATCGATGTAGGACTGAAAGTCGGCCAGAACGAAGTAATCGTCGTGATGCAGCAGGCTGTCGATCAAAGGCCGGAAGAGGGCGGAGTCTCCGTGCGAGAAGTGCCCGGATGCGACTAGATCGAGCGCGGCTTTGAGCGACGGGTTTTGCTCGTAGTGCTCGTAGGGCCTGTACCCCGTCCGGCGAAGCGCGTGAATCTCGTCGGTCGTGAGCCCGAAGAGAAAGAAGTTCTCCGCTCCCACGGCATCGCGGATCTCGACGTTCGCACCATCCAGGGTGCCGATCGTGAGCGCACCGTTCATCGAGAACTTCATGTTGCCCGTCCCAGAGGCTTCCTTGCCGGCGGTCGATATCTGTTCGGAAAGGTCGGCGCAGGGATAAACGAGCTGGGCCGTTTTGACGTTGTAGTTCGGGATGAACACAACCTTCAGCTTGTCCGAGATGTCCGGGTCGGAATTCACCACGTCGCCCACCGAGTTGATCAACTTGATGATGAGCTTGGCCATCGTGTAACCAGGCGCTGCCTTGCCGCCGAAGATGAAGGTTCGAGGCGCGGTCTCGAGGCCGGGGTTTTCCTTCAGCTGCCGATACAGGTCCACGATGTGCAGTGCTGCCAGGTGCTGACGCTTGTACTCGTGAATGCGCTTGACCTGCACGTCGAACATCGAATCGAGATCCGCCTCGACATTCATGAGCTTCCGGGCCTCCTCGACGGCAGCGCGCTTGCGCGCGGTCTTGACGGCCCGCCACTGCGTCTGAAAAAGGCGGTCATCCGCGAGCCCCTCCAGCCTGCGCAGCTGGTCCAGATCGGTGATCCACGCGTCGCCAATGTGCGCGGTGATCAGCTCCGCGAGCTCCGGATTGGCGAGTGCCACGAACCGGCGAGGAGTCACGCCGTTAGTCTTGTTGTTGAACTTGCCCGGATAGAACTCGTCGAAGTCCGGCATGATGCGGGTCTTCAACAACTCGGTGTGTAGAGCGGAGACTCCATTCACCGAGAAGCTGCCTACGGTGGCGAGATTGGCCATGCGCACAGAGCCGCCGCCGTGGTCATCGATCAACGACATTCGTTGTTGTCTCGCGTATTCGTCTGGGAAGCGTTCGCGTACGTCGCCCATGAAGCGAGCGTTGATCTCGTACACGATTTCCAGGTGACGCGGCAACAATCGCCCGAACATCGACAAAGGCCAGGTTTCGAGGGCCTCGGGGAGCAAGGTGTGATTCGTGTACGCGCAGGTCTCGGACGTGATTCGCCAGGCGTCTTCCCAGCTCATCCCATGCTCGTCGAGCAGCAGCCTCATGAGCTCGGGTATGGCGAGCGCCGGATGGGTGTCGTTGAGCTGAATGGCGAACCATTCATGGAGGTTGTCGGCCCGGCCGCCGCGAAGTTGGTGGAGCCGCAGCAGATCCTGAAGCGAGCAGGACACGAGAAAATACTGCTGCTGAAGCCTCAGTTCCTTGCCCTGGGCAGGTTCGTCATTCGGATAGAGCACCTTGGTGAGTGTCTCTGAGGCGACCTTGCGCTCCACCGCACCGTAGTAGTCGCCCACGTTGAAGCTTCCGAAGTCGAACGTTTCGGCTGCTTCCGCCGCCCAGAGGCGCAGCATGTTCATGTTGTTGACCTTGTAGCCGGGAACGGGCGTAGCGTAGGCAACCCCCTTGACCACGGTGTCCGGACGCCAGCGAACCCGGTAACGACCGTTCTCATCTTGATAGGACTCGGTGTGACCGCCGAAACCCACGGGGTAGTTGTACTCGGGGCGGACGATTTCCCACGGGTTGCCCTGGCGCAGCCACTTGTCGGTACGCTCGATTTGCCAGCCGTCGTGAATTCGCTGTTCAAAGATGCCGAACTCGTATCGCAAGCCGTAACCCACTGCGGGAATCTGCAACGTGGACAGCGAGTCCATGAAGCAGGCGGCCAGACGACCCAAGCCGCCATTGCCTAGCCCCGGCTCACGCTCTTCGTCGATCAGCTCGTCGAGGTCCTGCCCGAGCGCTGCAACCGCCTCTGCAACCTGATCGCGAATGCCGAGGTTCAGCAGAGCATTGCCTAGGGAAGGCCCCAGCAAGTACTCCGCCGACAGATAACAAACCACGCGCGTCGGCTGCGCCAGCAAGGACCTGGCCGTGCTCAGCCAGCGCTGCATCAGACGGTCCCGCACCGTGTAGGCGACCGCCAGGTAATAGTCCGACCGGGTCGCCAGTGCGGGGACGTTGCCGCAGCGATAGAAAAGGTTTTCCTGGATAGCCCGGCGCAGCGTTTCGACGCCAACCCCGGTTCGGTCGTCTTCAACGCCGAGCGCTTCAGTTTGTTTCGCCACCTATGCCTCCAGAGCGCTGATGAAAACGCGCCCCGAGCAGGATTGCAAGGCCGAAGCTGGAATCGGGTCCTGGCCGTGAAGACTAGTTGCCGATACGGGCGGTCATCCCAATCCAGAACCCGAAGAACCAGTCCTGGTTCAGTGAGGGGACGGTGTTGCCGGTGGCTGGGTCCGTGACGAAGGGACGCGAATAGTAGATGTCGTCTCCGGCGAACTCGGCGCGGGGTTCGAGACTGATGATGAGGTACTCGATGGGCGAGTAGCGGACGGTGCCGGTGACCGTCCCCACGTTTCCGATGCGGGAGCCGTCATCCGAGCCCAAATACTCGCCGCGAAGGCCAAGCGACCAGTGGTCGGTGAAGCGGTAGCTTCCCCCTAGGCTCACGCCCCACTGCCGGATCGCGTTGATCCCGGTGACGGGACCCTGGGTCGAGAACTGGTAGTCGCCGTTGATGAAGAACGTCCAGGCCTTGGGGTTCCAGGTTGCGATGAGGTCGATGATGGCCTGCCAGTTGTGGTTACCGTCGGAGCCATTGGGGCTTCCCAAGCCTCCGAGGCGGAGGTCGGCGTCGGGGGCGAAGCGATAGACGATCTGCGCTCCAACCGTCGGAACCTGGACGGTGTTTCCCACGTCGCTCGGATACGCGGTTCCGAAGATGCTTCCGTTCGCAGTGACGACGGTGATGTCCACCTTGTCGTGAGGCTGAATCAAGGCGCGCAGACCGAGGTGGCGGAACGGCTGCATCTTGAAGTAGATGATCCCTCGGGTGAACGTTGGATTGCGCCACTCGTCCGCGTTCTCCACTCCAATGAACGCGGCGAAGTAACCGAGATCCAGGGTGAGTTTTGGGTGTGGAATCCAGGTGGCGAAGCCACGGCTGAGCGGGGCCAGCTCGGTCAGGCGTCCGACGTTTTGACCCCATCTGAGATCGATTCGCACCCCCCACTTGTCGGTTCGGTAGCTGACGTCGCCTCCGGCGAACACCAGGCCGAACCCGTGCGAGTCGGCGTAGGGATACTCGAGCTCGTTGTAAGGCCCGCCCACGCGGTGCGCGTTGAACATGTAGTACGAGCTCGCGAAGAGCTGCCAGGAGAGCCCGTCGGAGAAGAGGTTTCGTCGCTCGCTCGGTTGCTCGGGCGGCCGCTCGTCGGGTTGCTTGCCCGAATCCTCGCCGGACTCCAGGTCGGCCCGCGCAGTGGATGGTGCCCCAGCGCCGATGACCAAACCGGCCGCAACGCCAAGGATGATCCAAGACCGTTTCGACACGCTCAGGTTAGTAGACAAAACCCGTTGGAGTCGCAAGCGATTTGTATTCGATTGCTACGCTATGAACGCGCGTCGGTGTAGTAGAGTAGCGCCATGAGCCCATCATCTCGACTCGGCTTCTTCGGCTGTTGCGCAACAGCCTTGCTTCTCTCTGTGCCCGCGACGGCCCTTGCGGAGGAAGCGGCGGATGAGCCGGCGCCGGTAGCGGACCGCGCCGTTGAAGAGCTCGTCGAAGTTGAATCTAGCCAATCCGAGCAAGATCAGGTCAACACTGCCAACAACCCGCTCGCCGATATGATGGCCGTATCGCTCCACAACTACTATTTCCCGAAGCTCAACGGCATCCCTGACGAGAGTGCGAACACCTTTTGGCTTCGCCTGGTGACGCCGGTATGGCGCCTCATTCCCCGCGTCTCGCTTCCTATCCAAGTCGCGCCTGCGCCGGATCCGATTGCATCGGGGGAAAGCAAGGTTACCGGGATCGGCGATTTGAACATCTTCGCCACCTTCGTGGTCACCCCGGACGACTCTCCGGCGATGTTTGGCATTGGCCCGATCTACACGGCGCCAGCCGCCAGCAACGACGCTCTCGGCCACGGAAAACACGAAATCGGCGTCGCTGCGCTCACGGTCTGGACGAAGGGGGTCATCCTCATCGGCGGACTGTTCAACTACCAAATCGGGGTCGGCGGCGACAGCAACAAGCCCAGAACACAGTTCATCGCCGCGCAGCCGTTCTTCATGCTGCAGCTCGGGAGTGGCTACTATCTGCGCTCGGCACCGATTTGGTATTTCGACATCGAGCAGCCTACGTACAACGTTCCCTTCGGATTGGGCGCGGGTAAGGTGGTTATCACCGAGAAGGTCGTTTTCAATCTATTCATCGAACCCCAGTTCGCCATGGCGCTCCGTGGCGTTGGGCAGCCGGCCGTCCAGATCTTCGCCGGCATGAACATGCAGTTCAAGGTCGGAAGGAAGAAGAAGAAGGACGCTCAAGCGGCGCATCTCGTGAACCAGCTCCGTGCCGAGCAGTCGCTGCGGTCTCAGATGCAATAGGGCCGGGCGTCTATTCGTCGCCGCGTAAAACGTGAGGCGCCCCTGGAGAGCATGAATCCTCTGTAGGCGCCTTTTCGCCCCCATGTTAGTGTCGCCGTCCGTACATTGAAACCGTAGAGAGAGAGGCTCAAATGGATAGCAATGGAATTCAGGTCGTAGACGAGATGTTGCGATCACTTCGAAGAATGGCGGTGCCGGTCATGCTCCTGGCAGTGATGTCACTCGTCGCCTGCGGCGACTCGGCAAGAGACGAGTGCAAGGACGCCTGCGATGGAATCCCTGCAGAGGTCGAAGCCTGCAAGGCTGCCTGCGACGCCATCAAATAGCGCGTCGTTGATGATAGCGAGCGCGCTTCCACTAGCGCGATGGCCTCGGCCATCATGATGGCGGCTCGGCTACTCCTCGCCGCGTCTGTGTGTCTTGCGGATCTTGACGGCTCCGTTGAGCGCGCGGAGCACGCGGCGGTCGCGTTGGTAGGTGTCGGGCAAGAACTGCAGCGCGCCGTCCTCGCCCACCTCTACCGTCCAGTAGTAGAGCGACACGCGCATGGGTGGGTCGAGGTGGATCGTCTTGGTCTTCTTGCTTTTCACCTGTGCCTCGACCGCTTCTAGGCTCCAGGTCTTCGAGTCGTCGATTATCCATGCCGCGAGCTCGAGCGGGTCCTGCACATGGATGCATCCCCAGCTCATCGCTCGGAGGCGGCGGTCGTAGCCGAGCTGATTCGGGGTGTCGTGCAGCAGCACGCTGTGCCGGTTCGGGAAGATGAACTTCACGGTGCCGAGCGGGTTGTTTGGGCCTGGGTCCTGCCGGAGCGTGTAGGGCAGGGTGGCCGCTGTGTAGCGTTTCCAGTTGACCGACTTCGGGGCGACTTCCTTGCCGCTGCTGTCAAACACCTTGAGGCCGCGCCGCTTGATGTATCCCGGGTCCTTCTTTGCAGCGGGCAGCACGGAGTCCTCCAGCACGCCTGGCGGAACGGTCCAGGTCGGGTTCAGCACGAGGTAGTCGATCTCGTCGACGAACAACGGCGTCTGCGTGTAGGTCTTGCCGACCTGCGCTTCGTTTTGCCAGACGCGCTTGCCATCCTTGAGGAAATAGATCTCGAATGCGGCGATGTTGACCACGACTTGCGTGGGCTCCACTAGCTGCGTGATCCAGCGCGCTCGCTCCAAGTTGACACGTATCTGGTCGACTCGTTGCTTGACGGGCACGTTCATCGCGACGATCGTCTTCGTGCCCAGGTCTCCGGGGGGCAGGCGGTGTCGCTTCTGAAAGTGGTGCACGGCCTTTTCTAGGTCGGCGTCGTAGAGCTTGTCTCCGTTGTCCAGTTGTGCCGGCAAGTCCTCGGTCACGGCGAGGCGATGCCGAATCGCGGGCACTCGCGGGTCGCTACGACCTACGGAGAGCACCTTGCCTTTAGGGATTCGACCCCAACCTCCGGCTTCCTCGTATCGGCGATAGCGCGCGAGCGCCTGGCGGAACTGATCGTATTTGGGACGATGGGGCTTGAGATCTTCGATCTGCTGGTAGAGCGATTTGCTCGCCAGAAACTCGCGCACCCGCGCTGCCCCCTTCGCGCCCGTCCAGGTTTGGGTGATGTTGATGTTGCGGTCGATTCGTTCCGGGTCGACCTTTCCGTAGAACGCGTTGTACGCCAGGCGCGCCAGCGCGTCGGTCAACAGGAGGTCGAGATCCACTTCTTTCCCTACGTCGGGATGCGTCGCGAGCTCCGCGCGTAGCTTCTTCAGTCGGTCGAGGTAGTAATCCTGCGGGTCGAGCCCGTCGCCTCGAATGTCCGTGATCGCGCGGAGCAGCTCATCGACCTTCTTGGGATCGGTCCACACTGGCTGAAAGCGTGTCTGCGGGTACAGCTCAGCGATCAGCCGAACCGCGGTGATACGCACGCCGTCCACGGTCAGCCGGCCGTGTGCTTGGAGCCCCTCCATACGATGCCGAAGCTGGCGCTGCGTGGCGCTCTCGTCGGCATGCGCGACTGACGAGGCGAACGCCCCGAGCGTCAGGCTAACGCAAATGAGAGAAGTGAGGCGGAATCTCCCATACATGCTGCAACACTGCGCCTGTCCACCGATCGCGGCAAGTCTCTACGCACGCACGCCGCCCGCCTGAGAGGGCGCGGCGGCGCACTGGGCACGCCCCTAACGCGAGCTTTGCGCGCCATAGCGCTAAACGCGTCTGCGGGACCCCGAGTCCCTTCATAGATGGGCTTCGCTAAAGAAGACAGTCAGCGCGGGCGGCGTTCTCACAAGCTGCCTGAGTGCCGCCCACTTGAATGCAGTCGTTGTAATCAATCTCGCATACCTCCTTTCGTGCCTCGGGGCAGGAAGCGCACGCGCTGGACGCGTCGCTGCCGCTGTCGCCACAGCCGAGCACCGCGAAGGCGCTAGTCATCAAAACGATCAAGAAGACTCTGTACAGTTTCATAATCCCATCCTCCTCGATTCACGCGAATCACGATTCCTGTAACATGCCTGGTAGGGTCAGGAATAGGGTTCTGGCAGGCAGTTTCGGAAAAAACTCTCAGCGACGAGGAACCCATACCGAATACAGCGCCTTGGCGCTCAAGCCTTGACGCTAGGAGTGCAATCGCCAACAGTCCCCGCATAACCTGTGAGAGAGACGATCATGGCCTTAAATACATTGAATTTCATTCTAGCGTTGGCCCTTGCTGCCGCCGCCGTGGGTTGCGGCGGCGACGGAGACGACGGGCCTGGCGGGCCGACTGACGAGAGTTGGGTGGTCGGCATCTACATGGCCGCGGACAACAACCTGGACCGCGCGGCCACCAGCGACATCAATGAGATTCTGCGCGCCGGCGTACCCGAAAATGTCAGCGCGCTGATTCTGGTGGACCGCGCCGAGCTGGGCGAATACGGCAGCTTTGGCACCATCGAGGGCCTGCCGCCCCACTCGACGGCCAAGTGGTTGCGCATCACCGGCTACACCATCGAAGAGCTCGACGACCTCGGCGAGATCGACATGGCCGACCCCGCGACTGTGCGCATGTTCGTCGAACGCTTAGCCGCCGAGCCGGTAGAACGGCGCGCAGCGGTGTTCTGGGACCATGGCTCTTCCTTCACCTTCGGCAGTGATGACAGCGCGCGCCTTTCTGGCGCGATGAATGTGGACGAGATCGCGGCGCAGTTTCGGATCGACCCGGAAGACGAGAACAGCGACTACTACGACGGAATCGATTTGGTCGGGTTTGATGCCTGCCTGATGTCTTCGGTGGAGGCGCTGAGCGAGTTCACCGAAGTCGCACCGCTCTACGTGGCCAGCGCGGAGCTCGAGCCGGGCGACGGCTGGGACTACAGGGCGATCTTTGATTTCATGGGGGGCAACCCTGCGCTCACTCGAGGAGATCTCGCCGCCGCCATCGTCAACGGTTACGCCAACTACTACGCCGAAAACCCGGGTCGCGCGGGCGGCCTTGCCGTCACGCAGGCGGCTTGGTCGACCGAAACGGCCGAGGTGGAAGCGGCCATCGATGCGCTGGCCAAAGCCTATGAGGACGCCAGCGGTGAGCCGGCGGGCAACTACGACATGATCGCCGAGGTGTACTCGGCGCACGACAAATCTACGTTCTACAACCGCAGAACCAACAACCCCGCAGAGACGACGAGTTGGGTCGACGCTGGCGAGTTTCTCGCCAACCAGATCGATGCCAGCTACGAGGCGATCGCGACCGCGGCGGAGAACCTGCGCCTGGAGCTCGAAGCGATCCGCGTTGAAAGCCGGACCGACGGACGGGACGAGTTGGTGATGGGCCTCTCGGTCTATTTCCCAGTGAATCGGGTTGGACGGAATAGCGGCGCCGCCGACGAGGGGAACCGCATGGAAGACAGCAATGCGCGCCTGCTCGATGGCGGCTACGGCCGCATCCTCGCGCTGATCGACCCAGAGAACGAAACCTCCGCGCTGGGCAAGCTGCGTGCCGGCGACTCCGAGTTTCCGACCGTCGATTTCACCATCACGAATGTGGGCGCCGACGAGGTCACCGTCGATTTCGAGGCGGCCGACGACGTGATGTTGGCCTCGGGCTACGGCCTCCTGCTCTTTCGCACCGATGACGGGGATCAGATAGCGGCCGTGGGCAGCAGTCCTGGTTCGATCGGGGTGGACCGGTATGAGGGCGAGGCAACGCTACCCCTGCTGGGCGTCGTGGTCGGCCCCGAAGGCGCAGATCCGGCGTCGGGGTACGTCGGCTTTTTGGCGCGCGTCGAAGGCAAATACTCGGTGCCCGTGGTCGCTCGGGCGGGCGACCGCGTGGAACAGGGTTCGTTGATCCTGAGCGACGACGGCACGGTCGACGGGCTGGCGCTCCTGAGCGAGGATGGCGCCTGGGCCTCGTTTCCCTGGGAAGATGTGTTGGATGTGCCGGATGCCGAAATCGCTCCGCGGTGGTTCACCGTCGACACCGTCGACCCGATGAATGCCGGCGCGTATGAGACCCACGAAGGCGTGGCGACTCCGGTGTCCGAAGTCAGCGTTGCCTTCATCGACCTCGACGACACGAGTCGTTTGTCACTGGTCTTGTCGGCAACAGACGTCGCAGGTAACACCACGGTCACCAGCAGCCCGCTCGCAGAGTAAGTGATCCTTCTGTTGGTGTCCTTTCATCCCATTCATGCGGCTGAAGGTCTGTGCACTGCACCTTCGGTGAGACGAAAAGAGCGGTCCGTTGGGGAGGCATGGCGCGTAAATTCTGCGCGTTCTCCTGACTAGCGAGTCGCATAGCGCCGTGGTACATGGGCGATAGGAACACGTGGGAGGGGGATCCTCGGATCCCACATCGAGGAGATACAACGATGAAACTAGCAAATCTTTTTCTAATCACAGCGCTGGTGGGCGTCGTGGCGGCAATCGGCTGCAGCGAAGACAGCAATGGCACAGCCGGCACCGGCGGCAGTGGCACAGCGGGCACCGGCGGTAGCGGCGGCACGGGTGGCGGCGCGGCTGAGCCCTGCACTGGAGGTAAATGTACTCCGGGCTCGACCGCGAAAGCCGATTGCGAAGACTTGGTTGAGGGTTGCGAGGCGGCGGGCGCTGGCGGCGCTGGCGGTGCGTCGATTCCGCCGGAGAGTTGCGGAGCGATCGGCTTCGGAGCCTTCTGCAGTGAGGGCGGAGGTGGCACTGGCGGCTCCGGCGGTACTGGCGGTACTGGCGGCTCCGGCGGAGACCTCGGCTGTAACGTATTGGGCTGTCAGAGCGATGACGACCTCAAGGCGAAGTGCGAGGCTGCTGTGGAAGCGTGCTTCATCCACTGCGCGATTGACGATCCCGACGAATGCCAAGAGGACGAGTGCCTCGCCATTGGGCTCCTCATCTGTAACGTCACAGGAGGATAGAGAAGCGAATCGCTCTAATCGATCTGGCCCCACGGTAAGTGGGAAGTAGCTCTAACTAGAAGCCGGCGCCGTCGATTGACGGCGCCGGTTGTCTTTTGGCCCCATTGTCGCGACCATCGAGGGTACCTGAGATTCAACCTGGGACGGTTGATTCCGGAAGGTTGGTCCCGTCCTGATCAACGACCAAACCTGCGAAGCCTGGTGACACCTGAAAAGGTGTTCTTCGTAGGCAAGAACTCTTGCCGAAAATGCGTAGACAGGGCCCCATCCAGGTCATTTCCTCGGAGACAACCAAGCGCATATTCTGCGTGTTGTCGCGAGTGGAAGCGCATACTGCGGCGTGGTAGGGGGACGGTACGGAATACATGGGAGGGGGATCCTCGGATCCCGCATCGAGGAGATGACATTATGAAACCAAGGAATCTTTTTATGATCGCGTTGCTGGCTGGCACCTTGGGGGTGTTCGGTTGCAGCGAAGACGATAATGGCGGCACCGGCGGCACCGGCGGCACCGGCACCGGCGGCAGCGGCGGCGGCGCTGACGCCTGCACCGGCGGCCAATGCGCCGATGCGGCCGTGAAGGAACGCTGCGAAGAAGGAGTCGAGTACTGCAAGTCGCTCGGCGCAGGCGGCGCAGGCGGCGCGCCGACAGAGGAACAGTGTGACGCGGCCGGCGGCGCCTTCTGCAACATAGACACCGGCGCAGGCGGTGAAGGCGGCGGTGGCGGCAACCCCGGCAACTGCGACTGGACCGTCGAGCAAGTTTGTAATGTTGATAACTGCGATGCTGACGATCAGGTCGACGCTTGCAAAAGCAGATATGAAGATTGTCTGGACGACCCCCCGACCGGCAACTTCTGCGAGAAGTGCGCGGTCATCGCTCTCGAAAAGTGCGGCGCCCTCTAGTCGTTCCTCATGAGACCAACTAGACCGGCGCCGTCGATTCGACGGCGCCGGTTCTTCAATTACGCGCCGGCCAAGCGCCGCACGCGAGCTTGTCGGGGCCGCCTTCAACCTGGGAGGTCCCATTCATGCGGCTGAAGGTCTGTTCACAGCACCTTCGGTGAGACGAAAACATCGGTCTCTGGAGGGGACACGGAGCGCATATTCTGCGCGTTCTCCCGGCTAGCGAGTCGCATAGCGCCGTGGTAGAGCGGCTGCAGGCGATAGATGGGAAGGGGATCCTCCGATCCCTATCGAGGGAGATGGCATTATGAAACTAAGCAATCTTTTGATGATCGCATTGCTGGCTGGCACCTTGGGGGTGTTCGGTTGCAGTAGCGATCCAGAAAACGGCAACGGCAACGGCGGCACGGGCGGCAGCGGCACAGCTGGCACCGGCGGCAGCGGCGGCACCGTCACCGACCCCTGCACCGGAGATTTTTGTGATGTTGTGGACGCGCCGAATAAAGCGGCCTGCGAGGCGTTCATCGACGGCTGCGACTCACTGGGCGCAGGCGGCGCGGGCGGCGCAGGCGGCGCACCGCCGACGCCGACACCAGAGGACTGCGACAGAATCGGCGGGGCCTTGTGCCAGCATGAAGTCGGCACTGGCGGCACTGGCGGCACTGGCGGCACTGGCGGTACCCCTTCGGGCGGCAACTGCGACTACGGACTCTGTGTGGATGATTCGGCCGAGAAGGCGACATGCGAGACGCTGGTCGGATATTGCGAGGCAACACTCGACCTTTTCCCCGAACTTCTGGAATACTGCATAGAAGGCACGAACCTCGACCAGTGCGGCGACCCATAGCTCTAATCGAGCTCGACCCGCCGACAGCGGGAAGCAGCTCTAGCTAGAAGCCGGCGCCGTCGATTCGACGGCGCCGGTTGACTTTAAGCGCCATTGTCACGTCCGGGAATCGAAGGGCGTATCCTCCCGGCGAGTACGGCCTCTGCACGAACTGCGAAGAACCCATCCCCGAGGCGTGGCTCAAAGCGCTGCCATACGCAACGCTCTGCATCAACTGCGCAGAGGAAGCCGAGCGGTCGCCCTGATCGGCGAAAGACACCCTCTGCGGGCCTTGAATCGCGCGGTTGCATCCCCCCTGCAAAGTACGGACACTAACCTCATGCGAGGTTCAGAGTTCGATGAGATCTCATTCTTTTCCGCCATCGAGGCGAGCGGGGCGCGAGCTTTGCTGATCGGACGCCGCGCTCTGGTCGTGCTGGGCTTACCCGTCTTGACCGCTGACTACGACTTCTGGTTGCACTCTGACGATATCGAAAAGCTCAACGAAGCGGTCAGACCCTTCGATTTGGAAGCCAATCGAGACCCAAGCGCCGCGCGTCGAACGGGTAGGTACGTTCTGGAGAATGACGAGCACATCGACGTACTGGTCTCGGACGCCCGGACGACGGTGGATAGCCTGCTGGTTCGATTCGCCGATGTTTGGTCGCGGCGTGTGTCTGTGGAAATCGGTGCGGCCAAGCTCTTCATCCCCGCAATCGACGATCTGATTCTGACCAAGCGATTCGCCGCGCGACCGAAAGACGCGGAAGACATCCGCCTACTTGAACGCCTGAAGGAGGCTCGGGATGAGTGATCCTCGCCTTCCCTCCCCGTCGGCGGTTCAGGCGGCGGCACGGTTCTCTAGTCGCAGGCTCACGCCCGAGGAGTTCCAAGCCTATGTCCTTGCCCCAGTGTCGGAGGACGAGCGGGAAGAAGCGCTGCGGCTCATTCGGTGGTTTACACGGCGCTACCCAACGCCAGCCGAACGTTTGGCGTACGCTCGACGCGCACACTCCCGGTGGAAAGGCCGCGAGTAGGCGCACTTCAAATCGAGGGCACGCCCGGTGCTCCCATTTTGCTTACTTGAGAAGCCCTTGCAGGTACGAGGGCTTGAAGAGCTTGGCGATCGTCGAGCCTTGGACCAGGACGGAGAAGGCGACGACGGCGAACGTCATGTTGACGATCAGGGGCTTGTCGTGGC
>Ga0255039_10000282_pt1 | contig 16792 bp, 24 predicted proteins | sample BC1_12_1_MG_FD_181713 | JGI IMG/M metagenome (GOLD analysis project Ga0255039, IMG submission 181713) | Seawater microbial communities from Strait of Georgia, British Columbia, Canada - BC1_12_1 | ecosystem: Environmental > Aquatic > Marine > Strait | place: Canada: British Columbia | collected... | reverse complement strand
TTAATTGTTATTGTTTAGTTTTTGATCTAGGAATACTGTTGGGCACTCACGTTAATGAGGTAGAGTTTTACGGCCATATATCCAACCCAACATTCCTAGTTTAGGGTCCGAGGACGTGATTAGATCACATCACTCGGGTCCATTTCTCGTACGAACTTAGGTAGGTCGAACGTCTGAGAGTAGTACTTGTACTTGTTGAAACATTTCATGTTGTCAAATCTTTCTTTGTGGAAAGTATACACTTTGTCATGATTGTACTTGTGTACTTTACCATCATAGTCTGTGAACTGTACGACTACATTTTTACCGATCAATGACTTGCGAATGATGAATCTTTTAGATACTAATACTTCTTGTTTTTTGTTTTTAGTTTTCATAATTTAATTATTTATTTGTTATACATTTATATTATCTACTTTACTTCGTATTTAGACTGTAAATTTATTATTATTTATTAGCCACATTAGTTGAGAATATTCTTCATACTCTAATTCATTGTTAAATTCATAATAGTTTTTCATAGTTTATTTATTTTATTATTATTTTAATTACACTTATATTATCTACTACACTCCGTATTCGGACTGTAAAATGCTGTACACAATGCTATGCATTGCTATACGCTTCGCGCTTTCGCGCTCCGCGTTATTGTTCCAGGATCGAGACCCCGATAACCTTGCTCGTGATCTCGTTGCTGTAGCAGACCTTCAGATAGTTATCCAGGTGCTGCTCGCTGTTGAACCGAACGACGCGACTGTTGTAGTTGCCGCGCCAGTTCTTCGTGTCGATACGGACCAGCATACTAGTAGTAGTCGTAGTATATGCTGATTACCTCATCTCTTTGCTCAGGTGTTAGCTGGCTGTACCATACGCCATATTTGCGCATGCTGATCTTGTTTACTTGTACTGGCATTGATCCCATAGTTATTAGTTTTAATTGTTATACATTTATATTATCTAAGTAAGGTCGTGTTAGGTTTGTAGGTAGATTTAGGTTTTAGTTTATTTATATTGTTGTATTAATTTATTTATATCTTTTAGATTTGAAAAATGATAATGATAGATGACTTGATCATTTGTTATGTTGTAGACAGTGAAGTCATACATTTTGTATTTAGGTGAATAATAGATTTTGAAATAAGTTTTTGTTAAAGGGAAGTTTGAATTATGCATAGTTATATAGTTTTAAAAGTTATATTGTTTTTAGTTAATAGTTTAGTAATATCTATATTAGATGGATTTGATTTTATTATTAATTTATTATTTATAAATTTTATATTAATATAGTTATTAGTTAATAGATTAGTTGTTAGTTTAATTTGATAATTGTTAATTAGATAATGCATATTAATTTATTTTATATTATTATTTATATTTTATTTACATTTATATTATCTACTATACCTCGTATCAGGACTGTAAATGCTATACGCGTATGCTATACGCTACGCGCTGCGCGCTCCGCTGCTTGCGCTGTACTGGAATACCTGAAACCTGTACGGAAATTAGTTAGCCGCTAGTTACATAGCTGCTGCAACCGTAACCGCAATCCTGTAACCTAATGCCTGAAACGGTAAACAACAGGGGGGCTGGCAAAAAGAAATAGCTTTCCCATTTGGCCGGCTATGTATATATATGTATATAATACCCTTTAGTTCCCTATATCTAACAAAAATATGACGGTAGCACTTTATGTTATATGAGTAGCACCCTAGTGTCGCGTTTAAGAACAGTATTTACTATGTAATTATACTAAAACAACTAAAGCAAACATTATGAAAAAAGGAATAGGGCCTAGAGGGTTAGGTGTATCGCCATTAAAACAAGCGAAAAATACAGGTAAAAAGGTAAAAGTTACAACAACCTCTGGTAGAGAAATAGAATTGGACACAAGAAGCTCCGAATACAAGGCTTTGCAGAATAAAAAAACAAAAAAAGGTAGTGAAGATGCCTCTCAGGTGTTTGATAAAGGAGACATTAACTACACGGGTTTTGTTAAGAAATAAAATAAGCAATGGCACAAAAATTATCGCCTGCGGCGAGGAGGAAAAAAGCTGCAAGGGACTTAGCTTATGCTAATTCACCGGCAAGAAAGGCAAAAAGAGCCGAAAATCAGCGTTTAAGACGTGCCGCAAAGAAAGCAGGTAAGAATATTGATGGTAAAGACTTTGATCATAAGACAAGAACCTTCAAAACAGTAACTAAAAACCGCGGAAACGACGGTCAGGGCACAAAAAAGGAAGGAAAACGTAAATATAAAACAACAAAAGCAAGATAATGGCAAGAATTAAGACATACGTACTAGACTCTAGTATAAATGCAGCCGATAAAGTAATCGGAACAGACGGTGAGCTAGGGGTAAACTACGGGAAAACTAAAAATTATAGCATGTCAGACCTCGCTAGCTATTTTTCAGGCGGAGAGGGTGCCGCGGGAGCATCCGCATATCAAATTTGGCTAGCTAATGGTAACACTGGTACTGAGCAAGACTTTTTAAATAGCTTGGTCGGTGCTGCAGGAACGCAAGGGTCAACCGGACCTGCCGGCGCAAACGGAACTAACGGTACGAATGGCTCAGATGGTACTGACGGGCAAGATGGCGCTCAGGGGCCTGCCGGTGCGGATGGCACGTCCATAACAATACAAGGTACAAAAGAAACTGTTGGAGACTTGCCAGCCTCTGGAAGCACTGGAGACCTATGGATTATAAATACGACCGGAGGCGGAGCAACTGCCGGGGATGGGTATGTGTGGACAGAAGGTGGAGCTTGGTTAAATATAGGTCCTCTTAGAGGTCCACAGGGTATACAGGGAACCGCTGGCGTTAATGGGGTTGATGGCACGGATGGTACTGACGGCGTTGACGGGGCACAAGGTTCCCAAGGCCCTCAAGGTATTCAAGGCCTTCAAGGTGTTCAAGGTATACCTGGGCAAGATGGAGCTGCTGGTGAAAAATTTAAGCCTTATATTAATCTTACCACTAAACTTTGCGACGCATCAGGGGTGGCTTACACGTCATTAGCATACACCGTTCAAAATATAAACTCATGGTACACGATGACTGTTGATGGCTACAAGATGACTAATTTTAGTATTCACATTAGATTAAACATAGATGCAGCTGCGGCTACATTTTTCGCGGAGAATAACGCAATTTGTATTAAGACAGATTGGCCGGACGATATAGCTTTAGCATGGGATGCAAATGGCTGTTTTGCTGCAATTGATTATGAAACCGTAACAGGTGATGGAATGAAACCAATTCAGGTAAGTGGCCGATATCAAGGTAACACTAAAGTTATAGATATTATGGTTAAAACTATAAATTTAAAAACCGGGGTTATCACACCTTCAGAACTTTTAAGCACCACAATGATAAAAGACGACACCACTTACTTTGACCTTAAGCTTCAAGGACACTTTGTAACAACATAATTTAAAAAAAACGCGCAGGCGCGTAATTATACATATATTAATAACCTTTAAAACCAAAACCAATGACGTTTTATTATTCGACTAATACGTGGAGTAGTCAGCCACAACCAAACGAAAACCATTTGAAACTATGGAACCATATTGCCGATAAGGCAAACTGGCGAATTGTCCAGTTACCAAATGGGTATTACCAAACAGAATACAGGGACATGCGTAAAGACGATGAGTGGGTGGATGTCACGAGACGCGAAAGTATGGACGCGGCAGAAACATCGATCGATAAAACAATCGAGCACTATTTAAAAAAGATCGATTTTGCAAATGGGCCTAAAGTAGTAAAAACATTCGAAAAATAATCTAATTTAAAATTTAATTTAATGGAATTTAATAACCCTAGTCAGATAGTTAAAGATCTGGCATTTGGCAGTGATGCTAGTAGTAAAATAATGTCCGGCGTTGAAAAATTAACGAACGCAGTAAAGAGCACATTAGGTGCGTCTGGAAAATGCGTAATTTATGAAGACGCGATGGGACGACCGGTGATTACAAAAGATGGTGTAACCGTTGCAGAAAGCGTAGTCTTGATGGATCCGGTCGAAAACATTGGAGCGACACTTATAAAAGAAGCTGCTAGCAATACAGTTAAAGAGGCCGGTGACGGCACAACAACAGCAACAGTTTTAGCTTATGAGCTATTAAAGAATATAAACGAATCTAAAAATGAAGAAGCGATTAGAAGCATTAAAGCTGGCATTCAACAATGCAGCGAAAAAGTTATGGTTTATCTTAATAAAACCAGTATACCTGTTGAGGGTAAAATGCTTAAAGAAGTTGCTAGTATTTCTTGCAACAATGACAAAGAGCTTGGAAACAAAATCGGAGAGGCTTACGAAAAAGTTGGTCGCGATGGAGTCGTTTTAATGGAAGAGTCAGAAACAAATGAAACTTATGTTGAATTTGTTGATGGCGCACAATTTGAAAGCGGTTTAAAATCACAGCATTTAGCAACCGACAAGGATAAGCTTATATGTACCTTAGAAGAGCCGTATGTGCTTATTATTGGATCCAAGGTGCCAAACATAAGAAAGATACAAAGTGTCCTAGAATTCGTTATTAAGAATAAAAAACCTTTGCTTATTGTAGCAGACATGGAGCAGCAACCATATGCAACTCTTGTAGCTAATAAAGTAAAAGGCAACATTAAAGTGAACATTGTAGATCCACCAGGATTTGGCCCTACAAAAATGGACTCAATGGAAGACTTAGCGTTTTTAACAGGAGCTAAACTTATAAACGAAGAACTAGGAGATGACTTAGATTTAATTGAGCCATCTGTATTAGGGCAAGCCGTTAAAGCTGTTACTGATAATAAAAACACAGTATTACAAATAGGAGATCTAGGTGATGCACTTAACGAAAGAATTGAAAGTGTAAAGTCTAAAATAAAAGACGAAACAAACGGGTTCTTAAAGAAGAAGCTAGAACAAAGATTGGCTACGCTTTCAGGTATTGTTGGTATAATTAGAGTTGGAGCAGATAGCAAGGTTGAGCTTAAAGAAAAGAAAGATCGGGTTGAGGATGCAATCCATGCAACTAAAGCAGCTTTAAAAGAAGGTATTGTTGCGGGCGGCGGTATCGCTTTACTAAATGCTTCTCAAAAAATAAAAGCGAAATCATTAGGCGAGCAGTTGTTATTAAATGCAATTACTTCTCCATATAGAACTATACTTGAAAATGCGGGTTTAACACCGGATATGCAGCTTAACAAGAAAGGTTGGGGTATAGATGTGGTTACAGGTAAACCTGTTAACATGATCAAACAAGGTGTTGTAGACCCGGTTTTGGTAACAAAATCGGCGCTCAAAAATGCAGTAAGTGTTGCAACAACAATTGTTTCTGCAGATTGTATAATCAGTAATAAAAGATTAGACGATGCAGGCAATTAATCACTACGTAATAATAGATAAAATAAAAGAGGCCCCGAAGAAAGTAGGCGGTCTTGAATTAACAGAATCGCAAGATAAAGACGTTAGATATTTAAAAGGTAAAGTTATCAGTGTTGGCGATCAAGTTCCTGTTGTAAAAAAAGATGATATTGTAAGATATGACAAACACGCAGGGCACGGCATACAATACAACGATACTCTTTACTACGTAATTAAAGTTAGCGATATAGTTATAGTAGAATGAGATTAAGTTCAAGTGACTTAAGAGAAATGCAATTGTTTAAGTATTACAGGCTCGTTCGTAAATGGGCCTGTAAATCTTATGATATATTAGATGCTGATTTAGAACTTTTAATCTATTTAGATTGCAAAGGTCATTTTACACGTAATGAATTTAAAGAAGGGTGTTATACATACAGCTGGGATAAAGCGCGCTGGGAGCGGCTAAGAAGAAACGGCTGGATAGATGTATGGCGCTATAGAAACCGCACGACTATAAAGTATAGTGTGTACAAGACATCAATAAAAACTAAACACTTAATTAACCGTATTTATAGAATATTATTAGCAGAAGAAGATATACCAACATCAGAAGCAAGTGTATTTTATAAAAACAAATCATACTCAGATAAAGTTTATAACAAAGCTATAGATGATATGATTAAAGACAAAGACAGATAATTATGCCTTACAAACAAGCACCGAAGTCAATGGCTTTGAAAGCGTTGATCGGAAAACAAAAAAACTTACCAGAAGCTTTAAAAAATAAAATTTTAGACGCACCTGAAACTCCAGCTAAGCAAACCGGAGAATACACTGGCGACCAATTTTCCAAGCGAGTAGAAAAAAAGAAGCGTGCAAAGCACAGTGGTAAAAAAGTGCCCTCAAAAGGAAACACATTTAAAAAAGGTTCAGAAGCTGACAAAAAGACTTTAGAAAAAATGAGTTCTGATAAATACAAGTCTCCAGCTAAAAAATATAAGAAAGGATGTTAAACAAACCAATCACACAAAGAGTAAAAGCAGCTTTCAGCAAACTTACACTTCCTGTAAATCAAGAAGTAACTTTAAATGCAGACGGCAGTGGTGGTCCAATTATATCACCTAGCGGCCATGTAGGCAAAGCGCCATCCTGCGGGTGTGCATCATCCTGTGGGTGCGGCTCTCCGGCTAAGCAGACCAATAAAAAAGTTTTAAAAGCAGCAAAAAGAGGAGCTAAGGCGCGTGCGAAAGCTGATTTTAAGTTTGCTCAGGCTAATGCGAAATTTGACAAGTCAGAAGGCAATATATCAAGAAAAGAATCAAGACAACGAATTCGTCATTCACGCCAAGACTACCGCGATGCTAAAAAAGAAATAAAAGACTATATAGATTATTAATGGGGTTTAATTTAAAAACTAAAGGCGAACTTTTCGGTATTAACGAAGAGCTGTCTACGTATAACAACCCTGTTTTTGAAAAGGAGTTGGGAGATGGTATAATTGCTGAAGCAAATAGAGATGGTACAACTTTTGTATCTCCAAATGTTTCAAATGCTAAGAAGAAGGAAGCTGTAGATCACGAAAACGTACATCACAGGCAAATGGACCAAGGCAAGTTAGATTACACAGAGGATATGGTAACTTGGAAAAAAGACACTAAATCTCCTGCTAGAGTATATAAAAGAGATCAAGGAACATTAATAGCTATGGATTCAGGAAAAGCTGATGCTGAGGGCGGAGACTTTGAATGGGAACGAGAAGCTTATAAAAAATCATAATTATGGGATATAAATGTAAACCAATTACAGAAAAAGCTAAGAGCTCGCCATTTAAAATGAATTTAGCATTAGTGCAAGGCGCTGCAGACATGAGCAAAAGATTTGTTGACGCTGCTGACGCTATGGGCGAGGGTATGGATGATGCTTCAGGTAAAAACAAAGAAACTAACGACGACTAATATGTATAATAAACCAATCACACAAAGAGTTGCTTACGCTAGGAGTAAAAAACCTTCTGCTTTAAAGCAAGCCGAAGACACTACGGTACTAAAAAAAGAAATACCAGTTGTTACTGATAAATCAACAAAACAATTGCCGGACATTGAAGAAATTATAACTACGCCAGGAGAAGTAACAGCTTCAAAAGAGCGCTGTGGTATAGAAGTTCCTATGAGTGATCCTAGATGTGTAGCTCTTTCTAAAATGAGCGAAGAAGAAATTAAAGCTTCAGAAATAAAGCAAGGGCTTAGAAAACCCGATACTAAAGAAACTATAATTAAAAAAGGCGGAACTGAAGAGGTTGAAACGCCAAGATATCAATATGACTACGGGGATTCTATGCCTTCTTATATGCAAAGAAAGGTTTATAGGGGGTTAAAAGTAGGTGAGCGTCAAAATAAAAAAGCTTTAAAGGCACAGTTGAAAGCCGGTGCTATAACAAAAGACGAATATAAAGCAGGCTTGGCAAAAGCAGCAACTACAAGAGCTAATGCCTCAAAAGCGTTTGCTACAACTCAAGCTGATGCGGCAAGGCAAGGCCAGATGTTTGGTAAAAAGGGTACAACTAAAATTGACACTTTTGATCCAAATGTTAGAATAAGCGGGGAAGAAGGAACTGTTGGAAGAGAAACCACTATGACTGACTTAGGAAATGCAGAAGAAAAGTTAGTAAACGAGAAAAAACGTCAAGAGCAATTAAAAGCTATTGAGAATGCTAAAAACCAAGATGCTGTAAATAAAAGAACTGAACAACAAGATGCAGCAGACAAGGATATTGATACAACTGCTAAAATGAAGGCCGGTCCACTTAAAATGAAATCATCATTTAAGATGGGTGGATTTGGAAGTAAAACTTATAAAAAATAGATTATGGCTTTTCAAATGACGCCAAAGTCTCCTCTATTTAAAAAAGGGGATGCGCCTTCTCGTAAAAAATCAAAAGGATATTATAACGAAGCTAAGCCTACTGGAACAGGGGCAGCCGCTGGCGGTGGTATGTCTCAGAAAGGTGTAGACAAATATAAAAAAGATAATCCAGGTAGTAAGCTTAAAACAGCAGTGACTACTAAACCATCTAAGCTAAAACCAGGCAGCAAAGCAGCTAAGCGTAGAAAATCATTTTGCGCTAGATCAAAAAGCTGGACTTCAGAAAGAGGTAGAGCGGCAAGACGTAGATGGAACTGTTAATATTATGAAATCAAAAGGACTAGGAGACTCAATAGAAAAATTCACAAAAGCAACAGGTATTAAAAAACTTGTTGAAAGTATGCCTGGCGATTGTGGATGCTCTAAAAGAAAAGAAAAATTAAATAAAGTATTTCCTTATAAAAAATGAAAAAAATTTGGCAATGGTTAACCGGTAGCGTTATCAAAGAAGTTGGCGACGTTATAGATAAACTAACTACTACCAAAGAAGAAAAGTTAGAAGCGCAAAGGTTAATAACTGAAATTCTTGAGAAAGCTGACAAAGAGGCACAAGAGCAAGTAACAGCTAGATGGAAGTCAGATATGGAATCTGATAGTTTTCTGTCTAAAAATATAAGACCTATGGTACTTATATATCTAACTGTTATATTTACTGTTTGTGCTTTTTTTGATGGTAATATAGGCGAATTTCATATAGCTGAGGAATATATACCAATATTTCAAACATTGCTTGTAACTGTATATGGAGCTTACTTTGTAGGTAGAACTTGGGAAAAAGCAAAAGCTATAACAAATAAAGACTAAATGGCTAGAATTAGTACGTATGCAATAGACACTAACATTACCGCTCAAGATAAGGTAATAGGCACTGACTCGTCTGGAGCAGTTACTAAAAATTTTAATCTAGCTGATTTAGGTGAATTTTTGTCCAGAGGTTATATTAACGTAAATGGACAACATTCTTGGGAACTTGTAGATCAAATACAATCAGGCGGTTTGTTTGGCCCAGTGGATGGCGCTGCTATAAATAGTTTAAATACTATTAAAGTTAACGAAGTAACCGCCGGTAACAAAAACATACAAAACTTTTTACTGGAGTATAAAGCTAAAAGAATATTACTGGCTGATATTGTGGAGCCAAACAACTATGGAGTTTTTGACATAACTAGTGTAGTTGAGGACGAGGATAATTTAAACAACTACGATATAGGATTAGAGTATGTATCAGGTAATGGAGCTTTAGTGTTAGAAAAGATATACTCTATATCAATGTATGCGCAGGACGCTACATATACACATAGGCAAAACAACGCTGCAACATCTTGGGTAATTAATCATAATTTAGGAAAGTTTCCAAGTGTTAGCATAAAATTTTCCAGTAGCAACCAAGTTTATGAAAACGTTGGTGCGTTTGCTGGAGTAGAATATACAGACAAAGACAACTTAACAATCAACCTAGCGGCCGCGGAAAGCGGGTACGCTTATTTAAACTAAAAATATGGCAATTCCATTTTTAAATCACTTAGACTTACGGAGCGTATCAGAATTACAAAACGCGATACTTCACAAAACAACAACAACAACCGCTTCTAACGTTGAAGGTAAATTTATTTACGATACAGGAACGAATACCATGCAGTATTACAATGGTACAGCCTGGATTAATCTTGATGGTACTGATACCGGCATTACTAGTATTACGTTGGACTCAGATGGTAATGCAACTTCTGGTAACACAATAACACAAAATGGTACGCTAACATTATCTTTTGATGGAACGTCTTCTCAATACGTAAATGGTCAAGGAAATTTAGTAACTTTTCCAAGTACACCAACTGTAAACGATGGAACATTAACAGTTCAAGGAACAGGTGTTTTAGGTGGAACTGGTACATTTACAGCAAATGATGCGGATAATGTTACAATAAGTATATCTCACGACAACACGTCTAGAACAGATACAACCTCAACCGACTCTAGTAATACATTTACAGTTGTTGATTCTGTAACAACTAATGCCACAGGTCACGTTACAGCTGTTAATGTAAAAACACAAACCGTTGCGGATGATGATACTACTTCTTTACCGATTAAAAACGCAGGTGGTGATACTCAATTTACTTCAACTGACGTTACCGGCTTAAGATTTGAAGGCGGAACAAATGTAACAGTTGATTTTACATCATCTGATCAAACAGTAAAAATAAACAGCACAGATCAGTATCAAGGTACTGTAACCGGCACCGGTACAACTAATATACTTCCAAAGTGGACAAATGGGGGTAGTGGGGTTTTAGGAAATTCGAGTATTACTGACGACGGAACAACTGTAACTATTGCTGGTAACTTAGATGTTCAAGGAACAACAACCACCATAGACTCTACAACAGTTGCTATTGGTGATAATATGATGAAGTACGCTAAAGATAACACGGCGAACGCTTCAGATATTGGTTGGTATGGTAAAATTGTTTCTTCCGGAACAAAATATCCAGGCATGTGGTATGATGCCAGCACTGGTATTTCAACGCCAAAATTTGTTTTAGGTATTGCAACTACAGAGCCGGCAGGCACAGGTACTATTGCTACCGCGGGCACATTAGTAGCTAGCCTAGAAGGTAATGCTGATACAGCTACAGCACTGTGGGCATCAAGAAGCTTTTCTATAACTGGTGATATTACAGCGGCCGCACAAAATTTTAATGGCCAGCAAAACGTTATATTAAATGCGAGCATAGATGCAAATGTTGTTGGAGCTGCTGAGCTTAATGTTTCTAGTAATGGTACTTCAGGGCAAGTTTTAGCTTCTGACGGTGATGGTACTTTTTCTTGGGTTAATCAAACTACAAATACAGATACTCAATTAGCAACAGCCGCCGCTCTTATTGACGTTAGCGCTATGGCTGGAAACAGCACGGCGTCTTTTACTCACAGTTTAGGATCTAAAAATTTAATAGTACAATTATACGATACAACAAGCGGTCAGATTGTTCACGCGGATATCGACCACACAAGTAATAACGCTATTTCTATTACATTTGCTTTAACTGGAACAGAACTGGTTGCAGAAGGAATAGGAGATATTAGAGTAGTCGTGATTGATGCTAAAAATGGATTGACTGATAAAACAGTTAGTTACTCATAAAACATAAATATAATTTATTTTATGCCTAGTAGGTTTTTAAATAACATAAGGATAAACGAGCAGTATACTCTACCTGTGAACGATGGTAGTGCTGGTCAGGCAATAGTAACAGATGGTTCTGGTAATTTAAGTTTTGGCAGCGCGGTAGCCTCATCGGCTGAATCGGCTGAATCTATTCATATTACTGTAAAGAACACATCAGGCAGTCAAATTACTAAAGGCACCCCTGTTTATATAACAGGAGAGACAGGAAACTCAGGTAAGATAGAGGTAGCACCTGCTGATGCAAGTGACTCTGCTAAGATGCCTGCGGTTGGTATTCTTGAATCTACTCTTAATAATAATGCAGAAGGATTCTGTGTTCAAGGAGGTCTATTAGGAGGACTTTCCACTGCGACTATTGATGGCACAACGACTACTGTAAACGACACAGTTTATGTGAAGTCAGGTGGTGGCCTTACAATGACCAAGCCCACAGGTTCAGGCAACTTAATACAGAACATAGCAAAGGTAGCTAGGACTCATGCGAGTAATGGTTCTCTAGTAGTTTCTTCAATACTTAGAACAAACGACGTGCCTAACCTTCCAACTGGAAAAATATGGGTTGGTGATGGTAACACTACAGTATCTACGGTTGTTCACTTAGATGAGACTAATGGTCGTATGGGGGTTGGGACAAATAGCCCAACGGAAAAACTATTCGTTAATGGAGGAAATGCAAAAATAGAAAGTACAGGTACAACTTATCTTAAAATAAATTCTAACAGTAGCTTTCCAAGCGTGGTAATTCAAGCAGAAAGGCAAGGAGGCACAACACCTCCTATGGGGCAGTTGAGATGGGACCAAAACCCAGGCGCTTATGGTATGCAGCTTGTTTATTGGAATGGTTACACTGAAAACTCTTTAAGGTTAGATGGTAGTAATTTTAGAGTAATAAATAATGGCTCTGAAAGAATGCGTATTGATTCTTCAGGACTCGTCGGGATTGGAACTACTAGCCCTAGTTCAAGACTTCACGTAAAAGATGTCGCTCCTATTTTAAAATTACAAAGCTCATCAGACACAACTAGCACCATTTCTTTTGATAATTCTTTAGGAACACAAAGAGCATCTTTGGCTTTTTATGATTCAAATGATAGCTTTAAACTTACTAACGCCGCAGGTAATAGCAGGTTAAATCTTGACAATTATACAGCTACATTTTCTGTTGGAACAAGTAATTTAAATCAATCAGGTGTAATCTTAGGTGCTACTACGCTTACTTTAATATCTAATTTTAGTACAGCCTTAACTTGTGATTACGCTGGACGAGTTGGGATCGGCACGACCAGTCCTCAAAGCTTGCTTCACGTAGGTAATGGATCAGGGGTAATCCTAAGCGCAGGGTTAAGTACTTGGGTTGATAATACTGTTCTATCCAATGGATGGACTTCAGGTGTAGGGGATTGGCTTAAAATAGAAGTACCGTCTGCTGATGACGAAAATGGGTTTATTCAATTAAACTCTAACGGCAACGTCGGGATTGGAACGACTAGTCCTGGGGGGGCTTTAGATGTAGTAGGTCCATATCTATCTACACTTTTTAGAGTATCAAACACAGAGGCAGATGCTACTACAAAGTATGGTAGTTTTATGGGAAGACACTATACAAATAGCGAAGAGAGTATAACAGGAATGTTACTTACTTCTAGCTCAAACTCTTTGACAGGTGGAACTATCTCTATAGGTGGTGGTATAACTTCGGCTAATGCAGTAAATGAAATTAAATTTTATACAGCAGCAAACAGTACCACGTTGTTAGGTAGCGAAAGAATGCGTATTACTAACTCAGGCAACGTCGGGATTGGAACGACTAGTCCTTCGCACAAACTAGAGGTATTTGAAACAAATACATCACAATCTGTAAACGTTGGAGCTTTTGAGTTTAGAGCGGTTTCTAATCACGGATCTTCTTCTAATTTATTTTACCATAGACAAGATAATAATTCTATTGTTATTAATGAAGATGCTAAAGATATAAGCTTTAGAATAGAAGGGGTTAGTGAAGCTAACTTATTTCATGTATACGCAGGAAGTAATTTAGTGGCTATGAGATCTTCTGGTAAGATACTTGAACTACAAGACTCCTCGTCCACTGGTAACCCTTACTTATCTTTTGCTCAGCAAGGAAACAGGAAAAGCTTTATACAGCACGTTGACGGCGGCGACGTATTATCTTTAGTTTCTGAATATGGTGGCATAAGAATGATGACTGGGACAGGTGGTGTTAATGCTGAAAGAGTTCGTATTGACAGCTCAGGTAATGTAGGTATCGGAACAACTGGTCCTGGTACTAAGTTAGATGTTGTAGCTTCAACCACAGGTAAAACTTGGGCAGATTACGCCGGGACTGTAGGGACATTTGAAAGAAACGGAGACTCTAATATAAATATAGTTTCAAGTAACAATGGAGTTGGAGGTGTTTGGTTTGGAGATACTGACTCTATGGTTAGAGGGCGCATTAGATACGAGCACGCTAGTGATAGAATGGAGCTTTGGACTAATAACTCTGAAAAAGTGAGTATAACTTCAGCAGGTAACGTAGGTATTGGTACTACTAGTCCAGGGTCTAAACTAGACATTAATAACAACATACAAATAGATACGTATTCGGCTGGAACAACAATAGCACATAACGCTGGTTACATAAAGTTATTATCAGATGCCAAAACGGGATGGGCACCAGGCGATGAGCTTGGCAAAATTGAGTTTTATAGTAAAGATACTTCAGGTATTGGCGCTAGAAACGCTGCTAGTATTAGGGCGGTTAATAATCAAGGCAACGGTTCTTCAACAACAACGTTTGAAGGTGAACTTGCTTTTTACACATCTCTGGTAAATACCACAGAAGCAGAAGCAGTTAGAATAGATAGCGCAGGCAACGTAGGGATCGGAACGACTAGTCCTAGTAATAAGTTAGAAGTAGTAGGTTCTAATGCTGTAAGAATACACGATGGAACTGACCAAGGCTCAATATTTTTCAGAGGAGATAGAGACGATGTGTATATAAAAGAAAGTAACTACCAATTACTTTTTGGATCTCCTTCGGGGATGGTATTTGAACTAGATACTAATCTTAATAACAATGATTTTTTTAATGTAACGCATAGAGGTTCTTCTAGGATGTACATAGACGGTGCGACAGGTAACGTCGGGATCGGGACGACTAGTCCAAGGTCTAAGCTACACGCGGTAGGCACAGCAGCAAGCGTACCCGCTTTAGGCGCAGCGGCTTCAGCGGCTCAAATAGGCAGTGATACATACGGAACTCTATTTAGCACCTTATCATCAGGTCGAGGTGTAATACAACAAGGAAGGTCAGATGGTTCGCTATTAGCTTTTGACTTGTTGCTAAACCCAAGAGGTGGTAACGTAGGAATAGGCGTAGGTACTTCAGTACCAGCATACACTCTTGATGTGTATGGTACAGGAAGATTTACAGGTGATTTAAGATGTTTAAGCCTAATACAAACATCCCAAAGAGATCAGAAGAAAGATATAGCTAATATTGACAAATCAAAAGCTAAAGCAATACCATTTAAAGAATACAAATACAAAAGTTCCATAGATGGTTCAGAAAGAAAAAGATATGGTGTTGTAGTTGAAGATATTGAAGATGACTACCCAGAGCTAGTTCATATTGGAAATGACGGCATTAAAGGTATAAACTATATTGACTTATTAGTTAAGCGTGTAGCTGAACTTGAAAAAGAACTTGAAGATATATCATTGACGCCTGGACCAAAAGGAGACAAGGGTGATGCCGGCTCTCAAGGATCAGCAGGAGCCAATGGAACAAATGGTAAAGACGGTGTTAATGGTAACGACCATTTAAAAAATATTAAGTCTATAACTTTTAATGAAAAATCAGGTCAACTAGAAATAACAATAGAAGGGTATAAGGGACCTTTTAGATTTAACCCAGCAAGATAAATAAAAAACAAATAAACAAAACAATGATTACATACGATTGGAATTGCAAAACAGTAGATGTACGCCCCCAAGAAGAAGGTGAGACAGATGTGGTGTATAATGTACACTGGATAGTAATAGGTACAAAAGAAGATTATTCGGTTAATAATATTGGAACTCAAGTAGTGCATTTAAATCCTGAAACACCTTTTATACCTTTTGACGAGTTAACTAACGAAATTGTTGTTGGTTGGACAAAAGACGCTATGGGCGAAGAACAAGTTAAAGCTATTGAAGACAGTATTGCTTCACAAATTGCTGAACTAGAAAACCCAACATCTGTAACTATGACAATAGAAGATTAAAGTAATACGTAAATACGTAATACTTAACTATATGTAAAACAATTAAATTTAATACAATGGCAAAGAAAATTAAAAAAGACGAATTAACTAAGCTTCAAGATTTAGTAAAGAACTACAATCAACATCAATTAAAACTAGGTGAGCTGGAGGTTGAAAAGCACGGGCTGCTACATAGTATATCAAACGTTCAGCAAGATCTTCAAAAGTTTCAAGATGAATTAAGAGAAACTTACGGAGATGTTAGCATTGATATCAATGATGGTAAAATTGCAAAAAATGAGTCTAGTAAGGAAGATTAGTATAGGAAGAGATTATAAAAATGATGCCATGCACTATTCTGTAGGTCAGGAAGTGTATGGCGGTCATATTATAGAAAATATAATAGAAGAAGATACTAAGTACTCTATTTATATTAAAAAGAACAATGAGATACTGCCGTGGAAAGATTTTAATAAAAACATGGCAATTGCGGTTGAATATAATTTAGAATATTAATGAACGCTTTATTTAATTTTATAGTTGAGCCAAAAATAGGAAGAACTACAGCTGTAAAAAAAATTGAAGACTCAGAGCTAATATTAAATACTGAATTACAAAATCATCACTACGTTAGCAGGCTTGGCATTGTAAAGGCATTACCGCTTGCGTATAGCACAAAAATTAAAATTGGTGATGAGATTCTAGTGCATCACAACGTGTTTAGAAGATTCTATGATATCAGAGCTAAAGAAAAAAATAGCCGAAGTTTTTTAAATGAAAACGAATTTATAGTTCAACCAGATCAGATATTTGCATACAAAAGAAATAACGAATGGAAATGTGTTGATGGCTATTGTTTTGTAAAACCAATAAAAGAAAATGAAAAGTTTTCAATTAATAAAGAAAAAGAAGGTGTAGGTATTGTGAAATACACAGATGGAGTTGTTGAAAAAAAATCTTTAGTTGGTTTTAAGCCGGGATTAGAATATGAGTTTTTTATTGAAAAAGAAAGACTATACCGAATACCAAGCAATTTAATTTTAATGAAATATGAATATCAAGGAGAC
>Ga0255039_10000281_pt1 | contig 16800 bp, 16 predicted proteins | sample BC1_12_1_MG_FD_181713 | JGI IMG/M metagenome (GOLD analysis project Ga0255039, IMG submission 181713) | Seawater microbial communities from Strait of Georgia, British Columbia, Canada - BC1_12_1 | ecosystem: Environmental > Aquatic > Marine > Strait | place: Canada: British Columbia | collected... | reverse complement strand
AACGCCAAGCATCGGCAAGATACAAATCACCGCTAAAACCAACCGATTAACAAGTCGCATATTTATCATTTTATATCCCATTTTTTCTAACTCGGAAATCAGCGGTGGCCAAAGGCCATCTGTTGAATTGTCTCGTTATCGTTATCTCGGTTTACAGTTGTCAGTTTCATTTTTTTTAATTCCCTGTAAGGGAATAATTATCTAGCCGGTGGTTTCAACCACCGGTATGTACAAAAAAAAGGTAAAGTCCTGTAAGGACGACATTCTAAGTTACATGATAAAATACAAATGCCGTCCTTACAGGACTCTTTTTGTGTCTGTATAAACCGGCGGTTAAAACCGCCGGCTAGATAATGTCATCCCTTCGGGATTTAAAAAAACAGATTAAATATAACTCGAAAATCAGCAGCAGCTTGCTGACTGCTGGTTTGTTTAGTTATTTATTATACCGAACAAACGGAGTCCGTAATTTTTTTTCTTTATCGTCTTCGTAATCTTTAACATCTTTCATTTTTATTATGAAAATCCCGTTAGGGATTTAAAAACAATCTCTATTATGCGGTCCCGATTCATCGGGATATGCTCGAGCAGTTCGTTATTGCTTCCTTGATAAACCTTGACAATAAGGATTACCAAACATGGTATTATGGTGCCGGTAATATAACATTATATAACGATTGATCTTTATCAATACAACCTACAGCCTGAATCAACGCATGACGATTACGAATGGTAAATGGCGCATCTGCCATATAGTTTCTCATGCGGCACCCAAAAAGAGAGATGGTAAGCTTTCGATCCCCCTTCACAAGCATATAGTCCCACGACTGATTTTGGGGCACTGTGTTCAGGGCACCATTGCCCCCAGAGAATGCTTCCACATTGGACAACGATGTATGGCCTTGCCCTTCAATAATAATAGGATGAATGTCTTTCACCGCCTCGCCACAATTGGCAATAATAGATCCTTGGGAGAGTTGCCAATTGCGATTAAACGCATTATCCCCTTTACGATGGATACCCACTGCCACGCAATCAAAATTAAAATTGGTCAATTGCCCGTAAGAAGCCTCCCCTAACATGATCCCCCCATATACACCAAAGGTAAACAAATCGATCAATTGTGCATTGTCGGTATGATTGATATTAAAGGTAAATGTTTTTTTTGCCAGGACAGTATCAATCACCGCCCGATTAACCTGGCCCCCAATAAATCGCTGCACTGCCGGATTCACATGACAGTGCAATATTCGGGGTATGTCATAACAATAATTCATTCGTATAAACTCGCCGCTAAGGGGATACCCATAGCAATGTTCAAAGGTCATTAACTCGCAGATATACTCAGGCGAGGCATTAAAATCCATAGCTAAATATTCACCGTAAAAAGTAAGACACGATAAATAAACCCCCTGCGTACTGGTCGTTTTAGAAACTTGAATTGTCGCAGGGTAAGGAATAATGGTCGTAGGATCGTACAAGCTTTGTTCTGGGTACCAAAACTGAATCCCTTTAATTTGTGTGGCCGATTGAACGGTAATAAAAGGGTGCTTCTGGTCGGTAATCGCAAATACACTCCCAACAGGTTGCGCCTTTGTGGGATGACTGGTGCCGCGAGCAGTAGGGCCATGCACCCCTATCAATGAAACGTTTGTCCGAAGAATAATGCCGCCATCTATGCGATAAGGCGTTTCTGAGGGATCAACCGTAAGCGCCGCCCCCTGCAAAGAAGCCCAGTCAATGGCCTTCTGCAAATTAATTTTGTTTTGAGCAGCTGAATGGGCGGGCGTCACATCAAAGTCTCGGATGCTTTTTGCATAGGTTGCTGAAACCGTAAGACATAATACCGTTATAAATGCCACAGTTAATCGATAAACTTTAAATATCATGTCTTCCATTTCCTTAATAAATTGAAATATATTATAGCGCTTAATGGATCTTAAACAATTTATTCACGCTCTACATTTATCATACCACTTTGAAATCATCGATCCGTAGTAGGCGGATCCGTCTGGGTTGTTTTTTAGTACGTAATCAGTGCTCCCAGCTCTGATCGTGACAAGCTGGGGGACCTTATGTGTATTCCAATTCGTAGTTCACCACCGATGACTAAACTTGCGACGAACAGGCCAGGGTGGCCTGATTACGTACTTTATAACTAAGAAATCAGCCTCTTTATTTTACTTCTTCTTTGCCTTTAAAATATCGACAGGCCTTCCAGGCAATATTGATTCGGTGCCTTTACCAGCTAAGCCACCGTCAGTTTTTATTCTACCTAAGCCTAATTGATCCAACATATCATATCCATTTATGAAGGCATCATTATACTTTCTTAACCACTTTTGAGTTAGTGCATGCATTTTGTCCTGCAACGCTTTATGTTTTGGATCACCAAATAAATTTTGCTGCTGAAAAGTATCGTCAAAGCCGTAGCGGAACTTACCTGGTGGCACCGGGCGTTCACGGTCTCCACCATAAAGATGCCACTTGCCAATATAGCCAGTTCGGTAACCTGAATCACGCAAGACCTCGGCAAAATATTTCCCATTGCCAGGTAGCATCTGAATATCATTAGACACAACCCCATTCTTGAGCGAATGATGACCACTTAAAAGCATTGCTCTCATCGGTGAACAAACAGGATTAGAAGATATGCAATAATTAAACCGTACACCTTCGCTAGCGATTTTATCTATATTTGGCGTGATTAACTGCTTATTACCATAACAGCCTAACATATCATAAGATTGCTGATCGGTTAAAATAAAGAGCAAATTCGGTTGTTTTGCAGCAGAAACTTCAAGACATGAAAAGGCTGAGAGAAAAAATAAAACAATCGAAACTTTGATTGCAGGCGTTTTACTTGCTGAAACGCGTGTACGATTAAATGTATTCATATGTTTTCCTTAATGAGTGCTAAGAGGTTAAACCTCTTTACCACCCTTTTCTATATGTTCGGTCAAGATATTTCCTGGCCTCAGGCACATTAGTAATATCCATATTTTTCGCATCCCACTCGAGCTGAGTATTAGGCACCCTAATCGCTACCGAACCTAACAATATGCTTTCGGTCATTGGCCCTGTCTGTTCAAAAAATGATTCTGTTTTTTCGCCGCCCAAACAAGCGTCAACAAAATGATGATAATGATTGCGTTGGACTGCCTTAGGTTTGGCAAGGGTCTTAAATTTAGCCGATGGACTAAATCGTGGCGTTTCTCCGTTACCAACAAACATGCAGCCCTCTTCGCCTATGACCATGGCGCCTTCAGCAGGGAAAGGTCTATAGCCGGCAGCTCTTCCGAGTTCATTGTATTGCTCTGACGGGAACATAAGACCGTCAAACCATTCAACTGTAAAGTCTTTGCCACCTGATGCTTTATTGCCGTCAAACGTCCAAGTCACATGAGCACTTTGCGGCCAAGTATCTGCCATACGTTCAGCAGAATCAAACCAAGATTGCTGCACTTGAGCAATAACATACTTTGGTGCATTAAGATCAAGTCCTTTCCACCAGAAATTAGAGACATGAGACGCGATATCACCGAGCCAACCGGTACCAAAATCTTGCCATGCACGCCATTTCGTTCTGTGATATATCTCGTTTACAAATGGCCGCACAGGCGCCGTCCCCAACCATAAATCCCAATTTAATGATTCAGGAATCGCGTCTGTTGTATTTGGCCTTGGCCCCTTAGCTCTGTATTTTTTGATTGCACCTGGCCTGTTTGAACATGCGACGATTTTTTTAACACGTCCAAGGACGCCATTTTGCAAATGCTTAACTGCCATCTGATCACCGAAACCTGATGCAGCCTGTGTACCGAGCTGCGTAATCTTGTCGCTATTTTTTGCCGCCTCGGAAACTGCCCGGCATTCGGCAATATCATGACACAACGGTTTTTGACAATAGACATGTTTGCCACTATTTAGTGCTGCCAGTGTGATCATCGCATGCATATGGTCAGGCACCGCGATGTTTACAGCGTCGATCTTGTCGCCCTCTTTAGCAAGCATTTCACGCCAGTCGGTATACCTACGCGCATCGGGCACAAGCGCCCCTGCGGCATCCAGAAGGTTTTTATCCACATCACAAAGCGCCGTAATTTCTACACGTTTGTGGGCTATGAATTGTTTTAAATCAACGATGCCAATACCACCTAAGCCTATGCAGGCATGATTGAGCTTTTCGCTAGGCGCGTTGCCGCCTGCACCGCCGAGGACATTTCGCGGTACGATAGTAAAAGCAGCCGCTGCGGTACCGGCAGCTTTAACAAACTGCCTTCTGGTAAACCTGTTTTGTTTTGATTGACCTTTTTCAGTTAATTCAGGCATAACGTTTTATCTTTCCGATCGCAATGGCTTCATGCGATTAATATCAGTGAATTGCATCAATACATATTCCCATGAAGCCCTAGCAACTTAAACTACACCCATTAAATGCGCTAAAATATAACTGTCGAGCCCTTCGTAATCTCTTGCTTCAATAAAAGCGGCCTCTTTTTGCACATCAATCGAACGCACTTTATCTACTAAATGTAAAAACGTTTTTCGACTGTTAAGTAAATGATCCATCACGCCGTCACCTTTTTGTGTGCGCATGGCTTTTACATCTAGCCCAACAAATTCACCATTGCTACCATAATTGTTTTGTTCCAGCACACGCACCTGATTAAACGCAGCGCGCAAATTGGCAGAACCAAACGCTTTATCTTGATCAAACTTTAGACCATTTTGATCATTTAAATGCACACTGGCAAGTTTGCCTTGCGATAACGCAAACGCCATTTCATCAGATGCATCGAGCCCTGCAAGTTGTGCATGGGCAGATTCAATCAATCCTTTGACACGTTTAGGGTCATTAGCGCTGCCACTTAATGCCAATGCGTGACCTATGGTAGGTACATACGCTTGATCGACTGGTTCATTGGGTTTAGGTTCAATCCAAATTTCAATTTCTTTGTCATAATCGAGTAATGCATTTATACCATCTAATATTCTTTGATAAGAGGTCGCTGCATTTTTTGATTCGCGAATGTATGTGCCTTCGCGTGCCAACCATAATACGATATGTTTAGTGCCTACTTCGCGAGCCACATCGACGCACCGTTTGTGACGCATCAATGCATACGCTCGATCTTTTTCACAGTTTGCCGTAAAACCACCGTCTATGGTTTGCTCACTAAACCACATGCGCGGTGCGACAAATTCTGCCGTTAAACCATGATCATCGTATAGTTTTTTAACTTCTGCAGCCTTACTGGCAACTTGCGATGGGGAATATTGATCGATATCTTCGACCACATCATCATCATGCAGTTGAATCCCTTCAAAACCATGCTTTTGATATAATGCTAGTTTGGCAGTAATAGAAATTTCATTGCGCACCTCAGGACCAAATGGATCTTCTCCGGTATTGATGTTCCAGGGGCCAAATGAAAAACGATAGGTTCTTTGCGTTTGATTCGATTTATTCATAGCAACCATTATAGACGTTTCAATCATATTTTTCTTCACGAATCGAGTCAAAAACTAATGAAATCTGGTCATTATCTCATTTTTATCATAAAGTGCTATATCACTTTAAATGACAACAAAACCCTGATATTATAATAATAACAAACTTACACACGCGAGCAGAGGCAAAGCTTATGCATCCAGACTATGAAAACATATCATTAGAACCGGGTAAATCCTTCCGATCATACCACTGGAAAATGTCGGCTGACGAGATTACGCTACACGGCGACATCAAAGCAACACCACAGGCAGTAATCACCCCAAAACAGTCAAAAGGCGTTGGCCATTTGTGGCATTTCCACAGAGCGCATGAAAAGCAGGGCATATTGCGCATATCTATTGGCATAATGCACAATATAAGCTTGCTGTAAACCTTAAAACGCTATATAGACGTTTTAATCGTTACGATCAGATCAATGTAATCATAAATAGCGTGATTAATTCCTTTTACTTTACATTAAAAAGGATATATGTGCCACCTTTACCTGACACCACGAGATCTTCTTTGCCATCTTTATTAAGATCACCATGTTTTATAAATAGGCCAGTCCCTACATCATGGGCAATGAGATAGCGCGTAAACTTATTTACCTCTTTAGACCAAGTATAATAATACATCACAGGCCGATCTTCGGCGCCGGGATCGCTGCCGGAATGGGCGTGGTATCGTTTACCTGTTACTAAATCTTTATCGCCATCACCATCAATATCAAACCATGCAAGGGCGTGTGCCTGAGAGAAACTTTCATCAATGATATGTTTGGTCCATTGGGTTTTGCCCTCTACTGGCGCAGTTTGTGCCATCCAGTATAAGCCGTAAGCATGGCCATTACCATAAATCACATCGTTGCGACCATCGCCATTAAGATCGGTAATAATCATCGGACAGCTGGCATGTTTATAATGCCAATCTTTATGATAAATCCATTTTGTTGAAAGCGCATTGCTTGCAGGCTGTTGATACCATCCATCTTGAAATGTAATATCTTCAAGACCATCACCGTTGATATCGCCAATACCAATGCCATGACCGTTGTGGTCACCTACTTCACATTTATGCAAACCAATGGTAGACGCCGTTTTTTTAATTTGCCATATCAACTGTGCATTCTTTGACACCCAACTGTTGGCTATATATTCAGGCTTGCCATTTTTATCAAAATCATGCAGGAATGTGATCTCGTTTTGATTGGCTGTTTCACCAAACAATTGCGGTTGCCAAAGTTTGGTAAGTTTAAGCCCCTTCTTGCCAGGATTTTTATACCAATACAATGCTGTTTCAGTAAAACGGCCACTGATAATATCGAGCCAACCATCGCCATCAACGTCAAGTGCATGTTCGCCATTGTTTTTAATATAGTCATCACCCATATCTTCAATGGCTCTGACTGGACGCCCAATATAGTCGGGCCCTGCATACCAATTTCTGCCTGCGCTAATATCAAGAATGCCGTCATTGTTATAATCAGCAATTTCGCACGCTTCATTATTATCAATGCAAAGGAGTTGTTTTCTAAATTTTAAGGCATTGCTCTCTGCACCAGTTACACTGTGTAATAGTAGGGTAATAGCAATGACAATAATCATATTTTTCATAATAGTTCCTTGTAGATGCCTGCGACAAAAGTCATTTTTGATGCTTGAAATCGATGATTGAGTTACGTGAGCAATGCCAATCAGCACTTTTGTCGCTGGCGACCTTATTAATGGTTTTTACCTAATTCACTTAAATACTTAATCAAGTCAATCAATTCTATTTCTGTAAGTGAATCAATGAGCCCGACTGGCATCATTGATATTTTGCTGGTTTCACGAGACTTCACAATAGTTTTCTTCACAGTGGCTTCTGTGCCTACTGCCGTTTTTAAACGTATTATATTTACATCCTCATGTGTAATTGATCCGACATATACATCGCCATTGCTCGCAGTAATTGTCGTTGAACGATACCCTTCCTTAATTTTTTTACTTGGGGCAAGTAGCGATTCTATAATATAATCCGTTGGCGCGCTGGCGCCAATACTGCCAAGATCTGGGCCGATGGTACTCACACCACTACCTGCCACTTTATGACACGCAATACATGCCAAGGCTGGTCGTTTATAAATAGCTGCGCCTCTTTGAACATCACCTTGAGGTAACTTAGCAAGTAAATCAATGATTTTTAAATTAACGTTGAGTTTTAAAGGCGCCGCAAGCCCCCCTGCTTTAGCCAATGCTTTTAATAGTTCATCTGAACCTGGCCGCCCACTCGATTGCACAATCCGCGATGCAAAGGTGGCCGCTTCTTCGGGGATCGTTTTTCCCTTTAAGGCAGATGCCAAAGCATTAAATACCCCTTCTTTTCTAAGGGTATGCCACATCATATGACTCACACTCGCTTCAACATAATCGCCTGTAAGCATCTGGGCAATGACTTTTGTGCCTTGGGTCACATCAACCTGTGTAAGGGCCGTAGCTGCCAATACTCGGATTGATTCACCATAGTTTTCAGACGTTGCTTTTTTAAGGAAAGCCCGCGATGCCACAGTGTTAAAACCTGCAAGTGCTTTGGCAGCTGCCTTGCGCGTTACCTCTTGGCCTTGCGTATCACTTAATATAGATTGCACTGTTTCTAAAAACGAATGGGCACCCCAATGTGCCGCAAGCTGGCAAGCAAGCACACGTATATGATTGCTATCAATTGCAAATAATTGTTTCAATGCAGATTCAATATTTTTTGTGGGGTAGATACCCCGCTCATTTGCAGCAGTATTTAATCCTATTGCCCCATGAACATATAAATTTACGTTAGGGCCAGAGATAATTTCTGTTAAGAAGTTTAAATCTTCAACATCCCCGCTTTTACCAATAGCTTGTAAAATTTCGCCATCGCCTTTTTTACCTTCATCTTTAAATAACTTAATCAATATCTTTGCTGCTGCATTATCGCCAGAAGCTTTTAGTGCAAATAACATTGCTTGGCTATTGCCATTACTTTTTAATTCACCATTTTTCAGTAATGGCATCCAATAAGGGGCCAGCTTGCGGCATGTCCGCCACAATGCAAATTCATAAAAACGCGCCATTGAATCATGATGCCCATCCATGGCGATATTAAATGCTTCAACTGAACCACATTGCCCCAATGCTGTGACCGCCTCGCGAACCACCTGTGGTTTGGGGTCATTAACGCCATGCTTGAGGATACTTAGCGCATCTGATATTTTGTCATGATCATGATAAAGCATACGCATCGCACCAGCTCTTGCGTTGGCTGTTTTTGAGCCTGCCACCGCTTTTAGTAATGATTCATTGACCACGCCGATGGTTTGTAATGCAAATAATGCTTCTAAACGGTGATGATCAAATTGTGCACCTGAACCATCTAAACGTGCAACCCATTGTTCGATTGCTTGCGCTACGTCTGCTTTATTACGAGCCCTAAGTTCCTGCTTGGCAAACAATCGTACCCAATTTTCGTTGGCCTTGAGTAAATCAAGCAACGCTTCAATAGTGGCACCTTTGTAATCTGGTTTTTTAAGTAGTGGCCTGTTCTTTGCCGTTACGCGCCAAATGCGGCCATGTATGTGATCTCTACGCTGATCACGAAAATCGACTTCACCATGTTGAATAATGGGATTATACCAATCGGCAATATACAGGGCGCCATCAGGGCCCATCACTGTATCTATCGGTCGAAACGCTTGATGAGAAGAACTTAGTAGGTCGCCGAGTAACGCAGCTTTATAAGTACTGCCATCTTGCTCAATGGCATACCGGTCAATATTATTGGCACGAAAATCACTGGCTATCACATTACCTTGCCATGAATCGGGAAAATGACCACCACTAATAATAGTAATGCCGCAATGTTTAGGCCGATTAGTTAAGAGACTAGGGAGTATATATGACTCACCTGGCGACCCGAGAAAAATAGAATCTGGAAATGAAAATGCGACACCTTCGCTACCGGCACCATCGGTCTGAAATGCCTGCCCCCATGCATCAAAACTAAGCCCCCATGGGTTTACCAAGCCACGACTAAAAATTTCCAAACGACGCGAATCGATATCATAAGACCAAAGGCCGCCACCATTTAATCGCCGTGGACCATATAATGTTTCTACGTGGGTGCCAATGTAATACCCTTGTAACATATGGAGTTTACCATTAGGTCCCCATGAAAGCCTATGCAGTGTATGGTGCGAATCTTCAGTACCAAAGCCTGTCAGTAATATATCTTTTCTGTCCCCGCGACCATCACCATTGGTATCATGCAAATGAAGTAATGCTTCACCGTCGGCAATATAAGCGCCCCCTTTACCATCAGGTTGCACGCCACCGGGAATAAGTAACTGATTATAAAAGAGTGATTGTTTATCGACCACACCGTCACCATTGGTATCAGTGAGTATAACAATTTGATCACTGGGCGTTTCATTCACATTAAGTTGTGGATATATATGACTTCCGGCAACCCACAATCGCCCTTCGCTATCAAAATTAATTTGCGTGGGCTTGGCGATCATTGGGGTAGCGGCATAAAGATTAATCTCAAAGCCATCTGCCATTGTAAAAGCGGCGAGTTCTTTAGTAATATCTGGTTCTGGCAGCTCATCTAATGTTCGCTGCGCCCAGAGCGGCGCAGATAATAATATTAAGCACAGTAGTGTACTTTGAATAATTGAAAATTTAAAACCGTTCACTATTGTAGTTCCCCTAGTATTTGCCAAATAACTATTTCTTGTTTTTCAATAAAAGGTGTGATTTTGTCAGGTTCCAATTGCGCGATACGTTGTTCTTCTTTGCGCTCGCCATAAACATAGGCATTATTTCTAGGACGCCAGTGGTGATAAAAGAGGGTATTCTTTTTTGCAATCGCCAAACGAATCTCATTTACCATCTTTTTATCTAACTTGTTTTTTATCTTTGAACACTGCAATGATTTTGCAATGATTTTTGCAATCTTAGCGTAACCTTGAGTAGATGGATGAATGCCGTCTGAAGAATATGCATGACTACCGTTCATTAGTGGATTAAGCAGATCGATATAAGTGTGACCAAGACTTTTAGCAGTCGATTGAATCACAGATGCATATTTTTTAATAGTGAGATTTCTTTGCGCCACATATTGGTCCGAAGGGCCAAAACCATTTCCATGGGTGTTGGTGAGATCAAAATCACTTGTCTATCTGTTTTCGTAACCGAAGCGAGTAATTGAGATAGCCCCGCTTTGAAAGGCGCAATGCCATTATCCCCACCAAATGATTCATTAAAGCCATAGGCAATAAAAAGATGCGTTGGATGCAACGATTCAACATGCTTTTCTAAAACAGCAAAACCTTCTTGAGGACTACCAAAAATTGCACCACGACGTCCACCCGTACGTGCCACACCGCCAACGGTATCGCCACTCCAGCCAATATTACGAAAGGTAACATTCGCTGTTGAAAACCCTAAGGCAAGTGCTGTTTCAATATGACCACTGTTTAAGCTGCGCTCAAAAAAGGTATTACCCAAAAATACTACACGATCACCTGCTTTAAGAACAAACTTATCAGTTTGTGCCTGCACACCATTAACATTGCAAACATAACAACCTATTAGAAGCGCTATATTTACTACCTTATGGCGTTTATAACGTGCAAACATTTCCATATAAACTTGCATCACTTTTACATTCATTCTAGCGCCTCTCGCGTTGTGAAATTTAAATTATATATGATAACGCAATTTATCCCAGTCACGCCCTCAAGTCAAGTAAAGAGATCTCCACATTTGGCACAGTTTTACCTGATCATATCGTCTTATACTACACCCATCAAATGCGATAAAATATAACTGTCGAGTCCTTCGTAATCTCTTTCCTCAATAAAATTCGCCTCTTTTTGCTGGCCAATCGAGCGGACTTTATCGACTAAATGCAAAAACGTTTTTCGGCTGTTAAGTAAATGATCCATCACGCCGTCACCTTTTTGTGTGCGCATTGCTTTTACATCCAAGCCAACAAATTCACCATTGCTACCATAATTGTTTTGCTCAAGTACACGCACCTGATTAAACGCAGCGCGCAAATTGGCAGAACCAAACGCTTTGTCTTGATCAAACTTTAGACCATTTTGATCATTTAAATGCACACTTGCAAGCTTACCCTGCGATTTAGCAGTAATAGAAATTTCATTACGTACCTCTGGACCAAACGGATCTTCTCCGGTATTGATGTTCCAGGGGCCAAATGAAAAACGATAGGTTCTTTGCGTTTGATTCGATTTATTCATAGCAACTACTATAGCGTTTAAATCATATTTTTCTTCACGAATTGAGTCAAAAACCAATGAAATCCGCTCACTCCTTATTTTCACCATAAAGTGTTATATCACTTGAAATGCCAACAAAACCTTGATATTATAGGAATAATAAACTTACACACGCGTGCAGAGGCAAAGCTTATGCATCCAGGCTATGAAAATATATCATTAGAACCAGGTAAATCTTTCCGATCATTCCACTGGAAAAAGTCGGTAAACGATATTTCGCTATGTTTTAACATTGAGAGAATACCACAAGCAACGATCACCTCAAACATCCAAATAGTTTTGATCATTTATTGCATTTCCACAGAGTGGATAAAACCACCTGCTTTACGCTAGGGCGTGGCAACTATTATATTCTTCTGGCAGCGCTGCTTTCGTACGCTTCGCGAACCGCACGATGTTCCTTAATCAAAAGGGGTAATCCTTTTTAGTGCTTCACAGTTATTTTCTTTTGCCCTTGCATATCATTCGTAGATATTACCGTCATCTGAGCATTTACTAAAGATCGCTTCTACAACCGAACGCACAGGACCATCTTCAATCACACGAACCGGTGCTAGGGTAACGCCCTTTTCTGCGAGACCGCAAAATGCCGCGGTCCTTTCTTTGCTCATTAATGTAAACTGACCTGCCACTGGCCCAAACTGATCGTTTAACATTTTCCAGGAATCAGCGCAGTCTTCAAGCACAATTGGCTCAAACGCTTCACCGATAACCTAACTTAAGATCCTTCTCTATATAATTAGTTCCTGTTTTGGACGGTAACCTTCTTTGCCAGAATTTCGTTTTAGCTCTCGATAAAGCGTTGATCTTGATTTATGTATTAATTTCGCAATTCTGATTATCTTTATATTTGCTTTACGCAATACATATAATTCGGTACGATCTTCTTCTGTGAACTGGTGGTAATTCTGTCCCATTTGGCGCTCCGATGAGTGTTAAGTTATGTGAAAAGGGCATTATACCAGTTCTCTTAAATTTTTTTCTAATCTGTCGCACTTGCAAGTTGAATCCGCCACCAGTTAAGAAGGTTGAAAGCAAAGTTTTTAAAGCAAAACAGTTAAAATTAGCAGATTTTCTTTTACAAGATGAGGTGTTTCATATTGCACGCATTACCCATGAAACGTCTAATTCGTTGGTGCATACCCACGATTTTTATGAACTGTTCTGGATAGAAGCAGGCCATGGTTTTCATCATATTAATTCGGAAAAGGTCGCGTTGAAATCTGGAGATCTGGTGATGATTCGACCAACGGATGTTCACAAATTTTCGTGTCGACTCAAGAATCCTCTGGTGATGGTTAATGTTGCGTTTTCAAAAAAGACGGTGGCTTTTATAAGGCGGCGCTATTTTTCCGATTCAAAATTGTTTTTCTGGTGCAGCGAGAAATTACCTTATCAGGTGAGCCTCTCATCTTTAAAACGAGTGTGGCTTAAGGATGCGGTTGAAACGGTAATTCAATCTCCCAAAGTGCAGCTTACCTTAGAGGGCTTTTTGCTACAATTGTTTGGGCAGGTCCTGCAATCGCAAGATGTGGAAACGCCTGCTTGTCCAGATTGGTTAGCTTATGCCGCGTCTCAATACAATCAACCAAAATACTTTGCGATGGGTGTTGAAGGATTTGTTGAATTGGCCGGGCGTTGCAGCGAGCATGTTAATCGCCAGGTTCGGCTACATTTTGATATGACGACCTCGCAAATGGTGAATCGAGCCAGGATGGCATATGCCCAAAAACAATTGGCTATGAGCAATCAAACGATCATGGATATAAGCCTTGATTGTGGTATTGAAAACCTGGGGCATTTCTACAAATTATTTAAACGGCACTTTGCTATGACACCCAAGGCGTATCGTCAAAATATGCGGGGTATTGCGTAGAAGTCATTTTTGCGTAATATAAAGTCGCTTTTCGGCAAGAATACTTACTAAATTACATATATATTATATATAGTTAGTAAGCATTCGAAAACGAAAGGGTCATAGTTATGACATCACGCGAGAGATTAATAAAGGCGATCAACGGCGAAAAAGCGTCTCGGCTTCCAGTAACCACGCATCACCTTATGCCCTACTTCCTCAATACATGCATGGAGGGTATGTCAAACGATGCTTTCTTTGATCATTTTGGGATGGATCCAATATTTTGGGCCGTGCCCACACTACCCGATGCGTCAAAGGGCGAGTTTTTTAATAAGGATCAGGAGGAGCCAGATCAGTCAGGTATGACTAGTAGTCGATATATTTCCAGTGATTCATGGCAGATTGAGTTTCAGGATATCCCTGGCCAAAAGTTTAAGACGATTCGGTATAATTTTGTAACCCCTAAGGGCACGCTTTCGACAGTGCTTCAGTTCAACCAGTACACTTCGTGGGTTACCGAACATTTGATAAAAGAAAAAAAGGACATTGAACTGATTGGTGAGTTTGTCACTGCGCCGAAGTGTGATATTGACGCCGTCAACAAGATTGTTCAAGCACGTGGTGATCGGGGAATTGTGCGAGGGCACATCTGTTGTTTTGATGTTTTTGGACAACCTGGCACCTGGCAAGATGCGTGTTGCTTGGTCGGTATTGAAAAGATGATCATGGAAACCTATGACGATCCTGAATGGGTACACCAGCTCTTGACTATTTTAAAGGATCGCAAGAAAATCTACATCGACTCTCTCAAAGGCGCTAATTATGACATTTTGGAATTCGGTGGCGGCGATGCCTCTTCTACGGTGATTTCTCCTACAATATTTGATAATTTCGTCGCACCTTATGATACGGAATTGATCCAGGCTGCCCATGATGCCGAGCAACGCATCGTTTATCACACCTGTGGGGGCATGATGCCTATCCTCGAAAACATCGTTGCCATGAAACCTGATGCCATGGAGACGTTTACACCCTCTGGTATGGGTGGTGATATTGATCTCGCCCAGGCGAGAAAACGGATTGGGCCGGATATGTGCATGATTGGCGGCATAGACCAGCTTCACTTTTTCAAAGGCTGTACACCCGAGCAAACCCGCAGGGAAGTAAGGCGATGCTTCGAAGCAGCCGGTCAGGAGGGAGCGTTTATATTATGCCCTTCCGATCACTTTTTTGATGCTGATCCAGAATTACTCATGGCCTTCGCAGATGAAGCCAGACAATGTACTTACGAATAATAATTGTTTAGTTACTGTTTCGGAAAGCTACTTTGCGAGATCGAGCGAAAAAGATTTGTTCAAGGCCCGAGTGAAAAAATGCCCGCAAGGGGCTTATTGCCCCTGAGGACCATTTTTTTGCGAGAACGCCGAACACAAATTGCGATCAAGCAATTTGTTTACCTTTCGTAGCCGTAGGTTTCCGAAACAGTAACTAATTAGGTTATGTATTACAAAGCTTAATCAGGTTCCTGTTGAATTTTAATATTATTTATGCTGGCGTCATCATTATATAAATTGACTCTATAATTTTTTAAAGGATTTGTCATGGAAAGCTTAGAAAGATTACACAAAGCAACGATCAAAGGTGATAAAAAAACGGCAGTGGCTATGACACAAGAAGCCATTGATGAGAAGGTGAGTCCTGAAGATATTCTTGAAGCGATGACTACAGCGATGGATGTTATTGGCGAAGGATTTAAGAAAGGCAAAGTTTTTGTTCCAGAGATGCTTTTTGCTGCTCGAGCGATGAAAGAGAGTATGAGGTTGCTGGAACCTTTACTTGCAGTAGCCGGTGTTAAAAAAAGTCATACGGTTTTGATAGGTACCGTTGAAGGGGATCTGCATGATATCGGTAAAAACTTAGTCGCCATGATGTGGAAAGGGGCCAATTTCGATGTAATTGATTTGGGCACTAATGTAACCCCTGCTGATTTTGTAGCAGCAGCCAAGGAACACAACGCTCCGTTGATTGGCCTTTCTGCATTGCTAACTACTACGATGTCAGCTATGCAAGCGACGGTTGAAGCTATTCAAGTTGCAGGGTTAAGCGACATAAAGGTGATGGTAGGTGGTGCGCCGGTGACGCAGGTCTATGCTGACGAAATCGGTGCCGATGGTTTCGCCCAAGATGCAGCTTCTGCCGTAGATATGGCCAAAGATATTCTCGCGGCGTAATTGCACTTTTACTCCGACGTTTACATTTTCACCTTCGCTTTGAACATCTGTATAACTTAATTCGATTTGTGAAGAATAATATGATTAAAGTATCTATAATTATTGCTAGGAATAAAACCAATCAATCTCAAAGAAGCTAAGGCTTCAAAAGGAGCATTTTACAATGAGTCAGCCCCAAACACCAGGACGCTTAACGACCAAGCAGTTGGAAACATATCATCAAGAAGGGTTTATCGTTTATGATAAACCAATCTTCCCTGAGAATAAATTTGAAGGATTGAAAAATCATTTCGAAAGCAAACTAGCAGCCCTCCCTGCCGATGAGCGTCCCGAAGCAATGGATACCCCCCATTTTATAGACCCGGCACTCTTCGAGTGGATTTTTTCCGACGAAATTCTTGACCTGGTTGAACCGATTCTTGGCCCGGACATCTCACTCTTTAGTACCCACTTTATTTGCAAGCCGCGTGGCAATGGCAAACGGGTGCCCTGGCACGAAGACGGCTATTACTGGAAAGGCATGCTCGATCCAATGGAAGTTGCCACCGTATGGCTGGCTGTAGACCCTTCTATTCTGGAAAACGGCTGCATGTACGCCGTGCCCAAGAGCCATCGTGACGCAAAAATGAAACGTCGCACCGAAGGCCTCCCCTATCAAGACATTTCCCTAGACACCAACGTCTTCCCTGAAGAAATCAAAAAAGAAGCGTTCACCGAAGATGATGCAGTCCCGTGCATTCTTCAACCCAATCACGCCAGCTTGCACGACGCCTATACCATACATGGCAGCGCGCCCAACACTTCCGAGCGCCGTCGATGCGGTTATACCATGCGGTTTATGAAGAGCGCTACCCGTCTTAATCCGGAAATGTTTAATGTACACAACATCTATCTC
>Ga0255039_10000278_pt1 | contig 16848 bp, 11 predicted proteins | sample BC1_12_1_MG_FD_181713 | JGI IMG/M metagenome (GOLD analysis project Ga0255039, IMG submission 181713) | Seawater microbial communities from Strait of Georgia, British Columbia, Canada - BC1_12_1 | ecosystem: Environmental > Aquatic > Marine > Strait | place: Canada: British Columbia | collected... | reverse complement strand
GCTTTTGGCTCGATAAATACATATTATCGTGGAATTGCTGGGCGTCCGCAGTTGGCCGAATCGAGAAGCCCAGCTTACGCCTACGAGTGTCTCTTATGGAAAAAGCTGTCGCTCAAACTAGATGACGCAGCGGCGATCGACCCTAAGGAGACTCCCGTGCTCGCTTCCAATCGCTTGTTATGTGCGTACTTTGCCCGACGGTTTAAACAGGTGGGACCAGTTGTTCGGACTGGCTAACTTCGCCCAGAATCCAGTCACGAAACACGGCGACACGCGGATGACGCACGCGACTCGACGTGTAGGCGAGGTAATAGGCGACGTCGTGTCCAACGTGCAGGCCGAGGTCGAACAGGCGCACCAACCGGCCCGCCTCGATGTCGGCTTCGACCAGCACGTTGCTGACTAGTGCGATACCATGCCCGTCCAGCGCCGCCTGGATCGCCATGCTCTCCATGCTATAGCGAATACCTCGCTCGGGATCGACATTATCGACTTCAGCCGCCTGTAACCACATAGCCCAATCGAGCGGCAAGGGTCCGGGTGAATCATCGCGGTGCAACAACGTATGTCCGGCGAGGTCGGCGGGTACTTTCACCGGCTTGCGCGTGAGCAGGTCAGGGCTCGCGACCGGGATGAATTCCTCGTCCATCAGGTAGTCGGCCTCCAGACCTTCCCAGCGGCCCGGCCCGAAACGGATGCCGAGATCGAATTCATCCCGGCGCAGGTCGACCAACCGCTGTGTTGCATCAAGGCGTACGTCGATGTCTGGGTGCAAAGCGTGGAACTCGTCGAGCCGAGGTACTAACCAGCGGCTCGCGAATGACGTACAACTCGTGATCATCAGTGCCCGCCTTTCTTCCAGCGCAGTAAACGCGTCGACCGATTCGGACAGACGGTCGAAACCGTTGGTCAGACCCGCCAGCAACAGGCGCCCCTTCTCCGTCAGAGCGATCGAGCGGTAACGCCGCTCGAACAGGGATTGCTCGAAGTAATTTTCAAGTGCTTTAACCTGGTGGCCGACCGCTGCAGGAGTCACGTTCAACTCCGCGGCGGCATCGGTCAGGCTTTCCAGTCGTCCAGCGGCCTCGAATGCACGCAATGCATTCAACGGTGGCAGGCGACGTTGTTTAATTTTAGTTTTTCTAGGTTTACTCAAAAAATTACTCGGTTGAAGAAAGCCGTTTTAATACCCATAATTAGCGTTCATAACCAATGAATGCACGAACCGGGTCCAATTAACTAACTTGAGGAATTCTACAATGATTAATCGCTACTTACCAAACTTTGTTTACACCTATAACATTACTCCTTCTTACTCTGCCGAGTCGTCATGGCTCTTCCCGGGTGCAAATGCGGGCATCCTAGGGCGCGCGCTTCGCCATCTGCGCAGCTACCTCGCTGAGGTCAGGCGCAGTCAGACGCTGGAAAATGGTATTCGCAGAGACACCGAGCATCTGCACTCATTGACCGACGAACAATTGCGTGACATCGGCATCACACGGATGGACATCCCGCGCGCGGTACGCTTCGGCAAGGGGAATCTTTAGCCGGGAACACAGGGCCGGGAACCACTCTCTCCAATCGGCATGCCAATCCTTCCCGGTCCTTGTTCTCTGTTATTTTTTAAACTTCTGAAAAAATGTGTTCTGTCCCCTATTTACAGCGATTGCAAGTGTCAGATTCTGGCCGTAGATTGCCTCCTAGCCCAGTCAATTGAGCGTCTCCTTTCGAGAAAGCTGTCGCTCAAATGCGATGAGTCAGCGGCAATAACCGACCCACAAGAGACATAGACTGGTCTTTTTCTTGAGGCAGAATATGGCACATCTGGCAGTAATTATTACTGCATAACAACGCAACTGAACTACGTAAAACGGATAAATTTTACCTCGGATTTATAACTTTGGTCGTGGAGTATGCACTTCAATAAATATCTATTCAGTTAACCCAGCTGAACGGAGGTCGTGAAAAAGGCGATCGAACAGTTTTTTATCACCAATAGGCATTATTTTTTGCAGGTGTGTATAGGTGTACTCTGGATGTGTCATTTGCGCCTGTGTAATCTCCCACTCGGCATCTTCCAACTCTCCAAGATTTACATAACTGGCAGCCAGGAACAGGCGCGGGATGCCTACCGCTTCATTACGCTCTATCGCCTCCTGAAGATAAGAAACAGCCTTATCGTATTCATCCATTGCGTAGTAGGCACGGCCGAGCTGATAAATGTAATCCCAGGTGTAATGTGGGTTTAACAACATTGCTTTTTCAATCAGGGGGATCACGTCATCAGCTTGTCCCAGGTTATTCTTGACGAGCGCGAGTAATGCATAACCATCAGCATAGTTAGGAGAAAGTGAAACTGCACGTTCAGCGGCTTCCAATGCCTCATTGAATTCCTTCCTGTACATGTGGATATATCCCAGTGACCACTGAATCTGGTGTGAACCTGGGTCCATAGTTGCAGCTTTCCGGGCTAACTCGAGTGCGCGATCCCTGGTACGGGCAGGTGTATCAGCAAAACCGAAGAAAAACTGCCTAATACGAGCAACCGCAAGAGCCCCGTAAGCATGGGCATAGTTCGGATCAAGACGGATTGCTTGCCGATATTGCTCAATCGCCTCGGTTATAGCTTCTTCCGAGAAACCCACTGAAGCCTGCTGGCCACGGAGAAACAGGTCGTAGGCTTCAAAGCTGGTTGGTACATTCCCGCTCAGGTGTTCCTGTTCATCCGCACTTAGCCGAACGGCAAGAGTAGAGATAATCTCGCGGGTGATTTCATCTTGCAGCAAGAAAACATCTGAGAGTCGTCGATCAAACCGCTCCGCCCACAATTGATGCCCGGTTTTAGAATCGACTAGCTGAGATGTAATTCGCAGCCGATCACCAGATTTTTGCACGCTGCCATCCAGAATAAACTGAGCACCCAAACTTTTACCGATTTCTTGAACTGTTGCTTTGCTATCCCTAAAGCCAAAAGACGAATTCCGAGCAATTACGGTAAGCCCATGTATCTTGGAAAGATCGGTAATAATGTGTCTACTGATACCATCACTCAGATATTCCTGCCCAGGATCACCACTCAAATTATCGAAGGCCAAAACTGCGATCGAGGGTTTGTCTGGAAGTGGAAACGTCTTGCTTCCCACCAATACCGGTTGTTCTTGTGGAAGGGAGCCTTTTGACCAGTAACCAATTCCTACAGCTACCAGCATGACAACCACTACGACGACAGCCATCCGTGGCCAGATTTTAGGCGATACCTGTCGATTGCTTTTCTGTTGCGGTAGTGGAACCGATTCACCCAGACCAAGTTGTACCTGGTAAACCCGTACATGTTCTTCAAATCCCTTGAGTGCCTGCTCACCCAGGCTCTCTATCGAAAACGGCATGCGGTTTGGTAGTGCCTCGTGAATCGCCGAGGTAATGCACAACCCGCCAGGCTCTGCCAGTTGTTCAACCCGTTGGGCCAATACGACGCCTGCGCCGGTTACCGTATTGTCAGCAATGACGACTTCACCCAGGGCGATACCCGCTCTTATCTCTGGTTGAATATCATCACTGATTTTTTCGAGATGATCGTGGTGATCAGATTGAAATGCGAGTGTAGCTGTTACCGCATCGGAGGCACGTTCGAACTCGGCCAATAGCGCGTCACCACGCAATTCCTGAACACGACCATGGTACTTCTCGATGGTGTCACTGAAACGCCGAAAGGCATCGCGAATACGTTCGTGAGCTAATTGCTCATCTTGTTGTACTAACTGGGTTGAACCAGCGACATCCGCGTGCAAGATGACAGCAAGTTTGCCAGAAAGATCGTCCTTTGCCATTGGTAGCCCAAATGGAATCAAGGTCAGCAGATATTATCACAGACTAAAACCTGGGCGTCCGTTCATGGCCGAAGATTGCCTCCTGGCCCAGCCAATTGAGCGTCTCCTATGGAGAAAGCTGACGCCCGCACTCGATGAGCCGGCGGCGATTTACGACCAAATCTAACACTCAATCATATTTGGTCTAAATTTACCTCTACAGAGTAGCCCACATCTTTCCATGCCCGAAAACCTCCAGCGAAGTAATAAACTTTCGTATAGCCCAAGATTATTGCCTGCGCGCTCGAGTTAGCAGAAAGATGACATTCAATGCCACCACAGTAAAAAACGACCTCCTCATTCAGGTCGACAATTTGGGAGAGGTTATCCCAGACCTTATGGAAAAGCAGGTTCGTTGCACCAGGAATATGTCCGCGTCCATAGTCAACACTGCCACGAGAATCTATAAATACAATCCCTCGATCGTGTAGTGATTTTGCCTCAGCTGAGTTAATCTCGATAGCACCCTCGACATGGAATGTTCCCGCTGACATGGTGATCAGATCCCCGTATTTGCTATCAGCAGGTTTAGCAGGTGCTCCCGCAGGAACTCCCGCCCTTCGTAAACCCGCTTGCAGACGCTCCCGATTAGCTGTTTCTTTGAAGATCCAGGTGTCAAGATCGGCCAAAGTTAATGGACGTTGCTTGTCTGTCGGATCGTGATAAGTCTTGTTGAACCTGGCAATAGCGGTCTTCGCTTCCTGTTCGCGCCCCAGATGGCCGAAGGCCGCAGCAAGAAGAAAATAATTCCATTCATCGTCTGGATTTAGTTTGGTTGCTCTCAGCATGGTTGCCGCGGCCTCCTCGTAACGCTCCAGGTGGAACTGGGCTTCGCCCAGGCGGTAGAGGTAGTCTGACTGGGGATCGAGTCGCATGGCTTTTTTGATGAAGTCGAGACCTTCAGCGGCCTTACCAAGATTGACCAGAAGCGTCCCCATCGCCTCGTAACCGCTCGGATCATTGGGATCCATGGCAATGGCCTTTTCAGCCTGGATCATGGCTTCATCCCAGCGCCTAAAATAAAAATATTGCTTGGCCGCAGTTCGATGGGCCAGTGGCGTCGGGTTTTTCAGAGCTTCTTCCAGGTGTTGGATTGTCTGTTCAAGGGCATCGGAATAGGACACTCCTGCACTTACTGCCCAATTATTGTCATAGATTCTCCAATAGGTGGCTGCCAGTGCCGCGTGAGCGCGCCCAAAATTCGGATCGAGTTTGATAGCGTTTTTGAGATATGAAATCGATTTGACAGAATCGTCTGGAGTCGAGAGTCGATAGTGCGCCCAACCTCTAAGGAAAGCATCATAGGCCTCGGGACTATTCGTTTCTACTCGACCCCGGCTAATGTTCTCCTGACCAACAAGAGTGACCGAGAGGGCCGTAACGATTTGTCGACTAATCTCGTCTCGCATCGCAAAAACATCGTCGAGAGTCCCGTCGTAACGTTCCGCCCAGACGTGGCCGCCCGTGGTTGCATCGATTAACTGGGCATTAATTCTTATCTGCTTACCCGCGCGCTGTACACTGCCTTCCATAACATAGCGCACACCTAGTTCCTCGGCGACCTGACGGACCTTCACTGCTTTATCCTTATAAGTGAACACTGAATTGCGCGCTATCACAAACAATCCTGATACTTTGGATAGGTCCGTGATCAAATCATCGGTCATGCCATCGGCGAAAAATTCTTGCTCGGCCAGGTCACTAATGTTTGTAAACGGCAACACGGCGATTGAGGGTCTGTCGGGTATCGGATGTGCCATGCGCTCTATCGATGCCGGCTCTTCTTCTGGGACGGTCGACTTAAACCAGTATGCAATTCCGACTGCAATCACCACAACAACTGCAATAGCAACTACTCGCTTCCACGGTTTTTGTGAAGTTTTACGTTGGTTTTTGTGTTGCGGCGGCGGAATCAACGTACCCGGACTGAGTTCGACTCGATATACATGGACTGGATCATCGAACCCTTTCAGCACCTGAGCGCCCAGGTCCTCCAGATCAAACGGCATGCGCCTTGGTAGTGATTCGTGTAGCGCAGCGGTAATGCAAAGGCCTCCCGGGTCTGCCAGCTGCTCGACACGCTGTGCCAGGACCACGCCGCCACCCGTTACAGTGCCATCACCTATCACAACCTCTCCCATCGCGATTCCCACCCGGATGCCGGGTTTTAGATCATCCTTCAGACGCGAAAGGTAATTGGCCTGATCAGACTGAAACGCGAGGGTGGCTGTTACGGCATCGGAGGCACGCTCGAACTCGGCCAATAGCGCGTCACCTCGAAGCTCAAGTACTTTTCCTCTGTACTGTTCGATGACATCGCTGAAACGATGAAAAGAGTCCTGGATACGTTCGTGGGCCAGGTGCTCATCTTGCTGCACCAGTTGAGTTGATCCGGCAACATCCGCATGCAAGATGACAGCCAGTTTGTCTGGTAGACGATCCTTTGCCATTGCGAGCCCAATAGAAAACAAAGTCGATAGATATTATCACAGACTTAAATTTGGATACTGTCGATGCTTGCTGAGGTTCCGTTCCTGGCCGTAGGTCGTCTCTGGTAAGAAGTTTTTCAGCGTCGTCTTTGGGAAACCGATCCTGAAATTCTCTATGTCAGCAGTTTAGGTAGACCCACATCCGATACTTAACACTGATTACTCCGGCTGGCTGTGATTGGATGGTTAGCTTTGATGGTATCGTGTTGCCATTGTTATCGTCGTCGATCCATGCCTTGCCGCCGGTCAGGTAAAATTGCAGCGCTTCGGATACAGGCGCGGCGTACGGTATTATTGCGCCGACTTTCTCGGCGTCGAGACTTAACATCTTCGTCTGCGACAATATCATTAGCTGTTACAAGCTGCGTTGCCACGCCAGCATCAGCTAGTGCCTGTTTGAATGAATTGGCCGTCGTGGCGTTCATGTTCTCGCTTAGTATTACGGGTTGGCCACTGAAGAAATCGCTTTGGTTTTCGTCGTCAAATTTGAACAGGCTCTCGAGAGTACGGCGGACCTCATCCTGCTTGTGGCCGGCTTCTAGCTTGCCATTGAAGATCAAATTGAAATGTGTCTCAGTCATAGGATTGCTACACTCGAATTATTCAAACGCATTTACTTTGACATAACAGGTGGTGAATTTCTGAGAGGCAGGTATCAGTCTCCATGCTTTAGTGCTCACAGTGTTTCACCTGAGTATTTAAGATGACGTATATACCTGATCTAAAATATTATGTGATCGTCACGATGGGGCAAAAACCTAAAATAGAAATCTACCAGTTTTGAACTACCAGGGTAGAAATTTATATTCACAGATATCCGATGTGCACCGCCGAAATCAGAAGTTAATGAGTAAATCCTGAGCGTCGGCTCCTGGCTTCAGAACACGTGCCGATTCCTTTAATGCGAGTAGTTTGTCGGAAAGAACATGACACTAAACTGGCATGCAACAGCATCAAACGTCAGGTCGTCAAATAATAGAGACCCTTATTGCGGTTTATTTATAGGGTTCTAATTTCCTTGGAAAACTCAAATTGCCTTGTGAAATCCAAGATTTAGTAAATCCTTTATCAATCTCAATTTGTTACCGATCTAAATCCTTCATTCTTGGTCAATCGAATCAAGGCCGCGTCCAAGAATTTTTTTTCCTGGCATCGAACCCATAAATTTCGAGTCCATATCGATAGGTGACAAATCTTGCACAACCTCTTTACCCCTATCTTTTTGCAGGCGCGATATTATCCACTTTATTATGCAGATAAACGTGCCTCCAACTATCACGGCAAGTTGAATAACTACCGTCAAAAGTAATCCAACCGTCAAGGCGACCATTGCCAGATTCAAATTAGAGATATAATTGACAATAATTGGCGGCATACTTTCGAAATACGAGTTTGACAAATAAAGGGCAAACTCGGCGACATACGAGACAATACCCGGCTCGGGGACAATTGTAGGCGCAATAAAATAGATAAATAAAAAAGCCAATATCCCGATAAATATTGGAACTACGAGCAACCTGAACATGACGGATATTTTTCCTGATTAAATTTTAGGAGCCGCTTTTCGGTGTTCCCGAACTGATTAACATTCCAGGGGCGAATTGACTCATAAATATTTTCTCCTTCCCTGGTTAAGGAGTTCTGATTACTAGTAATTACCAGTCAATGGAAATAAAACAAGGTAAATTTTATACTTCACCCCGGTTAATTTGCTTCGAATAACCGGTTGCCTCAGTATTTTTCATGCAATTCGAACACGAGCAGATAACTGAACGGTCGCTCATTTAGTATATAGTTACTGTCATGCTCCGCATTACGGTTGCTATTCCAGGTTGTTGTGGGGTTGGGGTTGGGGGTTCGTTGTTGGCCGTAGGTCATCTCTGAACTCCCGGTTTTGAGTGTCAGCTATCGAGAAAAGATATGCGCAAATCCTCTTTATCAACGGCCAAGAATAGCCCAGAGCGGGAATATTGGCGTACTTGCCAGTGCTCAAATCGATCGATATATGGAAGGATGCATTACTTTATGGTTTTTGAGGCTGTAGATGAATCGTAGCCCAGAAGAATTAGCCCAGACCGAAAGATTCGAGCAAGCCTACTCGAATTTACAATCGGTCGTCATGTTATCGATTGAACGTCAGGTTTGCGGATGTGACTATGGAGGCAATAGCTGGACCACACGTGATGAAGCTCGGCGTATAGGTGCCATGCTTGGGTTAAGACCAGGTATGCGGCTTCTGGATGTGGGTGCAGGATCAGGATGGCCGGGGCTTTACCTGGCTGAGCAAAGTGGATGTGATCTGGCACTTGTCGACCTACCTTTGTCTGGTCTGAAAATAGCTGCTGAAAGAGCCCATCGGGACCAGAATTCGGGAAAGTGCTGGGTTGCCTGTGCAAATGCCACCAATATGCCATTTAACGATGCCAGTTTCGATGCAGTAAGTCACAGCGATCTTTTGTGTTGCCTGAAACAAAAGCGTGCCGTACTCGAATCTTGTAAGCGGGTGACCCGAAAAGGCGGGCGTATGGTCTTCACAGTCATTTCATTAGCAGCAAATCTTTCCCGGGAAGAGCGTAGGCAAACATTGGAAGTAGCTCCTGAATTTATCGAGTCGGATACGGACTATTTGACATTGCTTGCCCAAACCGGCTGGACCGTTCTCGACAGTCAGGACCTGACCTCGGCTCACGCGGCCTCATGTCGTCGTTTAGTTAATGCGGAAAAAGAATACGAGGATGATGTGGTAGCAATCATTGGTGCCTCTGAGTATGCCAACCGGCAAGCAAGGTGGGCATCCAAAATTCCAGCACTAGATGATGGTCTCCTACGGCGAGAGCTTTTCGTCGCAACACCGGCCTGAAAATAATACGCTTCCTCGCGCGCACCCTGGTCTGCAAGCAGCCTGGAAAGATCTGCAACAGCACGCAGCTCGAGCATTTACGCACCTGTTCGTGATATTTCCAAAGCTGTTTGAAAACTTTTACGCGCGCTGTCCAGGTCACCGCCGTTCGATAACAGCCGTGCCTGTCCTTCGAGGCGGTGAAGCTCCGCTTCCCCCTTGCCCCAACCCTCACCATCTCGTAAGCTGATTCACTGGACCATCAGCATTTCCGAGGTGCCCCACCATGGCTTCATCAAAAAACAGCTTCAACAGCAAAAGCACTCTCACCGTCAATGATACCGAGTGGTGTTATTTCGCCATTAACGGCGGCGAACATGCGGATAGTGACGCGGTTAAACGTTTGCCGGTATCGACCAAAATCCTGCTGGAGAACCTGTTGCGACACGAGGATGACCTGAGCTGTACCCGCGACGACATCCTTGCCCTGGCCAATAGCGGCGGTAAAGCCTGCCCCCAGGAAATTGCCTACCACCCGGCCCGGGTATTGATGCAGGATTTTACCGGGGTACCGGCTGTGGTCGACCTGGCGGCGATGCGCGATGCGCTGGTTAAACGCGGCATGGATCCACTGGCGATTAACCCCTTATCACCGGTAGACCTGGTCATCGATCACTCGGTCAGCATTGATAAGTTTGCTACCGATACAGCCTTTTCTGAAAACGTTAGCATTGAAATGCAGCGTAATCTGGAGCGCTACCAGTTCCTGAAATGGGGTCAGTCGGCCTTTGATAATTTTAGTGTCGTTCCACCGGGTACCGGTATATGTCACCAGGTTAACCTCGAATACCTGGCGCGTGCGGTGTGGACCAGCACTAAAGGTGGCGAGAAGCTGGCCTACCCCGACACCCTGGTCGGCACCGATAGCCATACCACCATGATTAACGGCCTCGGGGTGCTGGGTTGGGGTGTCGGCGGTATTGAAGCAGAAGCAGCAATGCTGGGACAGCCGATCTCAATGCTGATACCCGATGTAGTAGGCTTTGAATTGACCGGGCAGTTGCAGGAAGGCATTACCGCCACCGACCTGGTATTGCGTGTGGTGCAGATGCTGCGCGAGCACGGGGTGGTGGGCAAGTTTGTCGAATTCTTTGGCAACGGTCTCAACCAGTTGCCACTGGCTGACCGTGCCACCATTGCCAATATGGCTCCAGAATACGGCGCCACCTGTGGCTTCTTCCCTGTCGATGTCCAAACTCTCACTTACCTGCGCCTGAGTGGTCGTGATGAAGCGGATATTGCACTGGTGGAAGCCTACTGCCGAACCCAGGGTATGTGGCGCGATGAGCATTACCAAACTCCGGATTTTGCCGCCACCCTGGAGCTGGACATGAATACGGTTGAACCCAACCTGGCAGGGCCGAAACGACCCCAGGACCGGGTTCCAGTCAAAGAGCTGCGCAAAGCCATCGACGGTTTTATCGAACTACAGGGCAAAGTCGATCAACGGGACACTGCTTATCCACTGGCAGGTAGTGACTTGCCGATGCACCACGGCGATGTGGTCATAGCAGCAATCACTTCCTGCACCAATACCTCCAACCCGGCGGTAATGCTCGGTGCGGGCCTCGTTGCACAAAAAGCTTTAGCCAAAGGCCTGCAACGCAAACCCTGGGTCAAGTCCTCGCTGGCACCGGGCTCCAAGGTCGTTACTGACTACCTGGTCGAAGCCGGCTTGCAGGCAGCGCTGGATGAACTCGGATTTAACCTGGTCGGCTATGGTTGTACCACCTGTATTGGCAATTCGGGACCACTGCCAGACAGCGTGGCAAAAACCATCGAAGATAATGGACTGGTGGTGTCATCGGTGCTATCGGGCAACCGCAACTTTGAAGGGCGTATTCATCCGCTGGTGCAGGCCAACTGGCTGGCATCACCGCCGCTGGTAGTCGCCTATGCGCTGGCCGGCACCACCCGTATAGATCTAAGTTTGGACTCACTGGGCACAGATCGCGAGGGCAATCCCGTCTACTTGAAGGACATCTGGCCCAGCAACGCAGAAATTGCCGAGCTGGTTCAGTTGATCAATAAGGACATGTTTAACAGGGAATACGCTGCGGTGTTTGATGGTGATGCCAGCTGGCGTGCTATTGAAAGCAGTACAGAGGCCACCTATGACTTCCCATCCGAGTCGACCTACATTCAACTGCCGCCGTTTTTTGAACAGCAGTACGCAGGTAATCGTGAAAATATTCAGGCAGCGCCCATTCTTGCCATGCTGGGCGACTCGGTAACTACCGATCATATATCCCCCGCCGGCGCCATCCCGCTGGACAGTCCAGCGGCACAATTTTTAGGGGATAACGATGTCAGCGAACTGGATTTTAATTCCTACGGTTCGCGGCGGGGCAACCACGAAGTCATGATGCGCGGCACGTTTGGCAATATCCGTATCCGCAATGAAATGACTCCCGATCTGGAGGGCGGTTACACCCGCTTATCGGGCCAGCAGCAGCCGATGTTTATCTACGATGCCGCCATGGACTATATGTCGCGCAGGCTCAGCACAGTGATTATTGCCGGTAAAGAATACGGCACCGGCTCCAGTCGCGACTGGGCTGCCAAGGGAACCCTGCTGCTGGGAGTAAAAGCCGTTATTGTGGAAAGCTTTGAACGGATTCACCGCTCCAACCTGGTCGGCATGGGTGTACTGCCCCTGCAGTTTATGGAAGGCGACACACGCAAGACCCTGCAACTGACAGGCGATGAAACCCTCGACATACTGGAACTGGACAAGCCGCTCACCGCCAAACAATGGTTCCCGGCCGTCATCCACTACCCTTCGGGTGAAAGTCGCAGTATTGAATTGCACTCGCGACTCGATACAGCAGTGGAAGTCGAGTACTACCAGGCCGGCGGGGTACTTCGGTATGTACTGGATCGTATCGTAGCCAGGCACTGAGACTTCCTTAACAATCTTTTAAAGAATCGCTTTGCCGCGGCGCCATCACGATGCTCCTGAAGAAACACGCCTACGACTTCACCATCCTGATCTACTGCTCGCCATAAGTCATGTTGTACACCATCGATTTTGATGAAGACTTCATCTATGAAATAGGTATCACCATATCCTTGGTGTTTTTTACGCAACCTGGCAGCAAATTTAGATCTGAGTTTATTACATCACAATCGAATGACCGCTTTGGTGCGATTCCGGTTTTACCTTGAATGAGTATCGCCTGTGACAAGTTCCGCCTTTAGTTGAAGTTAATGATTAGCGACAATCAATAAGTTCGGTGAATCGAAACCACGGTTTACCCACTGGCCCTCATGCCGCATCTGATATAATAGTGCCGCTCAAATCTACCAGCTAATTAAGTTGAGGAAGGTTATGCGCGACATCCAGATATGGTTAGCCGATTTGGGATTGAGCCAGTACTCTCAGGCCTTTTCCGAAAACCTGATCGATTTTGAGGTTCTGCCGGACTTGACGGAGGATGACCTGCGCGAGCTCGACCTGCCGATGGGGCCACGCAAGAAGCTCCTGAAAGCAATTGCAGCGCTACAAGCTGAATCATCGATTACCGACAGTCATAGTGAGCCTCCCATTCCGGTGCGGGCTGCCGAAGCAGAGCGTCGGCAGTTGACGGTTATGTTCTGCGATCTGGTTGGATCGACCGAACTCTCGACCAGGCTCGATCCGGAAGACCTTCAGGACGTGATTACTGCCTTCCAGAACAAGTGCCGAGTTGCAATCCAGCAGTATGCCGGATTCATTGCCCGTTACATGGGCGATGGGATACTGGTGTATTTCGGCTATCCCCAGGCCTACGAGGATGACGCGCAGCGAGCGGTACGCGCGGGACTTGACGTCATCGACGCAATAGCCGATCTCAATGCCGAAATTGGGAAAACGCATGACGTAGTGCTGGAGGTGCGAACGGGTATCGAGACCGGCCAGGTAGTGGTTGGCGCCCTGATCGGGGAAGGCGCGTCGGAGGAAGCGGCGGCAGTTGGCGAAACGCCCAATCTAGCGGCAAGGTTACAGGGCGTGGCGCAACCTAATCAGTTGGTTGTTGGGCCTGTAACACGGAGACTTTTGGATGAATTATTTGAACTTAAAGATCTTGGTAAGCAAAAGCTAAAAGGAATCGCCGAGCCGGTGCGGGCGTGGTGCGTTGTCTGCGTAAGTGACGTCGATAGCCGCGATAAGGCTAAACGTATCGGAGGTGGCATACCGCTCTTCGGACGGCAAGAAGAACTGGGGCTTTTGTTGCGCTCCTGGGATGCGAGCAAGAATGGGCATGGCCAGTCGGTCCTGATTCAGGGCGAAGCGGGGGTTGGTAAGTCGCGCCTCATCGAAGCCTTACGCGAACAGGTGTCAGAGAAGGAGCATATCTGGATTACGTTACGCTGCTCGCCATACCATGCTAACAGTACACTCTACCCAATCATCGAGCACTTGAAGCGGGTGATGGGATGGCAGCAGCAAGATGGAGTTGAAGAGAAACTTGAGAAACTCGAAATAGCACTCTCAACCCAGAGCCTCCCGCTCGAGACAACGGTACCGCTGTACGCTGAATTGATGTCTCTGATGTTGCCAGAGGACCGCTATGCGTCCCTGGCACAAAGCGCTACTCAACAACGCGAGCAAACGCTTGATGCATTGGCGGGCTGGCTGCTGGAAGAAGCGGAACGATTACCGCTTTTAGTTGTTTGGGAGGACTTGCATTGGGCTGATCCAACAACATTGGAACTGTTGGGAATTTGTATCGAGCAGGTGCCAACAGTGTCAATGTTGAACGTGCTGGTTTATCGACCGGTGTTCGTGCCACCCTGGCCCCAACGCTCACACATGACACCGATCACCCTCACCCGGCTGGAACGTCCGGAGGTATTTATGCTGATCATGTCCCATACAGACGGCAAAAAGTTGCCCGAAGACGTGATCGAACATATTGTCGACAAAACCGATGGCGTACCGCTTTTTGTCGAAGAACTGACCAAGGCGATCCTGGAATCAGATATGTTGCGCGAGGAAACTGATCACTTCGCTTTGACCGGAGCCCTCTCGAAGCTCGCTATCCCGGCCACATTGCAGGATTCGCTGATGGCGCGGCTCGACCGCTTGCCAACCATTCGGGAAATAGCCCAACTCGGTGCGGTCCTTGGGCGCGAGTTTAGTTACGGCATGATATTGGCAGTATCTCCCCTGGACGAGACGAATTTGCAAAACGGGCTGGATCAGTTGGTAGATATTGAGCTGCTCTATGTGCAGGGGCGTAGACCACAGGCAAAATATATTTTCAAACATGCGCTAGTCCAGGACGCCGCCTATCATTCGCTCTTGCGGCGCTCCCGACAGCAGTACCATCGGCAATTGGCCGAAGCCCTGGAGGCGAGCTTTCCCGATATGGTGAAAGCGCATCCGGAGCTTTTGGCACATCATTATACCGAAGCGGGTCTTGCTGAGTCGGCAATCGGTTACTGGCAACGCGCTGGAGAACAGGCGGTTAAGCGCTCGGCCAATCTGGAATCGATCGCCCATTGCACCAGGGGCCTGGACTGCGTGAAGACCTTGCCCCGGAGTCCGGCGCTCGAGCGCCAGGAGTTAGCGCTGCAAATTACGATTGGCGCCCCACTCATGGCAACAAAAGGCTATGGCTCGCCAGAGGCAGCCGTGCATTATCACCGCGCCCGGGAACTCTGCGAACAATTGAAGGAAACCCATCAATTGCTTCCGGTGATTTATGGACAGTGGCTCGACAGTGCCGCCCACGGCGACTATCACACTGCGAGAAAGTTCGGGGAAGAACTTCTGCACTTCGCGGAGCAGCAGGAAGATTTGGGCCCGGTAGTTGTTGGCCACAGGACCATAGCCTGGACCGACTTGTTACTTGGGGAGTTGAGCTCAAGCCAAACCCACACTGATCAAGGTCTGTCCCTATATGATGAAGAACAACAGCGCGCTCTTGCTTTCAAGTACGCGCACGATTCGAAGGTGGCGTTGCTGGGATGCAGAGCCTGCCTCGAATGGCTGAAGGGATATCCAGAAAGGGCCATGGCGACTGGTCGCGAAGCCATTGCTCACGCCCGCAACCTGAACCACTCCACTTCCCTTGCCTACGCGCTGTGTTATTCGGGTGTGATGCCATTGGCGTTCCTACGGGAGCCGCTCGCTGTTGCTACAACAGCTGATGAGCTAATCGAGCTATCTGAGAATCAGGTTTTTCCGGTGCGATACACCATTGGTACCGTATTCCGGGGCTGGAGCCTGGCCCGCGGCGGGAGCGCCGAGGAGGGTATTGCCCTGATGCAAGGGGCACTCGCTGATCTGGACCAGGACAATCAGAATTATGCCCTTACCTTCTATATTTCACTTCTAATTGACGCCACTCTTGCCAATGGAATGTATCCAGAGGTATCACGCACGTTAAATAAAGCCTTTGATCTGATCGAGAGGACCGGGGAACGATGGTGGGAAGCCGAGCTTCATCGACTCAGGGGACAATATCTAGCGGAAGCCACTGATCGAACAGATGAAGCGGAGGTCTGTTACCAAAGTGCACTCAGATTAGCCCAGGAACAGGGCGCGAGGTCCCTGGAACTCCGAGCAGCCACCAGCCTGTCTCAACTATGGTGCGATCAGAACAGGAAGCAAGACGCACGAGATCTACTCGCCCCAGTTTACGATTGGTTTACCGAGGGTTTTGAAACTGCGAACCTGCGTGCGGCAAAGACCTTACTCGAAGAATTGTCATAGTTCGCAACTACGAAATAGTAAAATGATAAGTGGGACGCATTTACTTTGAAGCAATAGGCAGGGCAAATGAAAAAAATAGTTCGGCAGTTGATTATTGGATCCTTAGTGGGCGTTATTTCCCCATTCCAATTGTCAGCCATGGATGACTGGCAAACCATTTCAAATGAAGATGCGGGGTTTAGCTGGGATGTTGGCGAAAGACTCGATGAAGCGGTAAAAAATAATGATTTGGAAAACCTTCACTCGGTATTAGTAGTGCGTAATTCGAGACTGGTTTTCGAGCGTTATTACGAAGGATACAACCAAGTCTGGGGTATGCCGGTAGAAAAAATCACGTTTACAGCAGATACCCTTCACGATATGCAGTCGATCGCCAAAAGTATCGTAAGTCTACTCTATGGAATCGCTCTTGCTGAGGGCAAGGTGCCTTCAATCGAGACACCGGTAGTGGACGCATTTCCGGAGTTTACCGACCTGGCCATCGATCCTGATCGAAGACGTATAAAAATTAAGCATGTTCTGTCGATGACTATGGGCCTGGAATGGCATGAAGAATGGAATAATAACTGGAACAAGATGGTGCTGGGCCCGGATCAATATCGAGATTTACTGAGCCTGCCCGTGGTAGCAGAACCAGGCACAACCTGGAACTACTCGGCCGGAGCGAATGCGCTTCTTCGCTACCTCATCAAGCAAGGTGTTGGTAAAACGCTACTCGAATACGCGCAGGAAAAACTGTTTATCCCCCTGGCTATCACAGAGGTGGAATGGCGTAGTGATTTGCGCATGAAACCCAGAGACCTGGCCCGGGTTGGTCAGCTTGTTCTCAATCAGGGAAGCTGGAAAGGGGTTCAGTTAATTCCCACAGAATGGCTTAGATCGTCATTCACG
>Ga0255039_10000277_pt1 | contig 16855 bp, 17 predicted proteins | sample BC1_12_1_MG_FD_181713 | JGI IMG/M metagenome (GOLD analysis project Ga0255039, IMG submission 181713) | Seawater microbial communities from Strait of Georgia, British Columbia, Canada - BC1_12_1 | ecosystem: Environmental > Aquatic > Marine > Strait | place: Canada: British Columbia | collected... | reverse complement strand
GGCCCATCGGAGCCAGCGGGGTAATCCCGACAGCGGGCGTTGATTCAGAAATTTAAGATCCAGAACCGCTAAATGATCAGCGCATCGCTACCAGAAAATCATTCACTTGACCTGATGCTCGGCGAGTCAACTAGCGGGCAACCCAAGAGCCCGCCGCCCTGTCAGACAGGGTGAAGTCTAGTGAGACTTGTCCGCGAGGTGCTCGGCAATCAGCTCGGTAAGGCCAATTAGAGGAATATCCATCTCGTTATTTTCGAGCCCTTCTTCCATGACCATACGACAATTCGAGCAGGCGGTCACAACCGCATCGACTTCGATTTCCTCGATCTGCGACTTCTTGCGATTGAACGCGGTGTGCTTCAGCTCCTCGGCGCGCTCGTTACTGTTGACCCCTCCACCACCGCCACAACACCAGTTCATGCTGCCGTGATCGGTCATCTCGACAAAATTTTCCGTGATCGGTTGCAGCAGGTTACGCGGTTGCGCCTGAATGCCGCCGCGGCGCACGATCGAGCAGGGGTCGTGGAAGGTTAAACGATCCGTCTCCATACCGGTCATCTTGAGCTTTCCCTGCGCCTGCAGTTCGTCGAGCAGTTCCAGGATATGCACGACGCGGAATGAGTAAGCCTTGCCGACAAAATTCGGCCCTTCCCAGCGCAGCGCGGTGTATGCATGCCCGCACTCTGGGCTGATCACGTTCTTGACCTTCAGTTTTTCGGCGCCGTCGACGACGCGCTGTACCAGTTGTCCGGCGATCGCCTTGTTGCCGATTTGCAAACCGGCATTGGTGGCTTCGTAAGCGGCGGAAGACAGCGTCCAGCTTACTCCGGCATGGTCAAAGATCTTGGCCAGGGCTTCCAGGTACTCGGGGTAAAGCGCAATTTCATTCGACGACAACAGCGCCAGGTAATCTGCACCTTCTACATCCATGGGTATCTTCAGCCCGGTGTTCGCCTCGGCATGCTTGATCGTCGCCAGCACTGCTTTCATGGTAATACCCATCGGGCTGCCAATTTCGACTGCACGCTTGGTGGCTCCGACCAGGCCCTCGGGTGAAAACCCGGCAACGGCTAGCGCGTGCTTGACCTTGAAAATCACCATCGAAATATCGACACCCACCGGGCAAACCATACTGCAGCGGCCGCACATCGAGCAGCCATCGTAAACCAGCTCTTCCCAGTCGGACAGATCGGCCTCGGTCATGGGTTCACTGATTCCAAGCTTGCTCTTCAGCTTGCCCCAGAAACTGTATTCGTTTTTCCACAGCTTGCGCATCGGTTCGGTCTTGTAGATCGGCGTATAGCGCGGATCGTCCGTCTCGGTGTAAAACAGGCAGGACTCTGCGCAAATCCCGCAACGCACACAACTTGAGAAAAAGGACATCACTTTGTTGTCCATCTCTGCGCGCAGTACGTTAAGGCCTGCTTCCAGTCGCTCACTCATAATCATTAACCTCGTTCACGCGTCGATGCCGCGGCGGCCGAACCAGGCCCCGGTGAAGGCGCGGCTCGGGATGAAGGTAAAGGCATGCATCAGGCAGCTGAACGGAAAATAAATCAACAGCAGTTCAACGGTGAACAAATGTAAAAGGTTCAATGCGTGGAATCCGCTTCCCAGCGCCAAACAACCGGTCAGCATTACCACGAAGGTCAGGATTGCCGCGATATGGTCGTCCGTGGTCGATATCAGGCGGCTGACCGAATTCAACATGCGGCGTAACCACAACAGGATGAGCCCGAAAAAGGCAAACTGGGCGGCGACAATGAAGGCCCAGTGCGGCATCGGCGTCCAGCCGAAGCCTAGCAGGTGGTTCTCAAGAAAGTGCACGTGCGGCGCTGCAAAAAACAGCACCGCGAAGAGACCAAGGTGGAACATGTATCCCCCGATCACCTGCAAGCGGATGCGCGGCGCAATTTCCCGATGCGGGACAAAGCGGCTGAAAACGTTGCGCCAGGCACCGCCACTGGCCGAACCGCGGGCCACTGACAGGTCGGTCTTACCTGCGGCGAATATGATCCTGGCCAATTGCCACAGAACCCCGATGCAAAATACCGCCAGCGAGAAATACCATAATGGTTCTTTGATCAGATATTCAATCATCAGCTCTGCCCCGTCGCATTGTCGGTCGATTCAGGTATCCTGCCGTGCAGGCGGGCAAACTCTTCCGCCGTCAGAACCTCGTCGTTCTCTTTAACCTGCTGAGCCCAACGGTCGTGATGCGCTTCCACCCAGTTGATATCAACATAACCCGACTTCATTGCTTCAATCGAGCCCTCGGTGCCAATCGAGCCCATGTACATGTGTCCGAGCGAAACGGCGATCAGTATGATCGCGCCAAGTACGTGTACAACGTGTGAAATCGCCATAATCACCCGCCCCTGTCCGAAATTTGGCGACACCAGAATCAGACCGCTGATGGAAATGGCAAGTCCGATCAGGATTACCATCCAGTACCATGATTTTTCACCCATATTGAAGAATCCGCCAGAGACATGGCCCTTGCCAATGAATCCACCGCCCTTCAACAGCCAGGTCAGGTCACCTTTTTCATAGATATTACGACGCGCGAAGCTGACCACCATCATGATCAGTGAGACCAGAAATATCGGCCCAATCAGGTTATGGCTTTCCTTGCTCGCCGACGCCAGCAGGGAAAACAGGTCATGCCCGAAAAGAGGTATCAACATGGTGCGCCCGAGCAACAGGATCAGACCGGTCAGCGCCAGAAACAGGAATACAATGGCAAGAGTCCAGTGCACGACACGCTCATAGTCGCTGAATCGCTTGACCATTCGCCCGGATAAACCACCCTCGATACCGACCCTGCCTCGCAGCGCGTAAAAAAGCACTAGAATCGAGATAACAACGAGCAACACGACAGGAGCGTAGCGGATCGGTTTTTCGATTCGAAACCGCGCCCAACGATCGCCCTCGGCATTGATCAACACGCCGCTATCGACGCCCTGTACCTGGGTGACGCCTTCTACCGGCATGTCGCGTTGGCGAACTTCCCGCCACAAATCGGCACCTGGAGACGTTGAATTCAGCTCGGCCGGTTTCGCTGGGGGATCGGCGGCCTGAACCTGGAATGTACCTAATAACAGGCAAACCATCATTAGCAGTGTATGGATTCTCACGACTTTCACCCTTTGTCTATTACGGTCAGGCTACCGGCTCCACCGGCGACATCTCGATACGTCCCTGTATCGATCTAAATTAACTGCTGTAAAGCTAAAACCAGCTTATCAACCCTGGATCTTGGAGTTATTGAAATTTACTCCCCAGTTAAAAGCGCTGGCACCACGGTTGATAACCCGCTTGCGATAGATATCGGATAACACGTCTCCATCACCTGCGAGTAGAGCCTTGGTAGAACACATTTCAGCACACAACGGCAGCTTGCCCTCGGAAATGCGGTTGCGACCGTATTTCCTGTACTCATCGGAACTTTGGTCCTCTTCGGGACCACCGGCGCAGAAAGTGCACTTATCCATTTTACCGCGCGACGAGAAAGCCGCCGCTTCGGGAAACTGGGGAGCACCAAACGGGCATGCGTAAAAGCAGTATCCGCAACCGATGCAGATATCCTTATCGTGCAGCACGATGCCATCACCCGTGGTGTAAAAACAATCCACCGGGCAAACAGCCGCACAGGGTGCGTCGGAACAGTGCATACAGGCCACCGAAAGCGAGCGCTCACCCGGCTCACCATCCTTGATGGTCACCACGCGGCGACGGTTCACGCCCCAGGGGATTTCATGCTCGTTCTTACAAGCGGTTACACAGGCATTGCATTCGATGCAACGTTCGGCATCACAGTAGAATTTCATTCTAGCCATTTTTCAATTCCCCCTAAGCTTTGGTAATTCGACAAAGGCTACACTTCGATTCCTGCATCTGCGTCACAGAATCGTAGCCATATGTCATTGCTGTATTTGCCGCCTCACCCAGAACGTAGGGATCGGCGCCCTCGGGGTACTTGGACCGAAGGTCTTCGCCCTGCATATGTCCGGCGAAGTGGAAAGGCATGAAGGCGACGCCCGAGCCGACGCGGCGCGTAACCATGGCCTTGACCTTGACCCTGGAAGCCTCGGCACCTTCTACCCACACATCGTCTCCATCCTTGATACCGGCGTTGTTGGCATCGCGCGGATGAATCTCCACGAACATGTCCTGTTGCAACTCGGCGAGCCAGGCATTGGATCGGGTTTCATCACCACCACCTTCGTACTCGACCAGTCGCCCGGAGGTCAGAATAATGGGATATTCCTTGGAGAAATCCTTGTCCTGGATCGACTTGTAACGCGTTGGCAGACGCCAGAATGATTTGCGATCTTCGTAGGTCGGATACTTCTCGACCAGGTCACGCCGCGAGGTATACAGCGGCTCGCGGTGAATCGGAACCGGATCCGGAAAGGTCCAAACCATCGCGCGGGCCTTGGCGTTTCCAAACGGAGAACAACCATGTTTGATGGCGACACGTTGTATGCCACCGGACAAATCGGTTTTCCAGTTTTTGCCTTCAGCAGCCGCTTTTTCGTCTGCCGTCAGATCATCCCACCAGCCCAGCTTCTTCAGTACCTTGTCGCTGAACTCCGGATACCCGTCCTTGATCTCGGAATCCTTGCCGAAGGAACCTTCGGCCAGCAGATTGACACCGTCGCGCTCGACACCGAAGCGAGCCCGGAAAGTCAGCCCCCCATCGGCCACACTCTTGGATGTGTCATACAGGTTTGGTGTACCCGGGTGATTCATTTCGGGTGTACCCCATGAAGGCCAGGGAAGACCGTAGAAATCGCCATCAGCAGGTCCGCCTTCGGCCTTGAGCGTATCGTAATCGAAGGTACCCCAGTTCTCCTGATGCTTCTTCAGACGCTCAGGACTCTGACCGGTATAACCGATAGTCCACATACCGCTGTTGATTTCGCGCAATATGTCTTCCACCAACGGCTCTTCTTCATTGACAGCAATATTCTTGAACAATTGCTCGTCCAGACCCAGCTTTTTCGCCATCTTGTACATGATGGTGTGATCCGGCAGCGATTCAAACATCGGATCGATAACCTTGGAGCGCCACTGGAAAGAACGATTGGAGGCAGTCACCGAACCGTAGGTTTCCATCTGCGTAGCGGCCGGTAACAGGTAAATACCATCTTTCCGATCCGGCATGACTGCCGAGGCGGTCGGATAGGGGTCGACGATGACCATCATTTCCAGGCCATCCATCGCCTTTTTCTGCTCGACACCACGAGTCTGGCTATTGGGCGCGTGACCCCAGAAGAACATCGCCTTGAGATTGTCTTTCTGCGCAATATTAGCCTTGTCTTCCAGCACACCGTCGATCCAGCGAGATACCGGAATTCCCTTGGTGTTCATGACGTGCACATCCTTGCCCTTGCTCTGTTCGTAACTACCGTCGTCGAACTGACCCTTGACCCATTCGTAGTCAAGACCCCAGACGCGCGACCAGTGTTTCCACGAACCGGCGGACAAACCGTAGTAACCGGGTAGCGTATTGGACAACACACCGAGATCGGTCGCGCCCTGAACGTTATCGTGGCCGCGGAAGATATTCGCTCCGCCGCCGGATACACCCATGTTGCCCAGTGCCAGCTGGAATGCGCAGTAGGCGCGCGTATTGTTGTTACCGATGGTGTGCTGGGTGCCACCCATGCACCAGATAAAGGTGCCGGGCCGATTATCGGCCATCGCCTTGGTAGCTTCGTATACCTGGGCTTCAGGCACACCGGAGACGCGCTCGACTTCAGCCGGATTCCACTTCTTCACTTCCTTCATCACGTCATTCATGCCGTAGACACGTTGACGGATAAATTCCTTGTCCTGCCAGTTGTTTTCAAAGATATGCCACATCATGCCCCAGATGATGGCCACGTCAGTGCCGGGGCGAATCTTGAGGTAATGATCGGCGTGTGCTGCGGTGCGGGTATAACGCGGATCGATGACGATCACCGGCGCATTATTCTCTTCCTTGGCCTTGAAAATGTGCTGCAACGCAACGGGGTGAGCTTCCGTCGGGTTGGAGCCAATCATCAGTATTGACTTGGAAAAGTGAATGTCATTGTACGAATTGGTCATCGCACCATAGCCCCAGGTATTGGCAACGCCGGCGACCGTGGTCGAATGACAGATACGCGCCTGGTGGTCGACGTTGTTGGTTCCCCACATGGCGGCGAATTTACGGAAAAGGTAGGCCTGCTCATTGCTATGCTTGGCCGAACCCAGCCAGTAGACCGAATCAGGGCCCGATGTTTTACGGATCTCTAGCAGCTTGTCACCGATTTCATCGATGGCCTGGTCCCAGGAAATTTTCTGCCATTTGCCGTCGACCAGTTTGGTCGGATACTTCAGGCGGCGCTCGCCATGACCGTGCTCGCGAATCGACGCACCCTTGGCGCAATGCGCACCCTTGTTGAAGGGATGATCAAAGGCCGGTTCCTGACCTGTCCACACGCCATTTTGCACTTCGGCAATAATACCGCAGCCGACGGAACAATGCGTGCAGATGGTTTTGATCTCTTCTGTTTTACCGCCAGAGGCAACCGCCGCATCGGCTTTCTTCATCATCACCGGTGAAACCGTCGTCGCCAGTGCAGCACCACCCGCCATCAAACTGGAGTTTTTTAGAAACGCCCGCCGAGAAAGCGCCCCCGGTACGGGGCTGGCAGCTTGCTCGGGAGCCGATTGTTGAACATCATGAGAGGTTCTGGTTAGCTTTTTCATATCTCGATCCCCGGTTAAATGTCTGCAGACTTGTAGTAATCGAGCACATGCTGGGTTAGCTGGTAACCTTGTTGCCCGGGTTTTTCTGTGCTGGCTGTGACCTCACTGGCGATCGCCGAGGTGCTGGCAACCGCAGTGGCGGCGACGCCGGCACCGACTATGGTCGACTTCTTGATGAATTCCCTTCGTTGCTGGTTCTTCAACTGTTTTTCGGGATGATTGTTGTTTTTCACGATTACTCCTCCACAGGATAATAGAGATGGCTTTTATTTTTTCATTAACTGTGCATAGACAGGTATGCTGACTCCAGTTTCAAAAACGCCACACCAAAGCGTGCGACATGTTGATAAAAATCGGCGGATCGGGCGCTACCCAGATCGCTAAAAAACGTTCCCAGCCAGGCTTGCATATGAGTTTTAAAGAAAACTTGCTGCTGCGACAGACTGTACGATTCCAAAATCATAACAGAAAAAACTTCGAAAATCGCGGCGGCGTGATCCTCGGGTTCATGCGTGTCTTCACTGCGCTCAAAACCAAGCGCGCGTAGATCGTCGCGCAAGTCACTGAGTGGCTGCTCCATAAGGAACCCGGTCAGATGCCAGGAACCGTAAGGCACAACCTCACCCTTGCCGACGCCTATAAAAAGATCGTTGTATTCCTGTTCCAGCTGAGCCAGATCACGCCCCTGTGCGGCCGCAGCCAACTGCGCCATGGCTTCACCAAGTTCATCCAGCTCAGCGTCAGCGCCCGGTCGCAATGTGCTCACATGATCGAGCAGTGCCTGTTCGGGTGCTGCGCGCAGCAAGGCTGCGAGTAGCGCATAGGCCGAAGCGCGATAACGCTGTTCGTCTTCGATGGCTTGATTATCGGCGCCTGGCATATAAGTGTCCGGAAAATGGGTTACTGGCAGATTTCATTGGCGGGTTTCATTTGCGAATGTCACTGGTGCTCATTATTGACGAAATCGGTTCTGCGGGTCGAACTGCCCACCCATGCCCTCGGGGTCCTGCATGACGTCGACCACACGGCAGTCTTCACACATCTTGAGCCGCTCGAGCGCACGTTCGCTTGAGAACATGTAGTGATCCTTGAGCTTGTCCTGCATTTTAGCGATGACCGAAGTGGGCGCGAAAGGCTTACCGCAGGTAATACAGGCAAACGGGGTATCGCTGTTGAGCGCACGCGACCGGTTGCGGGCTTCGCGCTCAAACAGCAGGCGCGGTGCCAGACTGATTGCCTCTTCAGGGCAGGTCTGAACACAGGCACCACACTGCAGGCAGTTGCTCTCGATGAAAAACACCTCAGGCACCTCGCGGTTCGAGCCATCCTGCAGCGATTTTCCCGGGCAGGCACTAACACAGGCCATGCACAAGGTGCATTTCTGCGCATCGATAATGGCCTCACCAAAGGGTGCCGTGGCAGGCAATTCGACTCTGTCTGCATCCGGCTTCAGACGCGTGACCAGATGATCGAGCGCCTGAAAGATCGCACGGCGTTTCTCCACAGGCATATCAGATTCCGCCGCAGTAACAACTTGCTTTGACTCGATCCCGGCAAGGGCTGCGTCTGCACCGCAGATACTGATGCAATCGCGCTCCAGGCCGAGTGCAATGATCAGTTCCTGTGCCCAGTCGAGCTGTTCTCGCAGGTTGCTGGCCGAACTCGCCGGCACCGCATCGTCGACATACAGAACGACCTGCATCGCGCCATAGGCCAGCGCCGACAGGCACATGTCCATGCCAATGCTGGCGAGTTCCTCGACCGCTATTGGCAGCAGATTATCGTAGGCATCAAGATAAGGCTCCGGTGCGTAACTCTCACCGTGGAAGAAGACAATGGCGTTTTTACCGCCCTGCTCGGCATAGCACTGCAGCACATTGCGCAGGCGCTTGCCGTTGTCGCGCAGATTGGGGTAAAGGTAGCGAATCGCGCCCGACGGGCAAACCGTGGTGCAACTCCCGCCACCCTGACACAGAAAGGGATCGACTTCGATGCGTTCCGCCAGGCTTTGAATCGCCTCGGCCGGGCATGCGTCAATACATTTTGTGCAAACAACTCTGCCATTAACCGAATGGGCGCAGATAGATGCGTCGTAGTCGAAATATCGAGGTTTCTGGAATTCACCACGCAAATTCTCGATTTCGATCATCAGCTCGGCACTATCCGCAGCCCCGGGGGGCGCATGGAAATATCCCGGTGGCAACATCTCGCGCCCCAGCAAAGGTGTTACCGAAAGATCGAGAATGGCATCGCCCCGATGGGCCTGCTGATTACCCTGTTTATCGCTGACCTCGACCACATAGGCGCCGAGATGACCTTGAATCTGCACAGCGCCGGGTTTGACCGCGACGCTTTCGACGTCGACCGAGGCCGGCGCAGTAAATTGCTGCAATTGTGACTCATCGCCGAGTGCCAGCAGCTTGCCGGCTGACTGGTAACTGACCAGACTGGTTGGTTCGAACTTGTATGCCGCGAACAGCGCAAGGGCCTGTTGTCGCGCGTCGCTGTTAGTCATTAATTAAATCCGGGTTGTTATTGTTTTCGTCGGCGGCCGCGAGCGGAGCAGGTCTGGACTGGTCCACATCGTCATCGATTCCATCATCAATGTCGACGTCATCCTCGTCGTCCATGTCTTCTACGCCCTCGAGTTCGGCCTCCGCCCTGGCCTGCTCTTCCAGCTCCAGCGCCTCGCGCCGTTTTCGCTCCTGCACTTCGATCTGGTGCTTCATATCGCAGGTGACGATATCACCCAGCTTTTCGAAGCTGGTGTAGTCTTCATCGTATTCGTCGAGTCCATCGCGGATATTGAACACAGGGGCGTGGAACAGTTTACGCAATGCGAGGTTTCGCAATTCGTCACTGACGCCCGGGGACATGAAACCGGTAAAATCGGAATCTTCACCGAGAGTACCGATGTCCGGCATATCAGCGTCGGTGAGCGCTACCGGTTCCTCAGGAATTTCGGCTGTTAGCGGCAGGTCCTGCATGGCCTCGGACTCGGCTGCAGGCAGGTCACTAACGACTGCCAGTGCTTCCGGGGTTTCCCGGGCTTCCTGCTTACGCCTCGCCCAACGCGATAGCCCCGATTCTTTAGTATCGATGGCCATCAGGATTCACCTTCAGAGCGAACTGCCGGTTTTTCCGTTTCATGCCAGTTCTTGCGTTTTCGTTTGGTTTTCTTGATGGCCACATAATGCGTCAGCACGTAGGCCTCGGCCCATTGATAGAGCTGCGCAGGAATTTCGACCGAATAAATCTGTTCATCCCCTTCCAGGTAGGCGTGGACCTCATCGAAGCTCAGCGACACAAGGTAGGGCAGCGGCATTTCGTCCGCGTCGTCAGGCTGGCTGGCGACGATAAAGCAACCCGGCTCGGGCGACATCAGGTTGTGATAATAACTCTCGCATTCGTCGAGATGTAGTCGCAGGGTTAGCCCTCCAACCAGAAAATGCTCAACATCACCATCCTGATAAATACGACTAACCGATGCTTCCAACCCGGCATCACGCACCACCACACCAACGGCATCATAGCGAAAATCCGCCCATGGATGAGTGGATGGCTGCTTCTCCATCACCACGGCAATCCCCAGCGAATCGGGCATTGCCTGATCGAAATCATCCATTTCGAGTTTTTCCATGAGCTCCTGGGCAAGGTTCAAAAACCGAACGCACAGTTATATCACAGCCGCATTGCTGCGCAAGCATGTTTGTCGTGGGGGAATTGCTATCCAGCTTACTCTTCACCAGGTGGATCGAACCGAAATTGACTGGAGCCCGCTGCCGCCAGCGTTCAAGGCTAACTATATGGCGAGCCGATGCAGTGTATCGACTATCGGGGATGACATATCAGACGGAGATGTCTGAAAGCAGGGTTATTGTTTTTCAAGGGTGAACGGTCGGGCGTTCTGGAGTGACGGGATTCGGCTGCGCACTTTCGCCACCTCGGTGAGATCTATATCGGCATATATGATGCCGGGCTCGGCACCGCCATCGGCAAGGATTTCACCCCAGGGATCGACAATCAGCGAATGCCCGTACGAATAGCGCCTGTCACAATGATGGCCGCACTGATTGGGCGCGAGCACAAAGCAACCGGTTTCGATGGCGCGCGCACGCACCAGGGTATGCCAGTGCGCCGCACCCGTCGTTTGCGTGAATGCCGCCGGAATAGTAATGAATTCTGCACCGGCCTGCGCCAATGCTCGATAGAGCGCCCCGAAACGCAAATCGTAACAGATCGACAAGCCGAGCTGCCCCCATTCAGTGGTGACCATCACGGCCGTGTCACCCGCTGCAATCGCTTCTGACTCGAGGTAGCTTTCACCATTCTTGAGCTCGATATCAAACATATGAAGCTTGTTATATCGGGCAAGAATCTCGCCGCCTCGACCCAGCAGAAACGAACGGTTATAGATTCTCCCCTGCTCGCTGATCAACTGCGAACCGACGAGAATGACCACCTTATGCTTAGCTGCGCTGGCACGAAACGCAGCGAGTCCGGCATCATCGGTTTCGCTACTGGTAGCCGCCGGGATCTGAGCATTCACCGGCTCAATCAGGCCGACCGTTTCCGGCAAAGCGATGAACTCGGCACCACCTGCGACGGCATCATCGATGCGCCCGCAAACCCAGGCAATGTTGGCCGCGATATCACGCGATGCCGTGTTCTGAATACAGGCGGCCCTGAACTGACTCACGCCAGCAGGCTTTTTGCTTCATGGAAATCGTAACCCAGATCATGCGCCACTTCGCGCTGGGTGACTTTCCCGGCATGCACGTTGAGTCCGTCGCGCAACCACTGGTCGTCGAGCAGCGCCTGCCGATATCCCTTGTCGGCCAGCGCAATCACATGCGGCAAGGTTACGTTGTTAAGCGCGTAGGTCGAGGTGCGAGGCACGCCACCCGGCATGTTGGCGACACAATAATGGACCACGTCATCGACGACATAGGTCGGATCGGCATGAGTGGTCGCTTTTGACGTCTCGCAACAACCGCCCTGGTCGATGGCGACATCGACAATAACCGAGCCCGGCTTCATCGCTTTGACCATCTCAGCGGTAACCAGCTTGGGAGCCTCGGCACCAGGCACAAGCACCCCACCGATGACCAGGTCAGCTTCAACCACATGACGCTCTATCGCATCGTCCGTGGAAAATACGGAGTTGGTGCTGCGCCCGAACTGGCGCCAGTGCGCCTCAATCGCTTCGGGGCTGCGGTCAATAACCCACACGTCTGCCCCCATACCGACGGCGATATGCGTTGCATGCGTACCCACCACACCAGCACCCAGGATCACGACCTTGGCCGGATCTACGCCCGGCACACCGCCGAGCAACATGCCGAGACCACCGTGCGGTTGCTCAAGGCAATAGGCGCCGGCTTGAATAGCCATGCGCCCGGCTACCTTTGACATCGGTGCGAGCAATGGCAGTCCACCAAAACGGGAGGTGACGGTCTCGTAAGCAATACAGGTAGCGCCACTGTCGATCAGATCACGGGTTTGCTCAGGATCGGGCGCGAGGTGCAGATAGGTAAACAGAATCTGGCCTTCGCGCAGCATGGCGCGTTCTCCGGATTGCGGCTCCTTGACCTTGACGATCATTTCGGCACGCTCGAAGATTTCCGCCGCGCTGTCGACAATTTCGGCACCGATTGCTGCGTAATCAGCATCGCTAACGCCAATTCCCTGACCTGCCGCGGCTTCAACCATCACCTGGTGACCATGCTTGATCGCCTCGCGTACGCTCGCCGGCGCCATGCCAACACGGTACTCGTGATTCTTGATTTCTTTCGGAACACCTATCAACATGAGCTTACCCTGCCTTGATTGTAAAAGGGTTACGTTAATTCAGCAGCGCCATTGGCACTAGTGCCAGTAAAACCTAAATGCTATACCAGCCTATTGCGACTGGTTCAGCAGCAGCAGTCGCACCAGCAAGCGATAATATCCATATGCTTTTTAGCGTTTCTAAATCAACAGATCGTTGCTAGAATGGTCCGTCCTATGACAGCGACAACAACACCAAACCAACTCATCGACCGCTTCGGCCGCAAGGTCAGCTACGTGCGCCTGTCCGTCACCGACCGCTGTGACCTGCGCTGCGTCTACTGCATGCCGGAAAAAATGAAGTTTGTACCGCGCGTACAGCTACTCACGCTGGAAGAGATGGAAATGGTCGGTCGCAGCTTCATCGGGCTTGGCGTTGATAAAATCCGTATCACCGGTGGCGAGCCGCTGGTGCGGCAGAATATCATGCAACTGTTTCGTAACCTCGGCGAGTGCGAAGGTCTGCGCGATCTGACCCTGACCACCAATGCCACGCAATTGAAAAAGTATGCGCGCCCCCTGAAGGATGCCGGTGTTACGCGCATCAATGTCAGTCTCGATACGCTGCGTCCGGAACGCTTTCGCGATATGACCCGTGTGGGCGAGTTGAGCAAAACACTGGACGGTATAGACGCCGCCATTGCCTGTGACTTTCAGCAGATCAAACTCAACGCCGTGGTGTTGCGCAATCACAACCATGATGAGATCTACGATCTGGTTAATTTCTGCATCGACCGCGGCATCGATATCAGCTTCATCGAGGAAATGCCACTCGGACAGAACGATCATCACGACCGTGCGACGTCCTATTATTCCAGCGATCAGATACTCGAAGACCTGCAACAGCAATTCGAGCTGGTACCCAGCACCATGACCACCGCTGGTCCGACCCGCTACTACCGCCTGATCGGCCACGACAATGCCCGTGTCGGTTTCATCTCACCGCACAGCCATAATTTCTGCGAATCCTGCAATCGGGTGCGTGTCACCGCTGAGGGTCGACTATTGCTGTGTCTGGGGCAGGAGCATTCCATGGATCTGCGCCACGTCATGCGCGCTAATCCCGGAAGACCTGACGTCCTCGAGCAGGCATTGATAGACTCGATGGAGATCAAGCCCAAAGGACATGATTTCAACATTAATTCACAGGAAGTGCTGCTGCGTCACATGAACCTGACCGGCGGCTAGCAGGCTGTGTGCCAGCGCTGACCTGCCATGACAACCGCCCCCGAGCGACGCCTTCCTGAACTTACCGACGCCGGTCTCAAGGCGACCGCCAACGTCACCGCCCGCAATGAATACAACGAACCCGTCGACGGCGCTATAGCGGTCGAACGCGCGCTTACCATTTATCTCGACAAACGTGAAATCGTGACCCTGATGACGCTCGGCAATCATCCCGAGTTGCTCATTCTCGGCTGGTTACGCAATCAGCGCATGGTCGACAGCATCGAGGCAATCAAGGCGATTCAGGTCGACTGGGAAATCGACGCAGTCGCCATTACCACCCACGAGGGCGTTGCCAATCTCGATGCCAAACTCGATCACAAAACGGTAACCACCGGCTGTGGACAGGGCACCATGTTCGGTGACCTGATGGAAGATATCGACCAGATCCAACTGCGCCAACCAATGCTCAGGCAGTCCTCGATCTACGAACTGCTGAACACGCTCAATGAATACAACGAAGTCTATAAGAATGCCGGCGCGGTGCACGGTTGTGCACTGTGCAGCGAAGCGCTCGGAATCGAACAGTTTATCGAGGATGTCGGCCGCCACAATGCGGTCGATGCCATTGCCGGCTACATGTGGATGAACGAACTCGAAGGCGCCGACAAGCTGTTTTACACGACCGGACGGCTAACCTCGGAAATGGTAATCAAGGTAGCACTGATGGGCATACCGGTGCTGCTGTCGCGCTCCGGGATCACCGCCATGGGCCTCGAGATAGCGCAGAAGGTCGGCGTCACCCTGATCGCCCGTGCCAAGGGGCGTCATTTCCTGGTCTATCACGGCGGCGAACTGATCGAGTTCGATGATATGCCCGCGCAGCGCCTGCAGTCGAATCCGAAGAGTTCCCGGCAGACTTCCGCCTAAGCCGGCTGGGCGACGGATAACTCGCTTCATTTCAGCATCGCCGACCAGTCATCATGCTAGGATTGCAGGATGAAGAACAAACCATTTCGATCCAACCTTGTGTTACAGGGACTGGTGCTTTGGTCGATTTTTTTGTGGATTATTACTGCCATAAATCCACTGTTTCCCATGGACTGGCTGTTGGAGAACCTGCTGGTATTTATCTGCGGCGCCCTGCTGGTCGCCACCTATCGCCACTTCCAGTTTTCCAATCTGTCCTACCTGCTGTTTGGCGTATTTCTCAGCCTGCACCTGGCAGGAGCCCATTATACTTACGCTGAAACGCCGTTCGGCTTCTGGATGCAAACCCTGTTTGATTTCGAGCGCAATCACTACGATCGCCTGGTGCATTTCGCGTTCGGCTTACTGCTGGCTTACCCGATGTGGGAAATACTGCTGCGCAAATCAGGTACCAACCGAGCATGGTCCTTCTTTATTGCGCTTAATTGCATCGTGGCTTTCAGCGCTATATACGAAGTTCTGGAGGCGATTGCCGCGATGATCGTAAGCCCCGAGCTGGGGGCCGCCTACCTGGGTACGCAGGGAGATGAATGGGACGCGCAGAAAGATGCCTTTCTCGCTTTTATCGGCGCCGTGATCGCGATGCTGATCACCTGGCGGTATTCCCGCAAAAAAGCAGCCGACAACTGGACCGGGGGTTAAGTCTCGCGCAACCTCGGCATCAGTTCGACCAGGTTGCAGGGCCGGGTTCGATAGTCGAGCTGACTGCTGATCAACATCGTCCAGGCATCCTTGCAAGCCCCACCGGATCCCGGCAGACAGAACAGATACGTACCGTTAGCAACCCCTGCCACCGCGCGCGACTGCAGCGTCGAAGTACCAATAGTCTGGTAAGAAAGGCTGCGAAAGGTTTCACCAAAACCATCGATGACCTTGTCGAGTAACGGCGTCACCGCTTCGGGAGTGCCATCACGACCGGTAACACCGGTGCCCCCGGTGGTCAGCACTACGGAGATGGATTCGTCGACGATCCAGCGCGAGACCACCTCGCGAATGCGGTACTTGTCATCCGGTACGATCGATTTTTGCACAGCATTGTGACCACTTTCGGTGAGCAGGCGAACCAGTAATGCCCCCGACGTGTCGGTCGTCTCGTCGCGCGAATCGGACACGGTCAGCACCGCGATATTTAACGGCATGAAATTTCGTGCTTCGCTCATAATAGTCGCAGATCAGTACTTGATTTCGTCTTCAATCAACAAACCACCGTCGATCAGATCACATTCGAGGGTCATCTTGACCTTCACCGGGCTGCCGTCGAGCTGCCCACCCTGGTCGGCCTGGTTCAGCGCACGCTCAATCTCGCGCTGCGAAGTGATACCCACTTTCTTCAAAAACTTGCGTATCGACATGTTCAGGGCTTCTTCGTCCATTGCGTCCTCGACTGAATTGACAGGGGACCGTAATTCTAACCGTTTTTATCGATTCCGCCCAATCACTATTCGACGCAATGCTCGATGGATTGCTACACTTCAGACCCTGCAATTAACTACGGACAAGAATTCGTCAAATGTTCCGCCAATTATCACGCTTACCGATTGCCTTACTGCTCTCATTAGTTGCGTCCAGTGCGCTTCAGGCTGCTGATCCGGCATTAAGACTGGCAACTACCACCAGTACTGCCAATTCCGGATTGATGGACTTCCTGCTGCCCCGATTCACCGAGGTAACAGGATTCGAAGTGCACTTGATCGCGGTCGGCACCGGCAAGGCCCTGCGTCTCGGCCGCGAAGGCGACGTCGATGTCGTGCTGGTGCATGCACGCCAGGCTGAAGACAAATTTGTTGCGGATGGGTACGGCGTCGATCGCGCTGACGTCATGTATAACGACTTCATCATCGTCGGTCCCGAATCAGACCCGGCCGGTGTCGCCGACAGCAACTCGGTCGCCGAGGTGTTCCGTAATATTCACGACAGCGAACATCCGTTTATCTCCCGAGGCGATGATTCCGGGACCCACAAACGCGAGCTGATTCTGTGGCAAAGCGCAGCAAAAAGCCCAGCCGGCAGCTGGTATCGTGAAGTCGGCCAGGGAATGGGGAAAACCTTGCAGATTGCCAACGAGGTAGACGGATATACCATAACCGACCGTGGCACCTGGCTCGCCTATCAGGCCAAACTTGATATA
>Ga0255039_10000276_pt1 | contig 16912 bp, 9 predicted proteins | sample BC1_12_1_MG_FD_181713 | JGI IMG/M metagenome (GOLD analysis project Ga0255039, IMG submission 181713) | Seawater microbial communities from Strait of Georgia, British Columbia, Canada - BC1_12_1 | ecosystem: Environmental > Aquatic > Marine > Strait | place: Canada: British Columbia | collected... | reverse complement strand
GCGAAGGTCCTTCAGCAAATGCAGAGCTAATGTCTAATTCTTCTATATTTTCTATAGCAGCTTTATCTTGCGTTTGTTTTTCAGTAGCTTTCTTTTCTGCAGCTGTAGGTTCTTTTGGTTTTTCTATTTCTATTTTACTTGTTTTAATAACTTTAGGTGATAAGCTTTTTAAAACTAAAGCTGTATTATATTCATCAAAAGCTTTACTAAATTTATTGATAGACTCTTCGTTGAATAAACTATCCGTGTTACCACCACCTACAATTAATTCATCGTCCATTGGTTTACCAAATATATTATGATAAACTATGCGGGCTTTTTTAGGATCATCTAAGTATGTTTTCTTAAGAGCTTCTAAACTAGACTTTGTAAGAGTGTTTATTCTACTAACATCTGTATTTTGCATTATAAACTCTAAGGTGCCTTGATCATTTGTTTTTATAACAGTGTCAGGTGTTCCATCTTCTTTAGTTTTTAAAAACTCATCTTGAAGTTGTCCGTCTTTTAATATACTAGATGATTCGTATATGTCTAATACTTCATCGTCAAACATAGGAACTCTTTGAGGATCGTAATCTAAAAGCTCTAAAGCGTTTACATCCATATTATCACTCACTTGTTCCATGTAATTACCAGCTATTGGATTAAAAACAGAAACGATTTTACCAGCTTCTTTGTTTTTTCTTTTTATTTGATCACTAGTTAGCTTAATTCTAAATTGACCATTATCATCTTCATACCACAAGGCGTCACTTCCACGTGTTGCTCCAAATAAAGATGGCATACCTAAGTTATATGTTTGGTTGTAAGAATCACCTGCTAAAGCTACGCCTCCTTGCCTTCCAGCTTTGCTACTATCTTTAATTACGTCGTCATTATAAGTAGAGCCAGCATCTTTCATCTTACCTATTAACCCTCGATACTGCACTAGCTTACCAGTGAGCTTACCATATAATCCTTGGTAGTAAGATCTTTCTTTATTTGTTTGTGACTTTTTAATTAAACCATTTACCTTAGATCTTTCACTGATAATGTTATAACCTAAATCATAAAATGATTTATTATTTATACCAGCATCCTGCATTTGAATCATTAACTCTTCAGACTGTTCTTGTTGAAAGTTCCAATCCTCTTCAATGTCTTTCCTCGCTTGCTTAAGTTCAGCGTTCTCACGTTTGGTTACAGCATTAATAGACTCGGCTATCCTAGCACCTGCTTCAGAAATAGTTTTAGCTTGGTAAAAACCAGATTTGTCTAATACAGTTTGCGGGTTTTCATAAGCTCCACCCGGACTTCTATATACACCTGAAAATTTAGGTAATGCCATATTTTTTAATTATCGTTGTTGTTTTCACTTTTTTGTAATCCTCCACTTCTTACGAATGCAGACGACACATTTCCCAAAGCACCCGTGATAGCACCTTGTGTAGCGCTAGCTTGTTCACGTAAGTTAGCCTCTTCCTGAGCTTTACCTGTTATCTGAGCTTGTAATCTATTCATATCTGCAAGATCTCTTTGTTCTTGTTGACCATAAACAAACTCTTTACCCATAACATCTGCTTGTTGCATACGTTGAGCTTCAGCCATTTTCTGTTGCTGCATCTGAGCTTCGCCTTGGGCTGCTAGTTGTTGATTGTTTGCTTCTTGTCTTTCAATACTAGATGATACATCTTTTTTACTCCTAAGAGCTGCTTGAGCTAGAGCAGTTGCCCCGCCAGCACCAGCGCCTGTAGCTGCTAATGTATCTAAAGTGTTAGCCAAAGATATATCAGCTTCTTCAGCCTGCATCTCTGCAGCTTGAGTAGCTACTCCTATATTTTCATAAGGATTAGTTATCATGCTTGACAAGTCTTGAACGTCAGCATAAGGGTTAATTATATCTTGTCTTTTAAAGTTGTCTAATTTGTTCTGTAGTTTTATTTTTTCTTCTTTAGCTCTTCTAGCAGCTTTCTTTTTTCCACCACCGAACAAACCACCTATCAATGTTGAACCTAAAGAAAGACCTAGTGATAATGGATCTATTGGCATAACGTTTTATTTATTATTAATATGATGATTGTACATAGTTAGATGATACTGCAAATAATTCTTTCAGTCCACCTATATTAGTTCCTGATGTAGCTTGATTTGTGTTAGCATCTATAACCATATCTGTAGATATTGTTACAGTAGCAAAGAATCCTTTTATACCTGTTAATTGAGATCCAAATCGAACTTCACCTTGCGTAGCTGTACTGTTGTTAACTAAGTAAGCTACATACTTATTTTCTTTTCTATCAAATCCAGCGTGGTATCTATTCAAAGCTGGGTTAGTTGTTCCAAATGTAGTTTGATAATCTGCTCTAATAACAGCTTGCCCGTCAGCGGGGTTTATGACGTATTCACCACTCTCGTAACTTCTAACGACATTACTAGTGTCTTGAACTTGAGAGTATGTAGAATCAAATTCGTCTTCACCAGTGAATCCAGAAGCAAATCTTGTTACTTGAAAACCATTACTACCTTCATAACTAACTGTGTTAAAGTTTTTTACTAAGCTAACATTTGGATTAAATAAAAATGTTATAGAAGTATTATTATCTTTACCATAAAAATTACCTCTATTAACGCTGTTGCTATAATGAAAATATAGTTTGTTATCTTTTAAAGAATAAAAATTATTCCTCAAACTAAACATTATATCTGGATCGTAAGTAAAGAAACTTGTCCAACCTCTAACGCTTTCGTCAAAAGATAATGTTTCATAAGAGTTGTCAGTAGAGTTTATATTTGTTGTAGTGGAAACAACATATTGACTATTGTGTATATCCCAACCACCTATTACTCTACCAGAGCCTTGAGCATCGTCCATGTCATTGAATCGATCTCTAAAGTAATCTCTCATACCATAACTAGATAATTCTGTTATACCATCTTGAGATAATCTTAATACTACGTTTTGTGTCTTATCTGTAAAATATTTTCTATAACCATAAACAGCAAAGCTACCTGGATCTTTACTTATTCCAAATTCACCAGCATACGGTAATATTTGACCTATAACTAAATTAAGTTGGCTGACAGCTGTGCCACCACCCTCTGCAGTGTATATAGCGTCCTTGTCTATTAAAGCTCTATTAACTTTATTTTCTTGAAATATAATTAAGTTAGTATCTTCAGCATACAGTTTCTGTATAGTACCTTTAGATGGATCAAGAGATTTGGTTATATCTTCACCAACAGAAAAAACATTTGAATTGTTTACTCCAGTTCTTGAATTAAATATACCAGAGTATATAAGAGAACTACCTCTTATAAAACCGTTTGTTTCTTCCTCTACAAGATAAGCTTTAACGCCGTAGTCAACATTAGTATTATTGTAGCCGCCTGTGATTCTAGCTTCTTCAATGACCCAGCTAGAAGCATCGTCATATCCACCACCTTGTTGTGATATAGATGGATAACCACCAATATTTTGAGGTATACCTTTAGAGCCATCGTAAGAAGGTTGTTTAGGCGAAGCTGAGGAGCTTGTCTTCTTAAGTAGAAAAGAGTTGAAGAATTTTATTTCAATTACTGCACTCATTAATTATCACTTATTTATATTATTTATTACTAAACTAAAGTTATATCACTTGAAAAGAATAACCATCTAATTCATCTGTATTTCTAAAACTGCCATATCCATCGTAAGGGTTAGCTAAGCATTCACCAGCAATATTCCGCGCGTTAACTTCAGCACTACTACCACTACCACTAGCAAAAGCCCAATTGCTTCGTGCGTCACAACCGACTCCAAACACAGAGGCGTTCGCTCTATCTATTGTAATCACGTTGTTTTCCGCTAGTGACTTTAAATAGTCTGGAGATCCTCTAAAGTAATAAATGCCGTTTGAATCATTACTAACAGGTTGGTCAGTTATTGTTATAACTGTATAAGTTGTATACTCCCGTTCACCATCCCTTGCACGAACTTCGTAAAATCGCATAGTTCTTATAGAGTAAGGTTTAGTTCCGAATTTAAAATTAAAAAATACAGACGATTCTTTTCCACCTGCGTCTTTTAATTTTACAAGAGCTACGTAAGTATAGTCTATACCTAAACCACTGATAGAAGATAAAACTAAATCAACAGCTAATAGACTTTCAGTTGATTCAGTTTCATTTTTAACTATATTAAAGTTTTTAGTAAAACTAACATCATTGCTACCACGAACAACTACAAGACGAAAATCAACTTCTTGGCCAGCGTTAGGCGTGTTAGCTCCATTTATACCACCTAATGATTTCAATATATAACCGTCTTTAAACGGTATTGTAGTTAAATCAATAACACTGCTAGGTGATATTATAGATCCCTGCGGATTATAACCATCAAGAATATCAGGAGATTGATTATCTAGTTCAACTGTTTTAGTTATTTTAGTTACCGAAGGTTGACCATTCGAAAAAGTCAATGCAGTATTATCAAGTAAGCTGACACTAGTGTCAAGTACCATTTGGGAAAGTATACTGGAATAACTAACAACTTTAACACCACTAGGTATACCAACACCAGTTACTCTAGCTCCAACAGCTGGTATAAAATTAGTAGTTAAATTATCTATAAGTACGTCAGTTGAATTAGTTACAGCTCCATTTACATCAGCAAAACCTTTGTTTTCAACAGAAGCGCTTAAGTTTATTATAAAGTTTCTATTATTAGGATTTTCACTGTACCATACGTTGTTTACAAAACCTTGCTTTGTTCTTATATTCCAAGCGCCAGGTGTTGCTGTTTCGTAAACTTCAAGTATTTCACTTGCATCAAGAGCTTCATCTCCAGTATAAGTAATAGATTCAGTTGTTAATGTTACTGAATTAGGATCAATAGGTGTATTAAAAAACCCAACATCAACAACTACAAAATCACTTGATAATATATTTTCACCTAAACCTAAATTCTCTTCAAAAGCACTGTCATTAAAAGGAGTTATGTCAGCCTCTGTGCTATTAACAGAGTTTCTAATAGCTTCATTTAATTCACTAATTAAACCAGCAGAAGAAGTCTCCCAATATATATCCAAATTAGATACCGTTGGTGCTGTTTCTAGTATAGCTAGATTTTCTATAGGCACGTAATCTTCTTGTGTAAAAGTAAAAGTAATGTTCGAGGCGTACGTTATAGCTTCACTAATAACAACTTCTTCAAGGGCAGGATCGTAAGAAACTACAAAAACATCACCAGTTATAACACCTCCCGTTACTTTATATCCAGGCCCTATAGCAAAACCTAAAGAAAAATTGTCTAATGGAATTGTTTGAGTTGGAGTAGCGGAGGGGTTTTTACTGTCCGCTGTGAAGGTGTTAGTGGCAACAGTAGTGTTTAAAACTCCAAACTGTTTAGTAGCGTCCTGTGAAGTAACAAATTCCCCAACAAAAGGATTAGCATCGGCTTTAAAAAATGTAGAAAAAGGACTTTCTATATCTGTAACAGGTACTTGCACTTCAACGTTGTTTTCAAATTGCCCTACATCAAACAAGTCGAAAAGATCCTCTATAGAATTTGTAGTAAAAGAAGTCCTATCAGGTTGAAATTGTTTATTACCAGTGTTGCTATATGTGTGTGTAGTATTTTCAACTCTACCGAATAATACTACGCTACTTCTAAATGTTTTATCTTGAGGTCCAACTTCTGTTAAATCTCTAGGTACTTTGTTTATATTATCATTTAGTAAAGTTACAAAAGAAATATTAGGTGTAATTGGATTAGTAGGTGTTGGAGGACCTTTGACTATAGATGAATAATTGTAAGGTATGTCTTTCATAGCTCCAGCAGTATACACGTTGTAATACTCTTGCTCTTGCTGCTTAACTACTATTTTATAACTATACCAGCCAAGTGGATTATAATCAGGGCTATTAATATCACCATTATATATACCTGGCCAATACGTGTTAGTATTTGGATTATTTGGACCAATAACACTATTGAATGACATCTTTAAAGAATTACCTAACCATTCGTAAAACTCTCCTGATATATTGCTCCCGTCTACGTATGGTGAGTATACAGTGTCACCTGAAAAAGAAAGACCACCTACGTTTATAACATTTTTATTATTAGATAATATAACACTAGATTGTCTACCAAACTTATCAGAAAGAACAACTCCAACTTGATATGTTCTGTTTGTTTTAACAGAACTACTAGGGTATTCTATAATACTAGTATTGTTTAGTATACTATATGTTGGATCTAAATTAAACGTTTCTTTTTCACTAACACTAACACGGTAATCCAATGAGTCAGGTGGAGTGTGTTTGTTTTGAAAGTTACCATATATAACTCTATTACTAGCAGTTTCTTGAGATAAAGCTCTAACTGGCACTTTATCAAAAACTCTTATTAATTCTGATTCTGGTAAAGTTTTAAAAGGTTTTTTGTTTATGTACTTATAATCATAATAAGTATCACTAGAGCTTAATGTAGCTACTGTAGAGACGGGCACACTCTCAACAACTTGAACAGCTAAACCATCTGACTCTTTAAATAATATATCTATTTCTTTTACTAAATATTTAGACATTAAAGTGTTTGCTGCCGATGGTAAGGGTACACGTAGAGTTATTTCACTTACTTTGTTTTTCATGAATTCAACAATAGTAGATGCATATGTACTTTGTTGATCACCTAAATCTTGCTCTGTGTTTAAAAAATAACCGTCTTGTTTTGGTATAAAACACGGTTGTGTAAATGGAGCATATATAGAATATTCACCATCATCAAACTTAAATCTATAGCTAAATCTTACAAACTTATCTTCCAAAAACCTAGAGTCACCAGCGTAAGAATTATCGTAATATGGATTAAAATTAAAAACAATGGTGTCTCCTATGCTAACTGTTATATTTGAATCAAGTGTTAAAGTTGGACTTGAGTATGAAGTTACTAAAGCTGTAGAGTTTACGATAGGACCTCTACCGCCAGTTGAAGCGGCTATAATACCAACAGTCATAAACTGTTGTGGTGTTTTTACTGCTCCACCACTTTGTGTAGTAGGAAAAAAAGGTATGTTTATTTGATCTATAGTAATAGTTGAGTTGTTTACAACACCAGTAACCACGTTAGCTGTTCCACCTCCTGGGTAAAACTTACTCACAACATCACGCATTGTAGTATCGTACTCGTTTAAAGCTGGTGTAAGCAGCGGGTTATCATCAATCCTTTCACTGTCAATTTGCTGATACAGCTCTATAGGTTGGTAAGGGTTATATGAAGCTACTGATATTTGATCTTCAGAAGTGTAATACGTGTTTAAGTTATCAGGATTAGAAGCTGTAGCTACATTTATTTTTCTAGGTTGGTTAAAGTTATCAGTCCAAAATAGTAAATTTTCTAATAAATTTATACCGTATATAGGGTAGTTTTTAGAGAAATTTAAAAATGCTCCAGAAACTATTTTAACAGGCGGTGCTGGACTGTTTGTATTGTATTTATATATAAAATGATAAGAACCACTACCTGTACTAACAAAAGCATCACCACCAACACGTGTGCCATCAGTTAAAAAAACATATATACAGTTGCTAGTTTCATCTGTTACATAACCTATACAAGTCAAGTCATTAGAATAACTCTGCCCGTCTTCAAAAGTAGCTTGCACAGAGTTACCTAAAGCGTTTTCTAAGGCACCAACATCTGAACCTTCAGATCTACTTATCTGAGCGTTTATAGCATTTCTATATTCACCATTTGGAACAAGCCTAGAATCTAGGTCTTTGTTCATTTTAGATTGAATAAAAGCGTTTTTAACTTCTGCCATTTAATTCTAGTGTTTTAACCATTTAGACTTACCACGCGTAACTTGTACTATTTCATTTAACTTTATATTAGACAAACGTAGTTTAGTATTTCTAAGCTTAGTACTAGCTTCTCGCTTTAATCTTTGTACTATATATTCTGGTTGATTTATTCTGCTAGCAATTACCGCATGACTTATGTAGGCATACATAGCTTCCTCCGCTAGCTTAGGAACTCTTGTTTCAATGTCTGTAGACAATCCATCTGATATATATTGAAACACAATTATTTTCTCTACAAGGTTTGCAGAGAAAGATATTTTACCTTCTCTATCGTTTATAGTGAAATAACCGTTTGCATTAGCGTATTGAGGATCAAGACCATACATTTGACCATAACCAACCTCGGGCCAGCCATAGTAATATTCCCAACCAGCTATAGTATTATCTACTAAATCTTTGTTATTTTTAAAGAAGTTGTGTTTCCATCTATCTTCCACTATTGATGTACCTTCAATATTGTTTTCAAAGTTATCTTGCGTAGGTACTCCTTGCCCATCTTGTAGTGGTAAACTATAAGGATCACTAGTTAGATTATTACTAGGCATTATAATATGCTTAACACCTTGATTATCAACCCAGTATATATTAACGTAGTTAACGTAATCTTGAGGTAGTATAATGCTTAAGTTATGAGGTACAGTTAGCTCTTGAGAGTTTACGCTTTTCAACGTATCATAGCTAAACTCTTGCATAGCTCGTTTAGCATGGAATATAACGTCTGTTCTTTTTACGTCTTGTATTAACTTACCAGAACCTACGTATGCTATTAAAAAATTATTAACTATATCACCTAGCTTTGTATAAGCATAAGATCCGTAGTTTTCTTCTACAACATTACCATAAGCTTTATCACTAATGTTGTTACCATAGTTACCACCATCTAGCTTTTTAAGCTGAACTACGATAAACAAGTTATTAGCAGGTGAGGCGTCAAATGTAATAACGTTTCTAGCTACTGAGTAATTACCTACAACTTCAGTCCAAGTCCCAGGTATACCAGTTGCGCTAGTGTATATTTTAAAATTATTTTTTTGGTAATTTATATCAGCTGGTAAAGCAGATCCAAAAACTAAATCAGTATTGAAAGTGGTTGTAAATGTTTTAGTATCACCATCACCTCTAAAGCCTTGAGCGCCTTCGTAATATTGCCTATTGTTTTCTGTTAGTAATGACATTTATTAACTTTTTGAGTTTACTTCTTCAGCTTGCACAGCTTGTTGTGCAGCTTGAACTATTTGAGGATCTCTTATTACTATACCTGAGTAAGCTAATATTCTTAATATAACCTCAACTTGCTCAGTGTTATCAAGTTCAAATTGAACAGAAGCACTTGAGCTGTAAACGTAGTTACCTAAAAGAGGATTTAAAGTAAAGCCCCAGACAACATCCGCAGGTTTTCTTATATAAGATATAGTTATATCACTAGATTTGTTTATAGATGTAGGGTATACATATATATTAGGTTGACTAGTACCACCACCGCCAGTGCCTTGTGTAGCTTGCTCGTATAAATATACTGGAAATTGCTCAGTGGGTTTAGTTAGTGGAGATAAGTTTATATGTAGAAAATCATTTCTACTTACTCTCTGAAGTTCTTTTTCGTTATTGTATATAACAGTACCTATTCTATGTAAATCACTAGGAGGTGCGAAATAAGCATCAGCGTTTGCTGGGGTTGTATAAGTTGTATTACCTACTGTTTTAAATATAGATATAAGATTATCTACATTTTTTTGACGATTAGCGTATTCGTTATCAGTCTGTGGCACACGCAACTGTTGGTTCATATCTTCAAAGTAATTTTCAAAAATATCGAGCTGTACCTGTGTTGCTAACTTATTAAACTCATCAGGGGTTATGTAACCTCTTTGTTCTTTGTTTAAAATAGACAACACTGTCGTGTAAACAGTATTTACGTTTATTGCCATTTATATTTGTTTTAAGTATTAGGGCCCGAGTGAACGAGCCCTATACTATTGTTACATGTTATTTTAACTTTTTCTCGATAGACTTAAAGACTTCTACGCCTTCATCAGTCTTAAAGAAAGCTGCCATAGCAGAGTATGGGTTTTCTTCAAATGGAACACTCATAAGCTTCTTACCATTTGATGCCCAAGTAAAAGATCTTTGATCATCAGCTAGCTTAATTATTTTAGCTTCAGCTGCTTTAATTGCAAAGTTTCTTAACTGAACATTGTCGTCATTAGCAAGTTCAATAAACAATGATGGGTTTTGTCTAGCGAATATAAGAACATCTCTTTTTAATTCTTTAGATGCCATGTTGTTTACTTTACTTCCAAACTCAACTCTTAATATAGCTTCTATTTGGTCTACTTCCATGCTTCTAGCCGCGTTAAGCGCGTCGATCTGAAGTTCCATTAAGCTTAATTCATCTCTAGCTTCTATAACTGAATCAAATTCTTTATATCGTTTTCCTTTATAAGGGTGATATATAGATAACAGTTTTTGTAAAGCTTGATTTCTTTTAGAAACAATTAGAGCACCATCTTTAAATAGTATAGTACCGAGTGTTACCTCTCCCTTTTGTTCGTCTACAAATGGTGAGTTCATATTTGTAGCGTAACGTAGCTCTCTTTGTTTGTTGTTCTCTTCATCGTACCATAGCATAGGCTTTTTAGCACTGTGCTTAGATGGTATTCTCAATGTTAATGGTTTATACCTACCTGTTGCAAGATAAGTTCTATCTTTAATTTCCCAACCTTTTTCTACGCTTGGGACTTCTTTTTCTTTTGACATAATATAATATAATAAAATTGATAAAAGTAATAATTACCCCCGTCGATAAGACGAGGGTAAATACTACATAACTAATTACTACTTAGTAAACAATACAAAGTTGTTAGCACCTTGCACACATAAACATCTTTCAGATAGGAAGTTTACTTCCATCGCATCAAGATCAGATGTGTAAGCACCACCAACAGATCCAGTCAACCAAGACTTCATACGACGATCGTCAGTTTGTGACGCTCTGTATCGTACGTGTAAGAATGGACGACGGATGTTAGTACCTAGAATTTGATCATACACAGTAGATGTACCGGCAGGAACTAATACTCCATCAATAGCACTTACGCCATATCCCGGAGGAATTAATCCGTCTTCGATAGCACCACGTGTAGACGCGTCATTTAGATATTTCCAGTCAGTTTTGTAGAAGTCATATGAACCTCTGCGGAAACCACTAAATCCAAGGTTTAACGCCATGTCTTCAGAGTTTTCAAATAGTCCATAAGCTGTACCACCATTAGTACCATTAGAAATTCCAGCAAGCATATCATCAAAACCTAGCGAAGTTTCGCGATTTAAGAAAAGCATGTTTTCTTCAATAGCACCTTGCGTATCTAAGTTTCTTAGAATGTTGTCAAATTCTCCAAGTGCATTAGCAGCAGCGTTAAAGCCAGATTCTACATTACCACGAGATTGAATAGCGGCAAACAAACCTTCTGTACCTTTAAAGCCAGCGTTAAAAGCAGAACCAGCACCTAAAGTGTCATCAGCTTTTTCACCTTCAACCACACTCATTTCAAGATAATCTTCGAAACGTAGACGAGTTTCAGATTCAGCTTTTAGATACCATAGATATCCTCCAGTTCCATCTTCAGTAGCAACCTCAACCCAACCGATCTGAGCAGTGTCAGAACCAGATACTACATATTTATTACGAATAATAACTGGTGAGTTAGAAAATTGAGTGAACGCAGGATCTACACTTACATACCCATCAGCTGCAGTAGCGGAAGTATTGTTAGGTGTAGAAGAACCTTTTGCATATTCAGAACCAAATACAAATATTTTAATTCCAGTTGTAGCAAGCGCAGCAGTTGTAGTAGCATCATAAGGAGCAACAGTAAGTGCACCAGTAGTTAGGTTAGATGCAGTTACAACACCTTTGAGCTCGTTACCAGCACCATCCAAAGCTACGATAGTAGACTGTGGAGAGATAACGTTCTGTACGTCAGCAGCGACAGGAATAGTAATTGTATTAGTTTGATCATTAGTACAACCCTCATAAGAGATGTGCAAACGATTTTGTTCAGACCAGATAACCTGATCAGAAGTCATAGGCATTTCAGCTCCTACCATACGTAAGAAACCAGATAACGTGCGGTTTCCATAACGCTCTACTTCTTGTTCGTAGATCTCAGGTAGATACTGTTGTGCGAATGTATCAGAATCACCAGTACCAGTTCCTCCGTTAAACGAAAGGAAGTTAGTATCTAGCAATTGTTGTGATTGACTTGGGACAATACTCCCAAATAAAGGACTTACAGCCATAATTATTTATTTTATTTTTTGATTGTTATTTTTTTAACTTTTAATTTTGAAGAGTCAACACCACTAATAGCTTTAACTTTTAATCCATTAACAAATACTTCACCTTGTGCTGATTGTCTTGGTTCTGTCGAGATGTTTTTCGACTTAGCCATTACATCTTTAACAGCGTCAGCTTTTCCTTGCTCATAGAAATGGTTAGCAATAGTGTCAACATTTTTAGCAGCATAGATAGCTTTGTGGTAACCTGGTGCATCAACAACTTCTCCTTTATCATTTAAGAACGTCTTAATGAAATTACTTATGTCGTTTTGCTCTTTAGCCACTTGATCTGGATTCTTTACACCATATCTAAACTTTTTATTTCCAACGTTGAAATCAAAACCTTTGAAATCATTTGAAAAATAACTAGATGTTTTGTTTAAAAAATCCTCATTAACCTTCTTTGCTTGTGCCTGCTCTTCACTATAGCGATTGAAAAAGTCTACAGCTTCTTGTTGTTCTCGGGTTACGCCTGGTCTCAACTTGATCTCATCGTAGTACTTACCCTTTAGTCCTTCCAAAAAGCTTTTGGCCTTTCCAACTTCTTCTTTAAACGCAATTTTCTTCTTGCGTATATCTTTATCCTCGTCTAATTCTTCATCATAATCAAAGTCTTCTAATAAAAGACTTACATCCTCATGATCAAGATGCGGTCGTGTTTGTTTATAATATTCTCTAACTAACGTATTGTTATCTACGTTAGAGTAGTCTGCGTTAAGCCGCACATAATCAGCGACTGTACCACCAGTTTCTTCCATAAACGAAACTAGCTTTTCAATATTTTCTGGTAGCGGTTTACCTGTTTGCTCCGCTTTTTCTACAGCTTTTTCTACAGCTTGTACAGTTTCATTAACATCCTGTTCATCAACTAATGTTAATGGAGATTCTACTGTTTCTTCGGTGGTCCGTACTTCTTCAACCACTTCTTTGCTGTCGCCACTGTCTTCGGGCTTTTCGACAATAGCATTGCTATCATCTGTCTCTTGTGTTTGAACGGCATCTTCTTTTTTTATTTCTACTTTAGTAACTTCAGGTACAACTTCACCTTGTGCTTCTACCGATGTTTTTGGTATATCAACTTTAGTTACTTCATTTGCTTTACCTAAGTTTTTAGGTTTAGAAGGAGTCTTTATTTTAAACTCTCCTTCTTGTTTTACTTCTTCTGACATAATATAATATAATTAAATAATTAAAAGTTTTTTTTAACGAGGTTCAAATTGTTCTAGTCCAAATCCTCCAAGTGAGTCATTACCAGCAGACTCAAAGTTTTTAGGTAATTCGTCGTTTTGTCTTTGTGATATCATTTCAGATTGTTGCGTGCCAATAATTCTAGCACGTTCATCTTTACGATTTTCTATTTCTTTTTCTCTAGTAGTTTCAGCATCAACTCTAGATTTAGCTAACTGCATGTTGTAGCTAAACTCTTGCTCCATCAACTGCTTTTTGATTTTAGCCTCCATCTCCATTTTTTGTATTTCAAATTGAGACTTAGCTTGCTCAAGCTGCATCTTCTGCTCTGTTAATACTTGTTGTTTTTGAGTTTCAACTAAAGCAGTTTGCTCTGCAGTCTGAGCGTTAGCCTGTGCTTGCGCTTGTATGTTAGCCATCTGAGCTTGCTGAGCTTCCTCAGCTTTAACCTTTTGTCTATACTTAAGATATTGATTAGCTAATTTTATATTGCTTATCTCCCTAATATCAATAGCATCTTCTAAACCTATTTGACCTGTTTGCAAAGCCACTTGTATATTCTGCTCTAGCTTTTGCTTTTCTTCTTCATCTGGTTCTAAGTCTAAGAATATTCCAAACTCATGCATGTTTAATTTATCTATTTCATCTAACGTAGCAACGTTAAATTGATTTATAGAAGACATTAAAGCATTTTTAGTAAGCGGAAAGCTTAACATATCAGCAACTCTTAAGCTTATGTTTTCTGCAGTTCTTATAGTTAAATACATTAACGACTGTAGTATGTGCTTAGTAGCTGTGTTTGATGCTGCGGCAGCTAGCTTCTGTAATCCTACTAAAGCATTTTTATCTGGTTGGCTACCATCACGAGCTTCGTTTAATCCAGTTACATCACGTATCATCTGTAAGTAGTATTGATACGTTTGAGTTAACGCTTGTATCTTTGACATACCAGAAGATGTTTGTAACTCTTGAATTGGTACTCTACCAGGATTCATATCACCATCAACTGTCTTAGATCTACCAACTATACTACCAGTTTGGAAGTACATGTTTAAAGCCTCTTGAGGATTGTAGTTTGTACCATTACCAAGATCAACTTCCGCTAAACCATCTACATCTACAAATACGCCATCTGGTACCATACGCGCTAGAACTTGCTGTATTTTTAAGTGTGTTAATTGAATCATATCAGCAAACCCAATACACTTACTTACTAAACTTTCTATACGACCTTTATACATTCTAGGAGCAGATATACTATAGTTCATTTGAACTTTAGTCTGATCACTATATGGTCTAGTCATATTTTCAGACAGTTGCCATTTAAGCATTTTCTCATGACCTAATATCTTAGCGCCACTATATAAAACCTCTATAGCTCTATGTACTCTTTCAAAGTTATCATTTTCAGGTGGATTAAAATCACCTGGCTTTTCTAAAGCTTTTTCTAAACCTTGATCTGTTTGTTTAATTTTAAATACCTGATTGTTATATGTTTTGTATTCAAAATAAAGAACCTGTATATTATTGTAGTTATCGTCTTGACCTCTGTAATTTCTAGTATAATTAGAATCACCTGGGTATTTTTGTATTTCATCTAACTCGCTATCAGTTAGGTATGGAAATTGTTTTTTAATCTCTTCTAAACTTACGCTTTTAACTTCACCTACGTAATATATATCTTCAAAGTTAGGATCTTCTGTGTAAGAATAAACCAAACTAGAAGGATCAACATAATCTACTGTAACTCCATTAGATACATTAAAATCAGTTTTAACAGCTGATATACCTAGTACAACTAAATCATAAGCTAATCTTTTCTTTACTTCATCGTACTTATTATAATCAAACACGTTTGATATAACTTCTTCTTCAGCTATCTCTATAGATTGTTTATAGCTTAATTGAAGATACAAATTTAATTCTTCTTTGTTTATAGGTAAATCATCTGGATCAGGTGTAGCAAAGTAGTTTTGTCCTGTCTCAGCATTTAACTGCATTATAGTTTCTCTGTTTTCAATATCACGCAAAGCATTAAAAGCAAAGTCAGTTCTTTCTTTTATAGCATATGGATCTGATGCAAATGATTTTATAGCATAACCTTTATCTGTCATACCATTGACAACAATATCAACAAACTTAGATAATACAGCAACTGGTTTCCAATCTAAATTAAGATAAGACAAATCACCATTAATAGATAATTCATCTTTGTATTTAGCTACAGACTGCTCACCTCTAGCATACAATCTTAATCTGTGAAAATCCTGCCAATTGTTTCCAAAGCGACCACCAGCTCCTAAGCCACGGTCACCTCTGAACCATTCATTTTCAATGGCTCTACCAACTTGATAACCGTAGTCTAAAGTATTCTTTTCTTCATCTGGTACCACCTGACTTGGAAACGAACTATTAACATTAGTGTAAATCATCTATTTTATTATTTTTGATGTATGACCTGTATTGTCGTATTTGCCGAAGCTTAAACTAACTGGATCTTTTTTTACTAATTGAACTGGAGTATATTTATTTTTATTACAAGCCATTATAGCTAATCCTGAACTTATTGTTGCATCAAACTTAGTTCTATTATTTATATTGAACTTAGCCCAATCCTCTAGTGTTCTTTGGAAATACATACTTCCATATTCATTTTCTTTTAAACCTACATAATCTTCTATGTACGATTCAATAGCAGCAGCATGTGCTTGCTTGATATCTTCTGATGAGTTAGGTATTCCACCTATCTCTCTTTCTGTAACTGAAAGCTTGTTGTAAAGTTTATCAGGTCTATTTATAGAAAACTTCCTATAACCTCTACGCTTTAAGTAGTACAGTAATCTTGGTTTGTTATTCTCTGCTAGTATAGGCATACCATAAAAATGTAATGCCATAAGTACATCTTCAAAGAATATTTCTGCTGTTGGTGGTCTTGATATATATTCTAAGAAAAACATATTAAACGGAGCGTCTTCCATACTGAACTTAGTTAAACCATGCAAAGACCCTTTAGATCCTTGCTTGTCTACAGTTCCTGATATATCATAAGAGTCACAACCAAAAGCACCGATATGTTCATTGCCAGGATATTTAACTCCATTTTTTATTATTACACGATTTTGCAGATTTGCAGGTGGAATCCAAGAAACAAGAAATCTACCATTTTTTTCAGGATAAAAATTAACTGTAGTATCTTTAATCCCACCAGCCCATTGAAAGTTACCTTGTGTAACTAAAACTTTATTTTTAACATCTTCATTGTAATCTATCTGTTCATATAATTTAGTTAGATTAAATAAAGATAATTTTGCTTCATCTCTAAACGCATGCTTTTCTGTTCTTGGAAACTGACGGTAATATTCGTTTAAACCGTCTTGATCATCTTTAAGACCATCAACTTCATTTTCCCAATGTTCTATAACACCTGTTGTTATTAAGTCACCCTGTGGGTCTTTAACTGCGTCTTTTGGCGTTTCGAATACAGGTAATCCATAAGCGTCAATGAATCCTTCGTAGTTCCATTCCATAGGTATGAACAAAGAATATAATCCTGAGCTAGTCT
>Ga0255039_10000272_pt1 | contig 17071 bp, 13 predicted proteins | sample BC1_12_1_MG_FD_181713 | JGI IMG/M metagenome (GOLD analysis project Ga0255039, IMG submission 181713) | Seawater microbial communities from Strait of Georgia, British Columbia, Canada - BC1_12_1 | ecosystem: Environmental > Aquatic > Marine > Strait | place: Canada: British Columbia | collected... | reverse complement strand
TCATCGTATGAATTCTTGATCCCAAAATTATGATGTCTCTTGAGTAATTCTGTAAATTTTGGTGATAGCTGGCGTTCTGCGATCAACGTTTGAAAGGCAGTCTCTTGCTCTCCTGATATTGTCCCATCATAGTAAAGGTTGTAATTATCATCCGTCCTGAACATAATTTTTCCTTATAATCCGGCTGGTCTGCTCCACATCAATCCTGGAACAGCGAGAGTTTGTCCGCCACTTGTTGCCGCCTCTGCCCTTGTTGAAAATTTGCAACTTCGGATAACTTACGAAGAACAAATACCAACCTTGTCTAACCGTGTCAAGGAAGATAGAAATGACGTCAACAGTACTTTTTTGAATAGCAAGGCTTTCTACTGTTATGATATAGGGACTAGCGGGTCGACGATTGCGGAATGCGGATTGCGGATTTGAGATTGCACAAGACTGAGTTAGAAAAAGTAGAGGTGGAAGTTACTACTGGATTCTTGTCTTACTCAAATGACCAGTTTGCGTCAGCCACCTTTCAATCTGAAATCTAAAATCTAAAATCTGAGATCCTGAAGTGGTCGTAGTCACGCCGGGGCGTGATGAATAATGCAGGCTTATAGGAGGTGGCTAAGATGAAGGTGGCGGCGGTACAGATGGACATAGCCTGGCACGACCGACCAGTTAACCACGATAAAGCCAAGCGTTTAGCGGCTCAAGCCAGGGAGGCGGGCGCAGATTTGCTTGTTTTGCCGGAGATGTTTTCCACCGGATTTTCAATGGACACCTCCATCACGCCTGAACCTTTGGAAGGAGCCACGCCCACTCTGTTGCGCACCTTGGCCCGCGACTTGGACATGGTGGTCGTTGGTGGCTTTGTCCTGGAGCGAGACAATGGTGGACCACAAAACGTGTCTCTGGCAGTGGACCGCAATGGAAACGATCTTGCGCTTTACGCCAAGATTCATCAGATTGGTTTGTTGGGAGAAGACGGAAGCTATGACCCTGGTGACTGGCCTGTGGTGTTCAAACTGGAAGAAATGAATGCTACTTGTTTCGTTTGTTATGACCTGCGCTTTCCCGAACTTTTCCGCGCTGTGGTCGACCAGTGCGGGCTCATCCTGGTCATCGCTTCCTGGCCGGCTGCTCGCCAATCCCACTGGGACTTACTACTCCGCGCCCGCGCTGTGGAGAGTCAGTGTTTTGTGGTGGGAGTGAATCGGGTTGGAGAAGGTGGCGATCTCACTTTTCTCGGCGGTTCGGCCATTATCGATCCTCTTGGCCAGGTCCTGGCCCACGCCGAGGACAAGGAAACCTTGTTGCTAGCTGACATTGATCCGGGCATGGTAGCGGAGGTTCGTTCCTCCATGCCCTTTCTCAAGGACCGCAAGTCTCACTTGCTCAAGAAATTGGCAGATGAATCTTGATCTCTCACAGAGTTCACAGAGAACTCTGTGAGCTCTAAAACCAAAAAAGCAGCGAGAATGATTTGATTTGACCTGGGAGAGGATCGCTTAAAGGCATAATGGAGGGTGCCTGACGACCAGAATAAGGTCACTTATTCTGGCGCTCAGGACCTCTCCATTAGTCCCGATGGCTCCATCGGGACCCCTGCTTTGCAGGGTCCCTTAAGCGATCCGAGTACATCCATTAATATCTTTTCCTCTGAACTCTCTGTGTACTCTAGAGCCCGCAGGGCTCGGGCGAGAGATATATACCGTGAGCGTTGAGAGAAGACGAACGACAAAGGATTAGAGACTAATGGGAGAACTCGCAGTTCCCTTTCCTCGCTCTTACTGGGTGGTGCCTGGAAAATTCCTCGCAGGCTACTACCCCGGCAGTCGGGATTCTTCAACGGCCGAGAGAAAGCTCGAAGGACTCCTTGAACATGGGGTCCGCCACCTTATCAATCTCATGGAAGAACATGAACACAATTTCAGCGGCGAGACATTCGTTCCCTATGAGCAACAGTTAGAAAGCATTGCAGCAAAGGGTGACATTCCCATAAAACTGGTTCATATGCCCATTCGGGATACCGATGTTCCAACTGTTGAGGGGATGGTTGCAATCCTGGATGAAATAGATCGTGCAATTCTTCAGAATCCCCGCGTTTATCTCCACTGTTGGGGAGGTCGGGGGCGGACAGGGACCGCGGTTGGTTGTTACCTGGCTCGCCACGGTATGGGGGTCGGGGAGGCTGCCCTGGACTTGCTCAGTACACTTCGTCAGAATGATCCCATCTCACATCTTTCTTCGCCGGAGACGGAGATACAGGCGCAATTTGTCCGCTCGTGGGTAAAAGGCAAATAAAAAGCAATTACACTTGTTAAAGATGCTTGGCCATCATCTTCAGGTCAAAACCCTCACTGCGGAGTCGGATGTCATAGTAGAAAAGGATCATGGCTATGGCGGTGAAAACCGTAGCCAGTGAGGTGGCCACCACATTGAGAATCTCTTGGATGGTTTGCCCCATAGTGCTTGTGGGCATGAGCCAGTGAGTGATCAATCCCGGTGTCTGAAAAAGAAGGTGAATTCCCACTCCGATTAAAGCGCCCAAAATGAGAATGAGTCCGGCCTTGTTCTTGGGTCGTCTCCAGAATCCCGGCTCAGTGCGGGTTTTCATGAGCTCTTTGCTGCGGCGCAAGGCACTTCTCCAGCCTTCCCCCTCCAGAACTACCACCTTGTCCACCAGAAGCCAGTTGAGCAGAACATGAAAGAACCAGACGACACCGGCAAGTATAAATACCGCAAATACTATTCCTGTAGTCGAACCGCCGAATCCCATCGCAGTTAACGGTGGAATAAAAATCGCCGCGACGATACCCAGCAACGCTGGCACCAGCATGAGGAAAAACCCCATCAAGAACATGGTACTCAGAAGTCGCCAGAGCCGTGATCGCATGGCGCCGTATGATCTCCCTATTGAAGTCTCATGACCCAAGTAGGTTTCCGAGACAGCGTATATCAATGCCCCTTGGGCCCAGAACTGTAGAACCATCATTATCACTACAACAAGCAGCACGGAGACAACAACGCCAACACCCATGCCCGGGCTCATACCCTGCTGGACTCCTCCTTGCGCATAAACCTCCATTCCCTTGTTTGCCAGAAAAAACGTTCCCTGAGGGATCATGAGAATGATGAAAAACAGCATAAAGTGCTTACGCAGTAGGCGAAAAGAGCGGTCCAAAATCTCTCCGACTCCCATAGGATGGATCTCAAGGCCAGGGTGGACTCTGGGCTTCGCCCTGCGTTCAGCGCCAGGGTATGGTTTTTTCTCCTGCGGAGAAGGAGTTGCTTGTGCTGCTGCCGGCCTGGCAGGGGCTGGCGCGGCTGCAGCCTGAGGAGCCGAGATTGCCGCCGCCGAAGAGCTCATAAATTTTAGAATTGCTCCTTTTGACTCCAGGAAATTCTTGATCTTTTTGGCCTGCTCTTCCGTTGCTGCTCGGGTCAACAGAAATGGAAGTTTCGCCAAGGCCCCGCGGATTTGCTCAACTGTTTGGCGTGGAAAGATACGCTGGAGAGCAACAACCACATCTTCTTGAGCGAATCCTGCCCTGACTCCTGTCAGACTTATGGCGAATGTTTTTACATCTGCGACAGCCGTATTCTGAGTCATGGATACCCCCGGTTTGGTATGAAAAGTGACCCTTTATTGATTTGCAATTTCTATTCCGAAATAAGCACATGAAGCGCTTCTCTGGATGCTGCGCGCTGCTTGCTGTCTATGGCGCAGAGCGCAATAGACTTAGATGGCTTTCCTGGTTCGCTCGTAGACTCCAACGATTTCTTCCAGTAAAGACTCGTCAGAGATGTCGGATCCGGGAGTAATCCCCCATCTCTTCATCAACCGGTGTACAATAAGGCCCGCGAGCTCGCGTCGGTGCCTCCCGTCCAATGCCTCCCTTCTCTGGAGAAAAGACCGTATGAGCTGGTACTCTTTCGGCTCCAGGGCAGAGATATGGAGTTCAAGGTCCGGCACGTTCAACTTGGAAGTTGAGCGCAGGCGAGCCCTATCCATGGGAACATTGCTCCTGCGTTCTACGATCACCACCGTACCAGCGGCATAGTCCCCAATCCTCTGGCTGCGAGAACTCAGAAACATCACGAATAAGCCTAACGGATAAAAGCCCAGCAATATATCCACCGCCCTCAGAATGTTGCGAATGGAGGACTCCACCCAACCAATGGGCTGGCCGTTGACCCGGATCACCCGGAGCTTTTGCATTCTCTTTCCCGGGGTCTGACCGCTCCACAGGGCTTCAAAAATAAGAAAGTACCCCAAATCCACCACGCCGTAGGCAAATACTCCCAAGGCAAACAGCCAGGTTCGGGGGAGACTTCTCACAACACCGGCTGGACTAAAATTCGGCAGCAACCGAGCCAGCATAAATATTGCCAAAAAGATGCAGAGGATAATCAAGGCCCGAAAAGTTGTATCTAATAAGAAAGCTGTAGAGCGCGTTCCCAACCCGGCAAGTACGTATCTGAACCCCACGTGTTCCGGAGTTTGAATCTTCAGGGTCTCTTTTGCTGTTTCCATCTCAATGACCTTTTGCTACTCTACAGGCATGAGTCAATCCATCGAGAAATTCATCGAGTCCAGAAGACCACGCTGGGAGCGGTTGGAAAAACTCATCCAAACCCTGGAACAGGGAAAAGCGCAACGTCTGCGCCCGTCGGAACTCCCAGATATGGGCCGGTTATATCGGGAGGCCACGGCTGATCTCGCCCGGTTGCAGACTTTCCAACAACAGGGGGCTCTCCCCGATGAATTGGTTGACTACTTAAACCATCTGGTGGCCCGGGCCCATGGCCAGATCTACCGCAGCCCCTCCCCTGGATGGCGTTCCTTGTGGATGTTCCTTCGCTCCACTTTTCCTGCAACCTTCAGGGAAACAGCTCCCTGGACCCTATCTGCCCTCGGTATCTTCCTCCTCGGCTGCGGGTACGGCTTTCTAGCAGGTCTTGTTGACGACAGCTTCATCCCGCTTGTTGCTCCCCCTCACCTTATTGAACAAGTTGAAGGGGGAAAAGTTTGGTTCGACTCTATCCTGGCTATCCGTCCTCTCGCCTCCAGCATGATAATGAGAAACAACATCTCCGTAACTTTTCTGGCCTTTGCCCTTGGCATGACCTTTGGCCTCGGAACCGTCTATATTATGGCCTTCAATGGGCTGCTCCTTGGAACCTTGGCCGCTTTGTGTCATCTTCACGGTCTGGATGTGGATTTTTGGTCCTTTGTACTTCCTCACGGAGTTATCGAACTCACCGCCATATTTATAGCGGGCGGAGGAGGGCTTCTGCTCGGGTCAGCTCTGATCTCTCCCGGCGATCTTTCCAGAAAAGAGGCACTGACTCAGAGGGGTCGAAAAGCCGTCCAACTTATTCTCGGCTGTGTTCCCCTGCTCATAGTTGCAGGGATTGTTGAGGGCTTTTTATCCCCGTCTCATCTGCCCCCGTGGGTCAAATTTCTCTTAGCTGGCCTACTCCTGGGACTTTTGCTCTGTTACCTCCTGTTGCCAGCATCTCACAATAGACCTCGTCGCTTCACCTCCAAATAACGTTCCATAGTTCCTATTGATAGTTTTGAGGGAGGAAGATCCATAGCCAGAGCTCCTTTTTGCACCAGACCACCAAGCGCTTTGCTGCGTTGGCGAAGGAGTTCCTGGAGCACTGCCCGTTCATACACGCCCTGAACCTTGGAAGGTGGGCGAGCCAACAACTCATCCCACTCCGATTCCCTGATGGCAACACACAGCGGTAGATGAAGGGGTCTCAGCAGTGATACCGCAGCAAGGAGGTTTTCTGACGCCACCTCGTCCAGCAGGTCCGTGTAAATCACCACCAGGCTTCGCCGCCGAACCTGTGACCGAAGCCAGAGAAGCGCCTGTTCGTACTGGGGCTCAACCAGAGAGGGCCGTAAGGATAGAGTCCCCTCCAGAATGAGTTGCAGTTGCTCAGGTGTCCCTCGAGGCGGGATAAAAGAGATTACCCGATCAGCGAATGCCAGTATTCCCGCCTGATCCCCTCCTGAAAGGGCGGTGTGGGCCAAGTGAACCGCTGCCTCCAGGGCGTGATCCAGCTTTGTTTTCCCTTCTGACTCGGCGCTCATCAACCGTCCCACGTCCAATAAAATCATTACGATCTGGTTCTTTTCTGTTTGATACTGCTGGACAATGGGGCGGCCTAATCTGGCCGTGGCTTTCCAATGGATCTTTCGAGGATCATCCCCTTCCACGTATTCCCTTAGAGACTCGAATTCACGGCCTTCTCCCCTCCACTTGGTTGGTCGAAGTCCCCACTTGTGGGCCACTCGCCTGTATGTGGCCAGGTCGGCGTAGCGCAAAGGCTGGAGACCAGGGTAAACTCTCACCTGCCGAGCAGCCCTGAGTCGTATCGGTTTTAGCATGAGCCCCAAGGGGCCCTCCACTCTTATAAACAGATCTCCGAAACCATATTCCCCTCTTTGGAAAGGCGTGAGGCGATAATCAAGGCTTAGGGAAGATCTTCCAGGAACTAGTCCCTTAAGCACCGGTGCCGGTTCCCATTCTTTGGGGGTTTGATCCCGCACCTGGACTTTTCTGTTGGCTGGGCCTGTGTTCCTGAGGACAATCTCAATGTCGTGCTCGATGCCGGAGGATAAATGGGGTGGGCAGACTCTCTCGGCCTCTATATTCACACCCTTCAATGTCATGGTGTAATCCAGGCAACACAACAACAGAATCCCAAGATCGAAAGCAACCACCACTTCCCAGCCCCAGAATGCAGCCGCTGCAATCCCCAACGCTACGAGACACAGGGTCAGCATGGTGGGAAAAGGGATTTTTCCCCAGAAACTTCTTACTTGATCTGTGGGTAAGCGCTCAGCCATCAGCTTTCAGTGGGGCCGACTTCTGTGCCGACCAAGCATATTTACATATCATCTAGGCTTTTTCAGGACGGGGACGGAGACCCGCCCTACTAGTTATTTTTTGCTCATTTTAGGCATTTTAGACACTTCCCTACCTCGGTACTGGAATGCCTTCCAGAATCTGGGAAAGCACCCGGTCAGGGGTCAGCCCCTCCAGTTCTGCCTCTGGTCGGAGGATTACCCGGTGTCTGAGGACCGGCAAAGCCATCTCCTTGATATCATCTGGGACAATAAAGTCCCTCCCCCCCATCGCGGCCAGGCACTGGCTCGTTTTCAGCAAAGCTATTCCCCCCCGCGGACTGGCTCCAAGATAAAGGTGAGGAGAGCGTCGGGTTCCTTCCAGTAAGCTTTGCACGTATGCCACTATTCCTTCCTCGACTTTTACTTCACGGACTCGGCGGCGGAATTTGACGATGGTATCTTCTCCTGCTAGCCGAGCCAGTCCCATTGATTCCAGGTCATGGGCATCGAAGGACTTTCCGTACCGAGCAAGTATCTCCCGCTCCTCGGCCCCGGAAGGGTAGCTCAACACTATCTTCATAAGGAACCGATCCATTTGAGCCTCGGGCAGCGGGTAGGTGCCCTCCTGTTCAATAGGATTCTGGGTCGCCACTACCATAAAACTTTCGGACAAAGGCAGGGTCTCGCCGTCGATGCTCACCTGCCTTTCCTCCATGGCCTCGAGGAGCGCGGATTGGGTCTTTGGTGGCGCCCGGTTGATTTCGTCACCCAAAAGAATCTCCGTAAAAATTGGACCCTTGCGAAGATGAAATTGCCTACTTTGCAAGTCGTACATTTGCGTGCCTAAAATGTCTGCGGGCATCAGGTCGGGAGTGAACTGGATTCGGGTGAAATCCGCCCTCAATATGTAGGCCAAGGTCTTGGCTAAGAGGGTTTTGCCCAGACCAGGAACTCCTTCCATCAGGACATGCCCCCTTGCCAGAAGACCGGCCAGCAAATGATTCACTGCCTGCTGTTGTCCCATGATCACTTTCGATATTTCACCAGAAATCCGCCCTACTAATTTTTCAACTTCTGCCGGCATGTTGCTCTCTCCGAGGCGCAATGCGCAGAGCGCATGGCGCGTTCAGTAAACGGTAAACGTTGAACAGTAAATCGATGAAACAACCCTTTTAACTTGTTACCCTTTACCACTTACCATTTTATTTTTGCTGTATCCTGCTCGCGCTTTGCTAGGCGCCACGAGCTGCTTTCCTCCGAGCCTCGTCCAAAGCCGAATACAGTCCCCGTGCAGACACCAAAAGATCTCTATCTGAAACGACTTGCTTATCAGGGTTTCGGCGAGCAGCCAGCAATTTGTTCTGAAGGGTGTCGTCCCTATGAACGAGGATATTCTTGGCTTCTTTTTCGATCCAGCGGACAAGAGCCTCAAAAGCAAGGACTCGGGCCCGTCCCCTCTGGAACAGCTGTGCCATAGCCTTCACATACTCGAGGGAAGAACGGCGCTTCTCTTGAAAAAGTGGTCTGGGAAGTCCGAACCGCCTCCCCCTGGCGGCCCACAGTACAAACAAGAGCAAAATCCCCTGAAGCACTGGTACCAGGGCTCGTGAGTGGACCAAATGTTCCAGCACCGAGGTAACTCTGCCATATCCATGATGGTATTCGTCAATCAGCAAACTACCGTCGCCACGATTAGCGAGCAAAAGATTGAGGGCCAAGCGGGCGTGATCTCCATCTCTGAGCGACTGGTTTGAGAGTAGATTGGGATCGGAAAGGCAGATCACCCTCCCGTTTCCTTCAGCACGCACCGCCAGGAGCCCACCCCACTTGCTTCTTATGAGCACCACAGTTTCCGGGTGTTGCGAGGTGAGATCAGCATGGCCATCGGATTCGAGGGTGTGTATCCCTTGAGTGTAAGATCCCGGCTGGAACAAAAACGCTTCGTTCTTATCTTCCCTCTGATGCGTAGCAAACACTGGCACCAAGTCAAACCCCATGTTCTTTAAGAAGGGATTCGGTCGACTCGCTATGAGCACGAGAGTCCTGCCGTCGCCGACCCACTCCTTGAGCGCGTCCATCTCCCCAGTTCCAGGACCAAGCTCCGGTTCCACCAGCACAAGAACGGAATTATCCTGAGGCAGGTTTTCAAAGCCTTTTTCCCACCTGGCAACGGGTAGATCCAGGGATTGTAACCAGAGATAAAGCGCTTTATATCCTCCCGCCGCTGCACTGTAGGTGGTTCGACGCTGAGGTAATTGTCTGTCTGTTTGGCTGGTCTCTAAAGCCACTAACCCATAGGCGGCGAGGAATAGCAAAATTCCCAAACCACCCATCAGCAACCAAGTAGCTCGTCCCCCTTTATTCATACCGAGGCCTCCAACCGCTGCACCCATCTCTCACAATCTTGAAACTCCTCCATCCCTGGCTGTCTTAACCCGTACCACGCCAACTCATAACGATCGATCAACCTCTGGAGAGCCTCACGTTTTTCGCTCTTTCCTTCCACTCGGGCGAGGTGCTCCCTGTTGGTGGCTTCTGGCTCGTAAACCCACCACCTTTTTTGGTGGCCTTCCATCAGAACAGAAATAAACAGCGACCTGATTGCTTCTCGGAAAACCCCCTCCTGAGCCTTCTTCCTGGCTTCCTCCCGCCATGACCGCCAGTTTCTTTCGGGGCTTGTTTTCGTTGCAGGAGGAGGGGGGGCGCTCGCATATTTCCAACGCCAACCCACTGGTCCGAACAACCGGATGATCCAGATGATCAGTATTGCGCCCAACACTAAGACGATTCCGTATGCCACATAGACAACCCACCCCGCCCGCATGGTATCAAGGAAGCCCAGGTGATCTTTTAGCCACATGCCAAAGTCCTCAATTAATCTGGCGATATATTGCCTCCAGGCTGGATCCTCTCTTTTCCTCAGGTACTTGAACTCCTTGCCACGATATACCTCATCCAGAAGGGTTCTGTACTCATCCCAACGGGACGCTTCCGCAAACGTTTCCTCGGTCCACCACGAAATCTCCTGCAACAGAGCCTGGTGGTAAGCAGCGAGACGCTTCCTGCTCTGTGGGCTATCTTCAGCGTCTTTCGCCCAGCGAAAAAAGTCTTTACGATCCACGAGGAACCGCTCTCCGCCAGGATCTTGAACCACCAGATCAGGGGGAAAGCTATCAGAAAACCAGGAGATCTCCTCCGGCCCAATCTGTCCCTCTCCTTCCTGCAAATGTGCGAGGGACTCTTGGATACGCAGACGATACTCAGCTACTGAAATGGATTCTGCCCATACCTTTGAGCCTCCTGTCAACAGGAAGGCGAGCAGGACAAGACTCCAGGTCACAGCTATGACAATTCTCTTTATCCTCATAACTATCCAACGGGTTTGAGCTGTCCACCCCAGTTGTATACAGGTCCCAGGCACGTCAACATCACGAATGCAACTTTCATGCGACGTTTCAGTATTACGGCAAATATATCCTACACTTGAGAGGGGATTTTGGATTTTAGATTTTAGAATGCAGATTGCAGATTGATGAAAGGCGCAAGGCACAAGACGCAAGGCACAAGGCAGTAGAAGACTATATTTTTTCCCTGCGCCCTGCGCCTTGAGCCGTATGCCTCTCTGGATTCTGGCTACTCCCCCAGTAGTTTTCGGCAAAGCCATTGAACTCTGACCCACGCGATACGGGATCTGAGACTGGTTTTGAGGAGCGGGCTTTCTAGTCCGGATATTTGCGCAAAGTTGAAGATCCTGCAACTGGCGATCTACGCCAGAGCACCATTGACGCGGATGTTTTGGCCTGAAATCCAGCGGGCTTCATCGCTAACAAGGAAGGCAACTACGTCGGCAATGTCCAGCGGTTCTCCCAAGCGGCCGAATGGGGACATTTGGGCCAGGTTGCCTATTTGTTCCTCGGTCTTACCGTGTCTAAAAAGTTCCGTATCAGTCGGACCGGGGGAGACAGCGTTTACGGTTATTTCCTGCCCACCCAACTCTTTGGCAAGTACTCGAGTTATTTGCTCAACCGCACCTTTGCTTGCCGCATACAAACCATAATTGGGAAACATCAAGTTGGTAACCGTGGAAGAGATGTTAACGATTCGTCCTCCCTTACTCATCTTCTGTGCCGCTTGCTGGCAGGCAAAGAACACGGATTTGACATTGACTGCGAAGATCTCGTCAAAATCTTCTTCAGTAATTTCAGCTATGGGCTGCGTATAGAGAATCCCTGCATTGTTTATCAAAATATCTATCTTGCCAAAGTGCGCAACGGTTTGCTCAAAAAGAGACTGAATGTCTTTGGTCTTGCCGATGTCCGCCTGCACTGCGAGGGCTTGGCCTCCCTGAGATTGAACGGTTGCTACAACTTCCTCAGCCTCCTTTGCTTTGGTGGCGTAGTTAACAACTACAGAAGCTCCCTCTTTGCCCAACCTTTCAGCGATGGCCCTGCCAATTCCTCGCGAAGAACCCGTTACCAAAGCAACTTTTTCATGCAGCATTTCCATCTCCTTGTTTTTTCTTTGTGGAGCACAACCTCTAGATTGGAAGGATGGCTGGTTTTAACGATCAATTGTTCTTGACAGAGGTGCTATTGTTGCCATTTTCATCCTCGTCAACGGTTAAAGGCACAGATTCTTTGGGATAAATGATGAGTCGATCACCTGGATGGATGGGCGCTTTGGGGTTCAATCGATTCCATATGATGAGCGAAGCCAGGGGAACTCCAAAGCGCTCGGCGATGGCGGTAAGGTGGTCTCCCTCTTTTACCAGATAGGTCTGCTCCTTTTGGTTGGATGACCAGTGCTTCAGCAGATCTCTGTATCGAGCCTGAAAATTCTCGGAGCCCTCTTTGGGAATCAGAATCGCATGATTCCCCTCGGGCAAATAGTGTCCTCGAATTTCGGGATTCAAATCTTTGATCACTTTGAAATGGGTTTGCGCTGCCTGGGCAATAATTCGGATGGGGGTCTCCTTGAAACATTGGACCCTGACCTGATCGAAGCTAAGTGCGGGATAGTAGTCTTCTTCAGCGAGATGGAAGCCATATTTTGCTGGATCCTCAAGAATCAACTTTATGGCGATAATTCTAAATATATACCTTTGTGTTTCCAGGTTAAGGTATAGCTGGTAGTAGTTGTTGACTCCCTGCTCAACGATTTCAGCATTCAGCCCCACTTCCCCCATGTTGTAGGCGGCAGCGGCCAGAGCCCATGACCCAAAAGTAGCATAAAGGTCGCTCAAGTACCTGATCGCTGCCCGGGTCGAAGCAAAGATGTTCCGTCTTTCATCGATACGTCTGTTGATGACCAGACCGTACTGTTGACCAGTGTAGTTCATGAATTGCCAGAACCCCACGGCTCCTTTACTTGAGCGCGCATGAGGTCGAAGGGCACTTTCAGCAATGGCAACATATTTCAGATCATCTGGCATCCCTTCGCTTCTTAAGACCTCCTCAATGTAAGGCATATATCGCCTGGAACGTTTCAACCAGAGAATAACCTGAGGTCTATGCCACAGTGAAAGCAGGAGTTCTTTTTCAATTCGCTCCCTAACTTCCTGCACTTCTACGGGTACCGGTTCACCGCAAAACTCCAGAGGTGTTGTGATACTGAGAGCAGACATCATTGACGGGAAACTGAACGGTTCGAAAGGTTCGGCATTCACTTCTGAAAAAGAGAAGATAGCTATTCCGAGCAACAGTAGGGACTTCCATTTCACAGGATTCACCTCTTTTGGATCAAATTGTGATATCAACCAAGTAGCGCACGAGCCCCAGCTTTATATCATAAATTACCCCAAGCTTCATGTGGCTATTTAAGGCTTGGTGCAATAGTGACAGTTGAATAATATTAGTACTCAGCTATCACCTATAAAAACGTCGAGAATATGAACCGCAGAACCGCAGAACAAGGAACCGCAGAATATCGAAGTGAAAAACATTGTCTTATTTTTTGAGAATTTCTGCTGTTCGAAATTCCTTGTTCGATATTGTCCTTCGGACTCCCCACCCTGCGGGCGGGTCCCCAGTTTCGATATTCAAAATATAAAAGAGGCTGAATCCCGCTCTAAACTGGACTGAAAGTTCGACACAATATAACCTCAGACAAATCCATTCAACTCTGCCCCCCGCAAGACTAAATAAAGAAGTGCCCCCTTGATTTTGTCAGTCGGAGGCGATAAGTGATGTAGTATCCTATTCCCACCAGTTTAGTGTATCATATTTCCTGGTCCGGTAGAGATAAGGAGAGCTAGCAATGGAGACGAAAAAAGTGGCGCGTGCCGTAATCTTGGTGGCCATTGCGGTTGCCTTATCGCCGTTCTTTATCCCGGTCGGCATTTCAAAGTGCTTTCCAGCTCAACACATGGTCAATGTCCTCAGTGCGGTCATGCTTGGACCTGCCTATGCGGTGGCCATTGCTACCATCGCAGGCATCATCAGAAACATTCTGGGCCTCGGGACTCTTCTGGCTTTTCCGGGTGGAATGATTGGTGCCTTGCTGGCAGGTCTTGCCTATCGCGCCTCCAAAAACATCTATTTAGCCGGACTCGGAGAAGTCATCGGCACCGGAATTTTGGGCTCCCTTGTCAGCGTTTGGATCGTAGCACCCCTCTTGATGGGCAAAGCTATGGCGCTGGCCACCTTGATGATAGCCTTCAGTGTCAGCACCCTCGGAGGAGCAATTATTGGGATCATCGCTCTCAACCTTCTGCGTAAGGGGGGGATCTGGGAGCCGTGATCCGTTTGCGCGACATACGATATCGCTATCCCCACACTGGATGGGTATTGAAAGGAGTCGATTTCTCAGTAAAAGATTGCGAGTACCTCTTCATTGGAGGTGCCAATGGCTCTGGGAAGTCGACCCTCGCTTATCTTTTCAACGGCCTTATTCCTCACTTCTTCGGCGGCACCCTGCAGGGCACCGTTACCATTGATGACCTCAACACCCTGGAGCATAAAGTCTTCGAGCTTTTCTCTCACGTGGGTCTTGTACTGCAAAACGCCGATGCCCAACTCTTCAACAGCACGGTGGAAGACGAGATAGCTTTTGGTTTGGAAAGCCTGGGCTTGTCTGGCGTGGAGATCGACAACCGTATCCAGGAGATCTCCCGGACATTGAAATTAGAGGATCTTCTCGAGCGCTCCCCTGCGACCCTATCGGGTGGTGAAAAGCGTCTGGTGGCAATAGCATCGGTGCTTTGTCTGAACCCTTCGGTTTTGCTTCTTGATGAGCCGTATGGCGATCTCGATTGGGAAGCGGTGGAGAGAGTGCGCCAGGCCCTGTCGGAGGTCAACCGCAGCGGCAAGACCGTCATCGTTATTGAACAGCGAATGGGTAAGTTTCTGCATGACACCTCACGGTGTCTCATCCTGGAACAAGGAAAGCTCCTATACGAGGGCGCCCCCCAGTCTGCCCACGAAGTCCTCCTTAACGCCCATCTGTTACCCCAATATTCAACTGGGAGAAACAGGTCACCCGGCAAGGAACCACTGCTCATTGCTCAGGATCTTTCCTATCGGATAAAGGAAAAAGAGATCCTCAAAGGAGTGTCCCTTGAGCTTAGGGAGGAAGAGACTCTGGCTCTTATTGGCAGGAATGGATCGGGAAAAACCACTCTGCTGAAGCACTTCAATGGCATACTGCGACCCACGTCCGGCAGGGTTACCTTCAAGGGCGAGGAAATTCAAGGCAAGGCCCCTTCGGAGCTGGCAGCCGAGGTGGGACTCTCTTTCCAGAATCCAAACGATCAGTTTTTCAAATACCGGGTGAAGGATGAGGTCATGGCGGGGCCCAGAATACTCAGGAAAATACAGGAAGATTGGCTCCAAGAGATTTGGCAGGTCTTCGATCTCCATGAACTTTTGGATAGATCTCCATACCGCCTGAGCGAGGGCGAGAAGAAGCGAGTAGCACTTGCTTCCATCCTGGCCACGCAGCCGACACTACTGGTCCTTGATGAACCCACCTCTGGACAAGACGGACGTTTTCGTGAAGCTCTGGCTACTCTTATGGCAGAACTCAAAAATCGCGGCTTCACCATTGTGATTGCCACTCACGATCTGGAGTTTGCGCAAGCCGTCGCGGATCGATGGATAGTTTTGCATGATGGTCGAATAGTAGGAGATGGAGCACCTGAGGATTTACGGGGTGACAAGCGACTGGTCCAGCTCGGGGCATTGCCCCGGCCCGAGGCTGATAACTAGGCACTCCTTCGACCCATTCGATAAACTCAGGGCAGGCAGGCTCAGGACAAGTAGGGACTAAGAACTATGCACAATAATACTTCCGAGACTGCTTTTTGGTGCCTAGCACTTATCGTCTAGTGCCTAGTAAAGAAACCGCCGGAAGCGCGTTTACATGTGGAGAAAACTCTCTATCGGAGTACAGGGTTGACACGACTGGATCCTAGAACAAAACTCGGCCTGGGACTTATGGGGATTGCAGCGGTCTTCATCGCTAAAGAACCGAAGACCCTCCTGGTGGAGTCAATAATTCTTCTGGCAGCTCTCCCCTTGCTAAGGATGGGGAAGGATTTGCTCCATTCCCTGCGTTACTATTGGCCCATGGTAGGGTTGGTCTTTATCATTGCTTTTTTCTCATTTGACTTTAGAGTGGCTTTGGTGCTTGCAGTACGGCTGTTCAATCTTATGACTGTATCCTTCATCTTCTTTCGGGCCGTCAGCCCCGAAGAGACGGGTGGCGCCCTGCAGAAAATCGGGGTCCCTTACGGTTTGGCCTTTATGCTTACCACTTCAATGCGATATGTGCCTCTGATAGGACAGAAGATCCGCCACATCATCGATGCCCAGAGCTCCAGGGGGATCGATCTCAGGCTTAAGCTAAGGAATGTGGGAAATTTCATGGCATTGCTTATGCCGTTGCTGGCTCAATCTTTCGTCCTCGCCGACGAACTGGCCCTGGCTATGGAATCGAGGGGCTTCGGACGCAAAGGGCGGTCATCAAGAAAACACTATCGCATTACCTTCCGGGAGTACGCTCTGCTCCTCTCTGCTTTGACGCTTCTGGTAATCTTCGCTTGGTGGGAAAGAGGGTAGAGTCCAATGAAGAACGTGAAGAAGAAACCCATGTATCGCTACCTGATGATTCTCACCATCTGTTCAGCCGTTGGGCTCCAAACTTGGCTAACATTATTCAACAACTTCGCTGTAGAAGTCGCCGGTTTGGAAGGCATCCATATTGGTGTGATTCAATCCGTGCGAGAGATTCCTGGATTCCTGGCACTTCTTGCCATTTTTGTGATGCTGCTTGTTAAAGAGCACCGATTGTCGGCATTGTCTACCCTTGTTCTTGGAGTCGGACTTGCAGCAACCGGCTTGTTTCCTTCCTTCATTGGGCTACTTATTACCACGCTGATCATGAGTTTTGGCTTCCATTACTACGAAACAACAAACCAGTCCCTAACTCTTCAATATTTCGATGAGAACACATCTCCGTGGGTGTTTGGCAAATTGCGAAGTATGGCCGCAGCCTCGAACATTGGTATTGGTGTTTTCATTTATCTCATGGCAGCTTTGCTGAATTACACCCAAATATATCTGCTGGTTGGGGGTCTCATTATCGCCACGAGCTTCTGGGCGCTTGCTCAAGATCCCACTGACCGAGATATTATTCCTCAACGCAAGAAAATGATTTTCCGTAAGAGGTACTGGCTGTTTTATTTCCTCACCTTTATGGGAGGTGCCCGGCGCCAGATCTTCATGGCATTTGCCGTGTTCCTGCTGGTGAAGAAATTCCAGTATACTATTCAGGAAGTCACCATCCTCTTTGTCATCAACAATATTATTAACTATTTCCTTAGCCCTCTTATTGGAAAAAGCATCATCCGGTTCGGTGAGAGGAAGGTACTGTCACTGGAGTATTTCAGCTTGATCTTCATTTTCCTGGCCTACGCCACAGTTCAATCAAAAGTGCTCCTTGCGGTGCTGTACATTTTGGACCACATTTTCTTTAACTTTGCCATCGCCATCCGCACCTATTTTCAAAAGGTGGCAGATCCTCGTGACATCGCTCCAAGTATGGCGGTAGGTTTTACCATAAACCACATTGCAGCAGTGGTCTTACCGGCACTTGGTGGGGTTCTCTGGATGGTAGACTACCGAATTCCGTTTGTGGCTGGCGCGGCCATGGCCATGATCTCCCTGATAGCTGTGCAGCAGATCCGCGTGCCAAGCCGACAGCAGATATCCTAGACCATGA
>Ga0255039_10000271_pt1 | contig 17114 bp, 14 predicted proteins | sample BC1_12_1_MG_FD_181713 | JGI IMG/M metagenome (GOLD analysis project Ga0255039, IMG submission 181713) | Seawater microbial communities from Strait of Georgia, British Columbia, Canada - BC1_12_1 | ecosystem: Environmental > Aquatic > Marine > Strait | place: Canada: British Columbia | collected... | reverse complement strand
TATATCCCCCCCTCGTTGGACGAGATGGCTACAGCCAATGGGATTAAAATACACCAACCAATAGAGTTTTATTCATTATTTTTACCATGTCAATCACAACTGCTAACAAAAATATGTGGTTCTTGTCTTCTTATTATGAGTTCCGCGGTCTTTGGCGCGATACATATGACGATATCGAGGAGCTTACAAAAAGCAGGGAATTAATTCACCCTGAACGTACAAGATCTGTAATTTTGAATATTCCTGTGAGGAAGAACGTTTATAATCACCACCCAACGAATTTGATATTGGTGGATATGGTTTTCAACGTGGTTCCTGACGATGTTAACAGGATTTTTGTTAAAGTTACTCTGGTAGATCCGAGGGAATCAGGCTTTATAAAGTTTAAATTTTATTTAGATCGTCCACGCAGCAGTTCTATGCGTCATCTTTTATCAATTCTTAGAAAAGAGGTATTGAAAGAGTGGGAAAATCAATAAAATCAATCACGAACTCTCGAATTTATACCCTTTCCATACATCTTTTCGTTAGAAAGCGGCAAACTACCGGGATCTACAGGCAATTTATCCCGACTCGGAAATAATTCGCGAATTCGGGTATATTCTGGCAAATTCGTAACAAAATCGTCATAATTACGACTTTCGCTAATAAATCGCCAATAATCCCCACCATCATGATAGTCTAATTTCATACGTTTTACTAAATTTCCTGTTGCATTTCTAGTCAGACGACCTTCCTCGTGCGCACGGACGATCCATTTACACACATTTTCCTGACGCCATGCCATGTCATTTCCAATAACACCGCGAGGAAATGGAAAAATACGTGACCAAACCCAAGTGATGTTCATACTTTTATTAAATTATGACTAATTTTCATCGCTATCTTCATCTTCATCACTATCACTATCTTCAGGTATATATTTTTCTACAGCTACCAAAAACTCTTGTCGGATAGTGGACATCATATGACGATAGGACGAGTTTCGGGGTCTTTTCATATAATACGTAATTTCAAACCATTCATTTTCATTTTTCTTCAAATTGACTGAAACTTCAAGCTTTGAATCCCCAACTTGCGGTGAAATCTGAAGATCCGTGAATTCATATTGAGGAAAACTTGCTTTCAGGTACTCGTATACGACGGCATTCGGGATTACGGATGGGGTTCGATCGGGTTCCAGCATAAGTAAATCCTTCATCGCCTTTCTTAAACCATCGCACCATTTTTTATATTCTTCAGTATGCTCGCCAACAAAAGGGTCGTTCAAATAATTGGCATAGCGCTGCATTGTCAGTGTGCTTGAAAAATGAGTCAAAGGACATAAATATGCAAAGGATTTTCATTGGTTCCCGCCAAAAACATTGCTTAAAATGTATTGGTTCGCGCCAAAAACGTGGTTTAAATTGATTGGTTGCCGCCAAAATGGTATTTGAATTTCATTGGTTCCCGCCTTTTTACCCTAACTGGCAAAACTCTTTCATAAAACAAATACCATGGACAACCAAATGAACTCCATCTACGAAACCTACCTCAACGACATCAACGGGGTAGAAACAAGCTCCCAAGAGTGGGGTGTCTCCCCTAACCAAACACTTGGACCCATCATGCCCATCGAGCAAGATGAGAACACCCTTTCCCAAGAAGAAATCTCAAACTTAGAGCGTCTGGATGAGCTTGTCATGGCACGTTTCATGACATGTACCAACTTACCGCTGATGAAAAGCATGCTCAATGTAAACGGCCGCATTTCAGCGACGATATTCGAGATGGCGGGTATTGATAGACGCAACGGGGTCACCAACATCCGCGGGTTGTATACAAACATGATTCGCCTCAAACGCGTCATGCTATGTAACATGAATCATGCCAAGGTCGTCGACATCATTATGCAGACAGGTGGTCCCAACGGGGAAAAGGGTGACCTGGAATACACAACGCGCTGCACCTACGAACAAGAGCTTGACTACCTATCGATGCCTCTATGGATGCAAACCAAGTATTGCGATCCGAAGGACCCTATGAACCTATTCCTTTTTCTTGAAAATTAGATGTTTTTCAATTTATTGAAGATTAATAAAAAGAAGATTTTACACTTTATTTATTTTCGCAAGTCTTAGGTACTCATCGATTCTTTCCTGATGAGTGCTTGTTACGTGCTCAATATCGTGTTGAATAAGCTCTCCTAGTTTCCTGTAATCGTTGATATACATCTGCTGCAATGGTGTTACACTGCATTTCCCCTGATTTATTTCCTCAAGAGTAAAATCAATCGCGTTAAAGTAGTGCGCCAAGGCATACTGCGCAATGAGTCCATTGCAATATTTTTCGGAAGGTCTTGATTTGTTTAAAAGATCACATCGAAAATGCATCAACACTTGTTTGTTGGTTTCCATCATCTCGAAAAACACTTCACTGATTGGAGTTGGTACCTCTGCAGGGCTTGAAAAGAATGAACCCATTGTTGTAAATTGGAAAATGAATAGCCTGCGACCACACAATTAAATGCGCGTTTCTTATTGGTCTATGCATTTTGGCGGCAACCAATCATATTTTAACACATATTTTGGCGGCAACCAATGAAAATGCTTTATATGATCTCGTCATTGTTGATGATTTTGACGGACGCGTGTTCATTATTCTAATTTCAAGTTATTAAACCGCGCTATGGCTGTACCATGGACTGATGCTCAACTGGATATTCTTGCGAAGAGCAACTTTCGTAAGACTGTCTCCAACATTAACCTGAGCGGTGATCGAGCGATGGATGTAATGGCTTTCGGATTGGCCCAGTCAATGACCTTAAATGAGATGACTGGTGCCGGAGCGGGTGCTGGAGCGGGTGCTGGAGCGGGTGCTGGAGCAGCCCCCGATCAGGATTTGGACTTTGACTTTGGAGAGATACGTCAGGGTGCTTCTAGAGGCGGTATCAGACGCGAGCTTAACCCCAATCTACGTCCTATCGAGGAAGATTTTGTTGATCCTGAGATCCTGGAGGCCTTTGATGAGTTTCAGGGAAGGGACGGTGCGGGCTTTGATGATCCTGAATTGGCAGCCGATTTGGGACTCGACGTGGGATTTGATGACATTTTTGGTGCCGAAGAGGCGAAGCAGCCTGAGCTGGATTTGAACCCAGCTGTTGAGCTTGGAAGGGAGATCAATTACCTCAATGTGTCACGCTTTCGTGAGAATTCGTTCGGTATTCGGAGGTTGACGACTTGCTACAATCAGTTGAGGAGGATGCGCGAAGAGATGGTGTCTCACATGGGACTGTACAGCGGCTATTACTTACACGCTGTCTTTTCCAAGAGCGGTAACAATGTTAAGTTTGGTCAGGGTGCTGCAGTTAACTTTGGTACCACAACACCCGATGGAGAGACACGTCGTGTACCATTTAACGATGCTGTGTGGGATTTTGATATTCACGATCCTGTTCTATGGTCAGTCGCCGCTGCGCGCGGGGATATTCAGTTTAAGACGAGTTTTCAGGAAAATTTGAATAACCCCAACTCTGTGGATATGCTCATTGAGAGGTTGATTAATAGCATGAATGCCAACCTACCTCAGGGTAGTGATTCTGGAGCCTTGGTTGATGGGGATGTGAGGTGGAGATTTATGAATTTGTTTCTTGTCAAGGTTTTACGTGCCAACGCTGGTGGTCCTGGTCAGTTTGATATCGATGCCGATCCTTCTAAGAAGATTTCGTTTAGCAGGAAGTCAGTCTTTACACCTGATCGCACACAGGCTAATACGTGTTTCTGGGAGTGTTTGTTCTACTTCATGTATCAGCGCACTAAGGGGGGCTTTTCGAATGAGGGTAAATGGTATAGCGAGATGATGCTTGATACTGAGCAGATTTTGGCAAGGAGGAAGAAATCTTTTGGCGCTAAGTTGAAGAGTTTGGCAACATCCCGTGCGTTTGAGTTGAGACGTGCTTATAGAGAGTCCTGTGGTCTTCAGGATGATAATGTTGCTGTGGATTTGAATGAGATTGAGGAGATCTTGAGGTTTTATGATTCGCAGAACCCTCCTTTGATTCTTGATAAGGATGGTGACGCGTTGTTGGGGGATATTGTTGGTGCTGAGAAACGACGGTTGGAGAACGATGAGTTTACGGGGCTTTGGTATGATAGTCACATGCATGCAATCATTTCATATACAGGTTCTTTGCTTGTGAAGAAGTGTCGGAGGTGTGATTTGCGATTTCAGTGTTTGACGAGTCTTAATAAGCATCTGGAGTCTAATAAGTGCATGAAGTGTCCTTGTAAGGGTCCTACAGGACACTTTGATGACGAGGCTGAGTGGAGGTTTCATGTCGAGTCTAGAGCCATGCTGTGTCCCAAATATAGGCTTGATTCAAGGGAGGGGAGTGTTGTATCGGAAGTTGATGATAAGGGTAAAAAGTTGCGTTTTCTGAACGATGCGAAGGAGAGCTACTACTCTAAGAAGAAGAAGCAGCAGGACGAGTTTGATAGGGATATGTCCCCCATTCGGAATTATCAAGAGTCTATTTATTTTGATTTGGAGTCGGTTGTACCCATGAATAAGGCGGGGCTTTCTAATGATGAGCATGCCCACCAACAGCCTTATGCGTGTGGGTGGATTCTTAGGAGCGATGCTATCAATGGGCAGGATGTGAATATTTCCTACGGTGCTGATTGCATGAAGACGTTTATTGAGAAGTTGGATGCTGTGTATGACGTGATCGTTGAGGATGAGAAAGATCTCTGGTTTAGACGTGCTTCTGAGGGTGTTGTTTCCGAACCCATTCCTAAGAAGCGCAAGGGGTTCTGTAATTACTCACACAGGGTTAAAGCTCATTGGGACCACTTTTTGGCTTGCAGCACTACTCCTAATTGTCTCATTTGCGATGCTTTGTTGGATGAGGAACATGGCTACACTAAGGAGGAGGTTACCGGTCATTATAAGTTCAGTAACTGTGCTCTGAGAGGGTATGCAGGTAACACGGCAGTGAAGAACATCGACACCAACTTCAACGATAATGCTCCTAGGGTTCCAGTGTGGGCGCACAATGGTGGGAAGTATGATTGGGTGTTCTTGCACAGGTATTTGATGGAGGCTGGTAGATTGGACGACCTTCAGATTGTGCGCAGTTCCAGCAAATACTTTCAGATTTCATTTCGCGGCGTGTTTGAATTCAAGGACTCTCTCAATTTCATCATGGGGTCTCTGGACACATTGGGGAAGAACTTTGGCGTTGAGACTCTGAAGGGTATTTTTCCGTACAGACTTCTTTCTTCTATGGAGTGTATAGATTTGGTGCTCGAGGGTGAGGATGTTATCAGAGAGAGGATTCCCCATGCCTACCTACAGATTGTTGAGAAGTTGTCAGGACCCATGGGGCTCAGTGTCAAGCGAGATATGAACGAGGAGGAGTATGTTGATTTCTTCGAGTCTCGGGGTTGGGTCTATGACGTGAGGAAGGAGACGGTCATGTATCTGAAGGATGATGTCAAGTGTTTGTTCGGGGTTGTTGAGAAGTTTAGACAGGGGTGGATTGATATGCCAGGTTCTCCAGAGTTGTTTAAGTATTGCACGATTGGGCAGATGTGTCACACGTACTTTCTTGATAATTATTTGGAGCCTGAGATGTATCCTTGTTTGGATGTCTGTGAGGACGCGTATATCCGGAGGGCTTTGTATGGTGGCAGGACTGAGGTGTTTAGGAGGGTTGCTCCTGCAGGTTCCAAGATTCATTACGTTGATGTGAATTCCTTGTATCCCTATGTGATGGAGAGTCGAGACCTACCTTGCGGAGACCCTACCTGGGTGTTTAGGAACGATGATCCAACCCTGTTTCAGTTTATGAATTCGCCTTACCCCGTGTTGACCAAGGCTGAGACAGGGGATTACTTTGATAAGGTGAAGGACGATTTGAATGAGGGTTTGAACGATGATGCTTTGTACGGTTTCTTTGAGGTGGATGTTCTGTGCAATTTGGAGATGGTGTATCCTGTGCTGCCCGAGAGACGTTCGACTGATGGGGATAAGACGTTTAAGAACATGTTTACCAATATGGAGAAGCGACGCATGGTTTACTATAGTGAGGAGCTTAAGAAGGCGATATCATTGGGGTGTCGGGTTTTGAAGGTGTGGAGTTTTTGTCGCTGGAACCGGGGGAGCGTGTATAAGTCGTTGATTGCGGTGTTGAAGAAGCAAAAATTGTTAGGTGAAGGTAAAGATGTCGAAGGAAACAGGCTACCAGGAGTTGCCAAAAACCCCTCCCTCCGAGCGGCAGCAAAAACAGCGCAGAATTCTCTATTTGGCAAAACTATTCAATTCATTGATTCGGGTGTACAACTTGTACATACGCGGGAGACGCTTTTTAAGGCGCTAAACCGCTCTTTCACGAAGGTCAGCATTAAACCTGTGTTCAGGAGCGCGGTGTCAGATGTCGTGGAGGTGACAACGAAGTTTGAGGTTCCGAAGGTGCAGAAGAGATCGTGTGCTGCTATTGGTACCGCAATTTTGGCAGAGGCTAGGTTGGTGCTGTATGAGTATTTTGAGAAGGTGCAGGCTGTGGGTGGTGAGATATTGTATTGCGACACGGATAGTATTGTGTTTGCCGGTGAGACCCCACTACCTGATGATTGTATGGACGACTGTGCTTATGGTAAGATGAAGGTGGAGATTGATCCTGAGGAGATATGTCCCGGTGGCTTTGTGGGTATGAGTCCGAAGTGTTATGCGTTTAAGTTAGTGGATGGGGCTCCGTACGTAAGATGTAAGGGGGTGAACTTGAGCCAGAATCTGGATACCGGTGAGGTGGGTGATGACGGGATTTCGGATTTGCTGGCTGAGATGGAGAATGAGGAGTATATTAATAATTTGGCGTTGCCCTTAGACGATGGGGATGTGGTGACAACAGGTCTAAACTTTGATAAGATGAAGGCTCTGATTTCAGGAGATGTTGATGTTTTGGTGACGAATCAGATGCAGTTCCTCAAGACCACCGATAGAATGATTAGTGCATATGATAACGTAAAGATGATGAGGTCTCATTTTGATAAGAGGATGCTCGGTAAGGACGGCTCTACATTTGCATGGAACGACTTCAACATGAACATGAAGAAGATTGTGACAGATGAAGACGCGAGAGCATTGAGCGATTATTTGGGTGTGGTCTCTTCCGTTGAGCTGACTCAGTTGAGGGACGAGTATAAGGATAATAACTTTTTCTATTCTATTTTTAGCTCATGGCTAGAATCGGATCATCCGAATGCCATTTATTATAGATTTCAAGTTGATAGTGAGGAATGTGCTTAGAACGTTCTTTTAGTACCTAGCGCATATGGATACGCAATAAAAGAGATTGCAACCATTCTCACTTTTCAATTCAACAAACAATGAGCCCCAACACCAAGCGATCTGCACCGAGCAAGAACGAGGAGCTTGCTGCAAACAACAAGAAGACTGCTGACGCTTGGTGGTCAGGCGAGTTGGGGAGCACCCACAACATTGATAAGCAAGAAACACGGCTTACCGCACTACCCAACAACATTGGGTGGATGAAATTGTTCAAGGATCCGATCACGCTTAAGATGAGCGATGCCGAGCTCATGAGCGGGGTCAATGAGAACAGCAAGCTCTGCATCAGTCTCACCGACACCCAGTATGACTTTCTTAATTCTATCCAGGAGGCGACGAACAACAAGTTGGTGAGTCAGATTAAGGGTCTGGACAACAACTACATGGAGAGCGAGTTCATGTCCAGCATTAAAGTCAGCGACGCTACGGAGAAGAAATATCTAAAGACCAAGGTGCAGCTTCTTGGTGCCACTCGTAGCATGGGTGTTGACGTTGATGGGGGTCATGTGACTAACCCTATCCTAGCTTTGTCTACGCCCGGCACGCGGCTCGACATCCGCATCCGTATTGATGGTGTCTATGTGACCAAGGGGAATGCAGGGATGATGACCAAGGTGGACCTCTTTCGCATTAAGAGTGTGCCCGATGAGGAGGAACTTGAGGCCGAGCGTGAGGCGAAGCGCGCAAGATATGAGCAGCAGCGTGAGGAGGCCTTGGAAAATTTTTAGAGCGTAGTATTAAAAATTGTTTAAACTAGCACTATGATTGAACCGTTTGAGTATGAAAAAACCCGCCACGAGGTTAGTATTAGAGAGAATAAAATTGAAAACGATAAACTCGATACGAGTCTCCATGATAGGGCTCTTGGTAAACTAAACCACTTCGACTCGGTTCCTGAGAATGAACGCTTTTTAGCGGGGCAAGCTCCGTTTACTAAAGCTTATCAGGAGGATGTAGGTCGCGTCAAGGAAAGGAATAACAACAAGTCGGAATATCAGGATGAAGTTTGGGGTACAAAGGGGAGTTTGAATTCAGGATACGATGTCACTATGGGTCAGAAGAAAAAAGAAAGCGCATCTGTTTTGATCCATAGATATTTAGATGGGGAGGTTCAGTATGTTCCGGAGATGAAGGATACTGTAAAACCCGTTACTAATATTAAGGTTACAGACCCGGTTCTACAACCGGGTATTTCTTTTGTTGATTCGCGTAAAAACATGGCCGTTCATTTTTAAACACAATTTATTCTAGTAATAAAGACTTTTGTTAAACTTTGTAAAATCGTTAATAACATTGATGTCATCAACATTTTCAAGGGTAGCAACCTCAGCATCGTTCAAAGTTCGAATGAATGTGTATTGAACTTCTTGGCTCTCCTCGTCGACTTCACAACGCATCAACTGGTTTTCACACTTTTCAGAAGTGTGGATGAAGTGCCCACAATTATCTGTTGTGTAAAATCGACCCCGATAACAAATGCAAGTAAAAGGTAGTGACTTGCAGCCAGTATCCACGCCATTACCAAAAATGTCGGCTCCAGGATGCACAGGAGTAATGCTATTGTCACAACCTTCAGAATAAGTTTCAGGTGTTGAATCAATTTTACGCTTTTTACACTTGTCATCCATTTGAAAAGTGGGGTCTAATTTTTGTTCTTATAAGTGTAGCCATGTGCGCTAAAATCGTTGTTTTTACCCATTATGGATATCGTCTCAACAAGTGACAGAACTTAACTATGAACACATCTGTAAATATTCATAATGAGGTAGATGGCGATGAATGCTCAGATTCTTGCGGAGCTGATCTTTGTGCGGAATGTCATTATGATGACTTCTTTTACGATCCAATTGCGTACGAAGCAACGTGCAGAAACTGCGGACTCGTCACCTCATTCGAAGTCGGTACATACGTAGATTATGTAAAGCCTAAGACCTATTTCAAGCACAATTATTTCACGAACACAATTTTGACGGAGGCAATGACAAGAGGCTTTAAGATTACAAGACATGATATGGTTGAGATGGAGAGGTTGTACAAATTGTGCGTAACAAAGTTCAACGGCACAAAGAGTGTTCATAAGCGTAAATATTTTATAAATAGCAATTTCGTGTTGAATAAGATTGCAACTCACATGGGTAAAGATGCGACAAAATTTGTTAAGTTGCCAAAACCAAACACAGTAAAGAAACTCGAGAAAGATTGGGTAACGATAAATCCGTTTTAGTGCATTTTTTATAATACAGTAATAAAGTATAAAACAATGGATCCTGTGATCAATTCTCTTGTTCAAAGCCCCCTGGTCCGCTCTATGAGCACAGTACCATCAAAGTCAGCCAGCTTCGTGCACGGTGTTAAAGACAACGTGCCTCCCTTTTCATTTCAGAAAGTTGTTGTGCAACCTTGGAACAATCCCAGCACCACAACCCAGGAACAGTCGCATAAATTTCGAATTCCTCAGTTTGGGACGTTGAATCGTGCGTATCTACGTGTTAAAACGGTGAATCAAGTACCGCTAGCAGGAGGCGTTGCGGGGGGGCCCATTATTGAGGAGGGCGACTATGATACCCTTCATGTCATTAATAGCGATACAGCATCTGTAAATTCAGACTACACAGCGTTGAATAATCAGGTGCGTTTTCCGTGGATTCATAAAAATCAGGTCGGTGGACTACCTGCCCAAAAACAGTTCCCCTTTGGTTATGGCGGTTCCATTAGTGTGAATCAAGCATCTACCATCAATCCTCAATCTACCGGCGCCGTTGCAACGAACGCTGACAACACGTTCGCTGCATCAAATATTTTATCGGATCCTGAAGCTTTTCGCGGTGATTCATCAAATAGTTGGAATGTAATTAATATTCTAGATGAGATTCGACTCACTACGAATGGAAAATTGATTGAGACCGTTTATGGTGAGACAATTCCTGCAGAGGTTGTCAAGATGCCTCCTCAGCTGCGTGACTTTTATTTGAAGGGGATGGCGGGGTGGGCATGTGGTAATGATGACGGGGCTGTACTAAGCGAACCGAATTATGAAGAGCCTTGGGATCCTTCAGCATGTTTGCGTGATGCCTATGGACGCTATATGACTGATGGAAATCTTATTAATGCCAACGCGACCTGTACCGCCGTTTTGAGGAATCAACACGCGAACTTTATTGTACCGGTGACCCTATCTTCACTGAAGAGTTTGCCTAAAAATTATCAGACACGCTTTGTAGAGGATCTTGAACTTGAGGTAAAGATGAAGGAGTTGGCCCGCGGTTTTAATACGTATGCGCTAGCCACAGATTTGACGAAACACCATGAGGTGGAGCTTGTTCTAATTTATCATAACTGGCACGATAACATTGAGAACACAATTCGGAATAGTAACTATAAGCGCGGTGTGCCAGCGAGCATTTATTCTACCAATTGGGTTAGGGCTGCTACAACTACTGCCGCTGTTAGTAATACTCTACCTCTTTCCATTCCTCTAACAAGTCGAAACTTGGTGACAGAGTTGGTGGTGGTTGCTAGATCAAAGAAAGCAAGTTCCGTTTTTGGCACTGTTGATCGGCTTAATGTTAGCAAGAGTGATTATAGGCTTTTCTTGGATAAGGAATTTACCTATAGTTTGGAGTTGTTAGGATCAGGTAAGACGATTTGGAGTTCCACGAACAAGGAACTTCACGGTCCTGACACGGCAGATTATGATTTGGTAGAGCGTAAGATGCATGGTGGGGATAGTGCTTACAGCGGCGTTGCTTCACAAAAACTGGTTGTGGGTACCCACAACAACGGGGGTGGTTTTAAAACAGCTGGGACTAATGTTACTATCAATCCCAGGTCTATTAGTCAGGCCGGGGTGGATTATAGTTTCAATGATAATATGGCAATCATGCGTTTCGGGTTCCAGACCACCGATGAGTTTTATTCGGGGGGTATTGCTCTTCAGACCATTTCTAACCCCACTATTAAGATTACCCCACCTGCAGCATTGAGTGGGGATACGTGGACAGATGTTGAGCTAGAGTTTGATGTGTATGTAAAGCATTCCAACTTGGTTAGGATTGATAGTGATACGGGTGCTGTTACCCGCACGCTTGATGTGTAATTTTTGTAATGAAAGAATAAAAGCGTAATGGACACAACTATCCAGAGTCTTACACAAAGTTCTATTGTTCAAAAATTGAGCGAACAGGAACATGGTGTAAAACGCTTTGTCCACGATCTGGAAGATAACGCCCCGTATAGATCCCATAGCAAAGTGGAAACACCTGCTTATTCGGGTGATGTGGATAAACCCAGCTCAACACTAAGATTTCGGGTGGATCGTCGGGGGTATTTGAACCGCATGTATATTAAAGCTAAGCTATTTTTTACGTCACCTCCGGATGAATTAGGCGCCGTTTCAAATGGATTGTTTACGGACACAAAGCCACTAGGTCCTGAATTTTTTGCGACATGGTTTACGTCGGCAAGCATTTCAATTGGGGGTAAAATTATTGAGACTTTGTACCCTGAAAACATTTTATTCAAAGCGTACCAACTTAAAAATCCTGTTGCCGAAAACGTATTTAGAGGACTTAAAGGCATTATGACAAGTTATAGTGATGTCGAGGTTGGGGAAGGTTCTTTTGATTTGAACCAGGCTACCGGAGTTGAACACCCCGCGTTTGGAAACTTTATGATTCCTCTCGACTTTTCATGTATGCAATTCCATAAGGATTCTCTCGATACAAATTTCGTGGCCCCTATTGAAATTATCCTGCGTAAGAGACCGGTTAGAGCATGGCAGACGCTTATCCCGGCGGGTGCGTACACCCGATGCAATCTGGTGTGCAAGTATCATAATGTGCACAATCATTGGAGAACTCAGATCCGAAACACGAACTTCAGCAAAACAACAACGTCTTTAATTACAAACGATAATTATTTGCTTTTGGATTCTGGTGTTCACGAACAAGTGGCGGAAGTCCCACAACAAGTGAGTCCCTACATTCCGGGGCATGATTCCTTTGCCCGCCGCACGTATAAATTGGATCACTTGGATTTTTTCGCAACCGATATTTTGATAACATTTCGAAAAAATGATGCTTCGGATCTAGACGATTTCTTTGGGGACGTTGTGAGAGTTCCTGGAACGACAAACTTTCTGAGATTTAAGTTGCTTGCGAATAACCGCGTTATCTTTGAGAAGAGCCATTGGGAGATGATGCGACAACATGTGAATAAATCTAGCTTGGACATCCAAGACGCTAATGAATTTGCATACGGAACTAAGTTGTTAGGCCAAGAAAGGGAGGCTGAATTTGCGTGGACTACTGATACTATAGACCTACCACCCTTAATGTATGTAGATGCTAATAATGGTTTTAGCTTTGCAGCGTCATTGTATAGAATTCCTTTATCTCTGTTTTCTAGTGATGAGTTCCAGAGTGGGGGGTTATACTTGAATTCGCTTACAAATGTGCGTTTAGTGATAGAAGGTCAAGCTCTTGAACTTCCGGGGGCCACTAATGATCACCGAGGGATGATCCCGCAGGTTGTTGTGAAGCATAAAAAAATTACTCGTGTTGATACAAAGACTGGCACTTTTAGTGTTTAATAATAAAGCGATATGGATAATATTATTCAAGGTTTGAATCAGAGCCCGATTGTGCAAAGTCTGTCTGAAGTGAGTCATAACTTGAAAAGGGTTGTACATGACATACCGGATAATGCCCCGTATCGAACTTTGCATAAAAGAGTATTGCAGCCTACTAGCGGTGATCGCGACGATCCTAATTCGACGCTCAACTTTACGATACCTAGACACGGAAATCTGATTAGGATGTATCTAAAAGCAAGTCTTTATTTCCCGTTTCAACCTAACGCTCCAGGAAGCTCCCAATCCGATAACGATAAAGCTATGGGACCCCATTTTTTTGCGAGTTTTCTTACTAATGCAAGTTTATTTATCGGGGGGAGATGTGTTGAAACACTACTTCCCGAGAATATTCTTGCGAACGCGTACCAATCAAATACCGATGTGGTTGATAATGTCTTACTAGGTTTGAAAGGGAGATGGTCAGAATATAATGAAAATATTCTTGGAAGCGGACACGAAGATATTGTATCACAGGGTGCAGGAGTAAAACTTCAAAAATATGCAAATTTTCTAATTCCTTTAGATTTTTCACTAATGCGTTTTCACAAAGACTCTATTGACACACGGGTGCTTCAGAAAATGCAGGTCGAGATACAAAAACGCGGTATTCAGGTTTTTCAAACACAGCTTCCAGGAGCATACACAAAATGTCAATTGGTGTGCAAATTCTACGATCTTGATCAAAGCTTTAGAAACGAAATTAGAAATACAAACTATCCGGAAGTCAAATCATCCCTTCTGACTTACGGTAATTACCTCATTACAGAGCATACGTATTCAAGTGTTCCTGACGTAATAGGAGGACAGATTGATACGGAGATTGAAGATTTGGGGTCTGCCAATACTTTTGAAATTTTGGAGTTCGATGGAATCAATCCTTCAAAATTTGGCGCAGCGTCATTGGTGGATTTTATAACCCCACCGTACGACATGTATTTTTTTAAGCCCCAAGGTTTTGATGTTGATGATACAAGATTTCCAGTAACAGAAACTGGTGTGAGTGAGTTTACAATCCCCTTTTTACCAACCACATCACCCGGAAAGGCTGTTGCGCTGCGGGGTAGTGATTTCGGCTTAACTGTCCCTGGAAAAATATCGTTTAGATTTTACAATGCGAACCTTGTAGACGGAGATCTTATAACAATCGAAAATGCTCCGGATTGGGTGGCAGCAGGATTCACAACAATCGAGGGAGACTGGACCATAACAAAAATTGTCGGGCCTAGTGTCGAACTTTTTCATCTGGATTCGTACCCCGACCATTCCTCCCCCCTATTTTTTGGGAGCCCGTCTGGTGAAAATAGTTTGGAATTTGAAAGGACAACTGTGGTTGACAATACTTTTGTGCTTGAACAGGGTTATCAAACCTACACATTCGATTTAAACCAATCTTTTGGGTTCATTACCGAAATGTTGGTTTCTTTTAAAAACCTTCACATAAACGATGTTAATGATTTTGCGGGTGACATCGTTTCAACACCTACACAGGGCGGATTTTTACGATTCAAATTAATGGTTGAGGATCGTATTATTTATGAAAAAAATCATTGGGAAATGTTAATGCACACGCAAGACATGTCGAACCTAGATATTCAAGATGTGACTGAACAGGCTTACGGTTTGAAAATTTTTCATAGCGGAGACGACATGATACCATACATTCACGATAGCATCGATTTAGCCGCAGAACAGCTCACAACCGAGACTGCCACACGTAAACATGCGGCAAACATGTATAGAATCCCATTCACCCTTTTTCACGGTGAGGAGTTCCAAAATGGGGGGTTAAACCTGAACCTTTTAACGAACGTCAAACTAATTATTGAGGGTTCGGATTTATTCAATAGGGATACGCAAGAAGGTGTTACACCTCAACTTGTTTTGCGTCGTAGGAACTTAAATCGTGTTGATGGTCGTACAGGATCAATTCATTCAACGTTCAATTAATTTTTAGTATCGAATAATAAAACCAAAATGGATTTAACTATTCACTCTCAGATTCAGAGCCCTCTTGTGCGCACTTTGCAGAGCATTCCCACCAACAGTGCAAACTTTGTGCACGGTATTCCCGATAACACCCCGCCCTTTTCAAAGACCCAAATCCGGGTTAAACCCGACTCGGGTAACCCCGATAACCTCAACGGGATTCTAACTTTTAAGATCCCTCAACAAGGACATCTTAACAATGCCTACCTCGTGTACCGTATGTACGGTAACAAATCAACAGGCAATGAAGTGAGCGTTTTTGATTCGGACAATGTGTTTAACTTTGGAGAGGGAATTGAGTATATTGAGGTTCGCAGTCACAACAATGTGATCCAGAGGATATACGCTGAAGCAATTCCTTTTGAAGCAGCCTCAATTGCGCAGGGTGAGCAGGCTCTTAAGAACACCTTGCAGGGTCTTGCAGGGTATTGGGGGAGTGACGGCACTCTTATTCATCAACCTCCGCGATACACAAGACCTACTTATCAGCAAACACCCACCCTTGCTACCGGAAGGGTTGAGAATGTTGTTCGCGACTTCCTAATTCCGATTCCTCTTTCTTCAACTTTTTATCTGAAGGATAATTTCCAAACCCGCATGCTCGAGGATCTACACATTTATGTCAAGACCCGTACCGCCACAACCCAATTCTTGGGTACACAGGCACCTACTGCCACACCCCTTCCAGTAACGAATCGTCACGATCTTGAGTTGGTGCTTGATTTTGTGAATTTTCACGAAAATGTTGAGGAGGTGATTCGAAATGAAAACTTTAAGCCCGATGTGCCTGCAGCACTTCTACAAAGCGATTACCTCAAATTTGCGGCCCTATATAACCGCAGCGAGCTCGTTGGCACGGGAGGTAAAAACGTTTACTACGAGACGAAGCTAAACACTGATGCACTTGTTACCGATATCTTCATTGTACCAAAGGTCTCCCCATCAACACGACCTTACGTACGACCGCAGTCCATGCGTAACACAGGTTTCTATTTTGAATTGCGTAGTTCCAATGAAGTTGTGATGAGCGGGTTTAAGGGTGAGCTAGACGGTGTTGAGGCACGTCATTATAGCACAGTGACCAGACAGTACCAGAATGAGGGTGTACTTCCGTTGAGGTGGGCTTCTGGAGGCACCCGTATTCGATTGGGATTGAACAATACTGATGAGTATTTTGATGGTGGTATTTCATTCCAATCCCTTGTAGAGCCAACGCTTGTCATTAGGGCAACTGTACCCGTTGGTAACGCTTTTAGTTTTTATGTTGACGAGGGAGGTAACCAGCAGTATACTCTTGATAGTAATCCTGAACTTGTGGAGTTTGATGTGATTCTTAAGCGTAAGGTTATGCTACGTATTGATGGTAATACCGGCAAGATCTCCAAGAGTCTTGAGTCTTAATTTTTTTCTAACGTGTTAATAATAAAAATGTCCCAAAGCCAAGCATTGATCCAACAACAATTTCAGACACAGGTCGATGATGAAATTGTTCGCGAAATCGCAATAAGAGAGGTGACTAAACTAAATGAAAAAATGGAGAACGATCGGATTACAGAACTGATGATAATGGCGGGCATAACTGCGGCTAAAAAGCTACAGAGGGAGAAGGCAAAGTTTCAAAAAATGGGTAAAGAGGCTGCAGACAATTTAATGGCGAAGAGAATTGATGAGAAAATCAATCAACGTCTACAAAGTGCCGCTAAAAATAAGGCGACGAAAATTAACCAAAAACTTAAACTCGATGCGGCTATGGAAAAGGTTAGAGCTCAAATTAAATTTAGGGAAGGACAAGAAGAAATTTTGGAACGTGTTCGAAGTGCGCAAGAAGCACGTGATTTGGCGCTTGTGCCTAGCCCTGCAACCATCCGCACACAACGTAAAGAAGCCGAAGGTGCTCCTGAACATAAACGCCTTCAGCCAGAGGGGGCTATTGTACAGATTGCTGTTGATAATGATGAGGCTCAAGAAAAAATAAGTAATGATAAAGAGCTCGAAGAGGTGAAAAGAAATTTCAAGGGGTCTCAAAGGGATATTAGAATTCAAATGGTTGTAAGGAGGCAGGATAAAATGAAAGAACTGCGGGCGCGTGCGCGCAAACTAATTCTTGATAAAAGACGTGGTGCCGCGGGGGTGAGAACAGGTCTATTAAAAATTGAAGCGGAAGAGA
>Ga0255039_10000270_pt1 | contig 17127 bp, 40 predicted proteins | sample BC1_12_1_MG_FD_181713 | JGI IMG/M metagenome (GOLD analysis project Ga0255039, IMG submission 181713) | Seawater microbial communities from Strait of Georgia, British Columbia, Canada - BC1_12_1 | ecosystem: Environmental > Aquatic > Marine > Strait | place: Canada: British Columbia | collected... | reverse complement strand
CATCGAATGCCCCAGGCGTTCCTACGAGCAGGGGCACCACACCGACGTAGCAATGTAAATCGATCCCACTCAAAAACGCGAGTTACTCGCATCGAATGAAGGAAGGAACGTGAACTATAAGAAACCTGAACTCTTCGGCAGCATCGTGCTTGCCAACAAAACTGCAACAGTGAACAAGCTGTGCGTCCAGGAAGCCAACCGGCTCCCCGGCCCCCGTGCTCAGCACATGATGAGAGCATGGGACCGCAAGCTCAATGAGCTGTTGGACATCATTGATTCATACAACTTGGAGGGATCTCCCCATGAAGCACCCGACGCCTAAACCACTCATCAGAATTGCGGAGTCCCAGATGTTCAGTGTCCCCAAGAGCACTGAAGCAGTCTCGAACTGGATCGAGGGTCACCCGGTAGCAGACCAGATCCACCTGTTCACTGCGGCAGGCATGGCATCCAACTGCGCGGCCTACCACATGAACCGACTGTTGAATGCCCCACCCCTGTACCAGAAGCTGGCCCGACTGATCGCTGCCTCCTTCTCCGCATTCTCACTGGGCAACTGGACCTGGGCTGACAACCACAAGGACGCAGCCGATCAGCTTGTCTTTGAATTTATGCCGTCTGGAAGCGGCTTCGACTCCGGGACTCAGATTGACTGGAACTCTCAGGAAGCATGGTTCCAGAACCACAAGAAGGTTGACCGGATCTACATGAGAACTAGCTTCCATCACATGAACGAAGCCGGGATGTACACCCACTGGACGCACCATGCCCTGACTATCACTGCCGCCTTCGATGGCTTTGACATGCACATGACGAAGGGAAGGGCTGACGAGGGCTTCATGGATTACGCACAGGACAGCTTCAACGATGCCCTCCTGTCCAAGAAATTCGACTGGAATGAATGGGTGTTGAACTCCTGGGAGTTGGCTGGCGTGTTTGAAACAGAAGAGGAGAAAGCAAGTGACTGAGTACACCCCGAAGGAAGACCATGACCGCATACTCTTTGTGTGCAACAAGACAACGGTGGATAAGCTCCACGCTTTCAGGCATCGGTTGCAGTCCATCAAGAAGATGGATTTCGATGAGCGGTGCGCGATTGCTGAAACGATAGGCAATATCCTCATGGATGATTCCGAGTTCTACCCCATGAAACCCACCGAAGCGATCCGCTTCCTCAGCCCGACCACGGCAGAGGTGTGCGGTGCCACTGAGTACAACGACCTCGACCAGGGGCTGGTGGATAGAAAGGCAGACGCCTGGGTGCCTGCGTGTGGCGGCAAGGAGCGTCCCCAGGTGTACCGCACGGGCAGAACTCTTTTGTATTGCTGGAACCCCGGCACAGGGCAGCACAGGTATCTGGACACCACGACAGATATCATCCTGTCCAACGATGAGGCGATGGAGGCGATGGGCGAAGTCCCGGCAGGATACAGGGGCGGGAAGGATTGGCCGGGTGGCTGGAATGACCCGAAGAGCAAGCTGGTAACTGACAGGTAACGCGAGTAACTCGCATTGATGGAAGGAAGGAAGACATGAAACTTATCAACCATGAACTGAGGCGAGAGTTCATTCTCGTTGCAGCCCTGATCATAGTGGCAGTCGTGATGGAGATGATATGAAAACCACAGTAATGGACTGCCGTCCCGACGACAGGGACGAGCTTATTGAGAAACTGGAGTATTTGGTAGGGCTGCACGGTCTTGACTATGCCGACACCTATCGCAGCACTCCCTACGAGAAGGACTACCCGGAGCACATGGCAAAGCAGTCGTGCTGCGGGGTCTTTGAAACCACCTACACCTGCCGGTCAGGTCAGAAGTATTACCTAGGGTGTAACTATGGGCATTAAGGGAAGCGTGGTCCTGGCCTGCCTGCTGGCTACAAGCGCACAGGCTGCGAAGTACGGAGATTGGAGGACTGTACCTGTCAACCAGAACAACGTGTCAGTGGCAGGCGTGAAGTCCGAGGTATCACCGAAGCTCTCACTGATCATCACTTACAACACCAAGCATCGGTGCGACATGAACATCTCGTTCCTGATGCCTGCCGACTTCCCTGATGCTGACTGGCGCAACACTGACTGGCCGATAGCTATCAGGGTGGACACCGAAACAATCTGGAAGTACCAGCAATTCAAGTACGCGATCTTCGACGGCATCATGGAGTGGTCCGTCACCCCGGCAGACAGCATGAAGCTACACAAGCAGATGGAGGAGGGAGAGTACCTGCGCTTGAAGGCAGGCAGGATAGACACGGTTGAGCGATTCTCTTTGAATGGTGCAAGGGGCGCATCGGCCTATGCCCGTCGCACCTGTGAGGCACACCAACCAGAGATCAACACTGACGATTTGTATTTTGAATAACGCGAGTTACTCGCATCAACGATGGAAGGAATGAACATGACAATAATGAAAGTAGTTGCAGACGTTGACCACGTTGCCGTTATCGCAGCGGCACGAGTTGCACAGGGTATGGACACCGAGTCCTACTGGGTGGGGTACCTCCTGTCCAGTGGGTATGCACTCCTGGCGCGAACCGAATGCCACAACAAGGTGTGGGGATTCGTCTACGCTGACCAGTTGGTGAAGAAGGCACTCCGCGGTGACCATTACAGGAACCCGAAGTTCGCCGCACCCACAGCACTGGGGTCAATCAACAAGGCACTGAAGTGTGGCCGTACCCTCTACTCCTCCGAGTCACTGTCAGAGCTGCAGAGAGTGCTGATATTCAAGATGAAAGACGGGGAAGGCGCGAACGTGGTCCGTAGTAGCCCCGCATTCCCGGAGCAGGTGGAAGACTGCGATGATTAAAGATCCCACAGTACCCTGGAAGCTGGTAACAGTCGATGTCGATGGAACGCTGACTAACTGCGGCCATCGAACCCACCTCGTCACCCACGGCAGAAAAGACTGGAAGGAGTTCCATGCTCTGGCGGGGGAAGACACACCCAACCATCAGATCATCGACATCGTCAACGGGCTGTATCTGTTGGGCTGGACGGTCTACCTGACAACGGCCCGGCCTGCTTCATCCAGGGCAATGACTGAAAGCTGGATGATGCACCACAAGGTGGACTTCCACAAGATGTTTATGAGGCATCGGTGGGACAACAACCCTGACTACCTCGTCAAGTTCGCAATGCTTCAGACCTTTCCGAAAACTCCCGATCTTGCGATTGACGATAGAGACTCGGTGGTCAGGATGTGGAGGTCACATGGAATCAGAACTCTTCAGGTGGCAGAAGGAGATTTTTAATGAATAGCACACCCATAACGATAGCCCTGTTCGCCGTGAGCCTGATGCTCTTTGCAGTCACCATGACCATTGACAAGGCAGCAGAGGAGCTGGGCTATCGAGTTGAAAACGTAGCTAGTGCAATCAGGGCGCTTGAATGCCCGAAGGAGGAGAGTAGTGAAGAAGGTAAGGATTAACATGTCTGGCTTCACCCGAGTCAGTTGGTCAGCAGTGCTCATGGTGCCGTCGCACCCGACGCACTTGCAGCTTGAACAGTTGAAGGATCTGTTCGAGGACAAGATCGACTCCGGTGAGTACGAGCTGGACTCTGACTATTGGGACCAGGGGGAAACCACCTTCACCGAGGTACCTGACGACGATGTGAGTCAGGTGTACGCATCGGCGCAGCCTTCGCTGCGTGTGTGCATGAACCCTGAAATGATGACGATCTTGAAGAAGGAGGGCAACGGAAGGATGGATGACTAACCGTTCACAACATTGTTGTGAATTGAATGAATGAAAGAAGGAGACACGAGTATGACAGCACAACAGAAAGTCGTTGCCACCCTGGTGACGGGTATTGAAGACCTGACCAATGAGCAGATCGTTGATGAGATCGGCCAGCTCCGTGCAGCACTGGAGCCGGGCATCAAGCTGCTCACCGAGATGGAGAAGGAGCTCAAGGACCGACACCCCTGCACAGACCCGACAGGGAAACAAGGCTTCGAGATCATCGGCAAACTGTGGCGCGCTACCATCAGCCACACCCGCGCCAAGAAGACAGCCTGGAAGGATATGGCCCACGCAATTGCGAAGAAGTTTGACTGGGTTATCTCCGGTCAGATGTTGGGTGCCCACACCTCCAAGGGTCCGAAGGTCACCCTGAAACTCCATGCCATGAAGCAGACCAGGAGCTAACCACAACCGGGGCAGGCGATGGCGCCTGCCCCAATGAGGAGACCGCTATGAAAGCAATAGTGATTGAAGACTGCAATGACTGCCCGTACCAACTGGACGAGGTGTACTGCACCAAAGTTTCACGGACTGAAGCAAACCAGCAGCCGTCAGGTACTGCCGGTGCCAGGGATGCTGCACTGCTGCCCCACCTGATGGGTGACGACGGTGAGAAGATATACCATGCAGGGGTGATCCCGAGCTGGTGCCCTCGCCCTGAGTACGTGCCGCAGCCGGTCCTGAAGGCAATGGAGCCTGCCACCTTGGAAGAAGCGCGGGAAGCTCAGTATGTGAAGCTAGGTGGAGTGCGCTGCCCGATCTGTGGCAGTGGTGATATCGAGGGTGGCGACGGTGAGTTCGATGCAGGCACCTGTGGGCAGGAGATATCCTGTCTGAATTGTCAGTCCACCTGGACCGATACCTACACCCTCGACGGTTATCTGAACCTGGAGGACAACAGGACATACGACCTGATGTACACCATAGCCTTCACCATAAAGAAGGTGAAGGACAAGGAAGGCGAGACAGTGAAGGCTTCACAGATCCGTGACGCGCTTCTCTCCCGTCTGGCTAACCTGGAAGACGACGAGCTGAAATACGAGGCAGTCGAGATCCATGAAGCAGTGGCAGAACAGTGAGCAATACGTCACAAGCGCACCTAGCAGAGCTGAAGGACGTTGAGTTACTCACTCGTGGGCTGCATGACATTGTCTCTGTGTGGGCCAGACGCGGGATCATGGTCGAGGCCCGGCAGAACCTCAGTTACCTGCGACGACGCTCTATGCAGGTTGGAGAAACGGTAGCGATACTGAGGCACATTGAAGAGCTGAAGGGGATACTTACACATGTCGATCCCTAAAGACCCACGCAAGCCCATGATAGATGTTACGTGGCGCAGCCCGGCAGAGATGGGGGACACCCTCGCCAAGATGCCGGGGCTTGACGTCATCATTCTTACGAAGGACAAGGAGGGCCAGTTTGAAACCCACCTGATCTGCCGGAACTTCGTAAACCCAACCAACGACTGGTACATGGATGCACCGCTGGCATCGTTCAGCATGAAGGATTTCAACCCCTTTGAATACGAGTTACTCGCAATCTGCGACTACACCCGAGAGGAGGCACCAAGTGAACCCGACCATTGACACCAAGGCCATGATCCACCCGTACTTCAAGTTGATGTACAGAAGGGTCGTACAAGCCCGGCAGTACGCCAAGGAAGGCGTGAAGGAGAGGGAGCTGTGGAAGAAGGACAAGCACCGTTACGAGCAGGACTACTACACCCGCGAGAAGTACATGTCCAACGACTGCATCTCGGTGAACCTGCACTCTGTTAAGTATGCAATCGTAGGGGAGTTGTTTTCCAACGTGGAGACTATCTCCTGGAACGACGAGTGCAAGCTGGCAAAGTTCCTGGGACTGCCTGAAGATCAACCGTTTTCCCCATTCATAGACAAGGTTATAGCGATGGTGGGTGAACCTGACTGGCTGGAGGAAGAAACCAATGGCTAGAGCAAAAGTAGTTCACAGCACTGCCTCCACCTCAATTCAGGTGAAAGGAAACAGGGGGTCTCCCGAGCCTCAAACCACAGTGATCAACTTCCCAGGAGGGCATGTCGAGGTCACACGCACCACTGACGACAAATACTGGGTCCATATAGGATTTGATGAAGACGCAAAGATTAAGGACAGCCGCGTCGATTTCAAGTTCGAGGAGTACGCACGTAGGGTGGACGAGTCACGCAAAGAGATCAGGGAAGGGAAGCGACACGGAGTCATTCCCCAGATCCTTGACTACGACAAGATCCAACACATGGCACTGCTGGTTGATGGTATCTACCATGAACCGGGGGAAGGAGATTTACATGAGTAACGAAAAAATGCTGGTAGTTACTACCGCACATCTGCAGGAGTCCACCAACGATGCCTTGATGGAAGGCAATGTCGAGATTGAAGACATCTGGAACTACCAGTGGGGTTATGGGTTCTTTGTGGCCGCTGTCCTGGCTTCGTATGACAACAGCATAGAACTGCCTGCCGAACTGGTAGAGATCGCCAAGTGGGCGAAGGACCAGGAAGCTACGGTTCTCCTGTTCGACAATGCCGGGGACGAGATTGCCAACTTCAAAACTTACGACTGGTAGGAGGGCGCCATGACCGTGGACCGAGCTATAACGATGTTACTCCTGAGGGAACGCATGTCCTTCCTCCTGGCAAGGACCAGCAGCCAAGTTCCTGACAGCCCCGGGGATAGACTCTTCAGGGCATGTCTGATGATGAGCTGGTCCTCGCGGGTGAATGAAGATTATTCAGAGTCCCTTGAAGCATACGCCAGAGGGGCTCTCAAACTGGTAGAGTCAATGAGAATCAGGAGAGCACTATGAAGCCGCTATTCATCCCCTTGAAGCGGGAATACTACGAGCAGTTCGCAGCGGGGACCAAGACCAAGGAGCTGCGGAAGTATGGCCCCCGCTGGAACGAGAAGCACTGCTACCCAGGTCGGCGCGTCACTCTGTCCCTTGGATACGGGAAGGCCCACCGACTGACAGGCACCGTGATTGGCTTCCGGCATACCAGTGGGTTCGACTACTGGGGCACCTCTCAGTGGAACACAGACACGGCACAGGCGATACTAGATGTGTACGGTACTTTAGATGTACAGATCGCTGAGATAGAAATCAACCTCGATTAACGCGAGTTACTCGCATGAAGGAAGGAAAGAAAATGAACACAAACCCCTATGATCTCACCCTGTGGGAGCACCCCGGAAGCTACTTCGGGTTCAGCCCTGACGGTGACTTCTATCTACACACCCAGGACCGAGACTCCGATGTCACAACCCGCTCTAACTACGAGAGCTTCAAGCGGATCATGGAGGAGAAGGAGAAAGAATTCGACGCGCCGGAAGACGACGGCAACCACAACCAGGGAGGCTCGTGGGTGTACGAGTTCCAGGCCAACTGTTCACTGAACGGCTGGCGTGATCACCTGCTGCTGCGCCACGATGCACCTGACAAGCTGCAGGCTGAGGCCTACGAGATCCTGGGCGGTCTGGAGAACTACCCGATAATTGACGAGGAGGATCTGGGTGAGAGGGAGCGAGAAGACGAGGACAGTACCTGGAACTTCACCATCTGCAGCAACGTGGGCAGCGCCTTGCAGCACTATGAGCACCCGCTCTGCCACACCGAGCCGTACATGAAGATGGTCCAGAAGGAGACTCTTGATGAGTCCCTCGATCTCTGCCCGTATTTCAGATACCGCTTCAACCAATACCTGGGCCACATGTTCGGTGAGCATGAAGTGGAACGGCAGCGTGAGAAAGACCTGGAAGACTACTGGGATGATCTGCCAGACGGGGTGCAGCGCAAGCTGTTCGATGACGTCTGTTCAGACCACAGTGTCTACTGGGAGCACAACAGTGAAGGAGCATGGATCAGGTTTGAGGATGACGATGGATACAGTGCCGTCATCCATGACTTGGCCTGCTTACTGATGGATGGAGATTTCGATGAAGAAGGATGACCCCAACAACCCCGTGAACATCCTCAGGAAGCTGTGGATGGACGCAGGCTATGAAACCGATGACGGTTCCTTCGATAAGGCAAAGAAAGTTCTTGCGAGTCACTCGCATAGAGACCTCCGCATCGTTCGGTTCCTGTCGATGGCAGTCGCTTACACAGAGCGCAAGTTCTGGATAGACAGGACGTACCGGGCCTTGACCCACTGCAGGATCGTACCGGGCCTGATCTCTGTCCCACGGGCCTTGACCAAGACACCCCTGCTGGGGGTGATCGCCAGATACTGGGAGTACGAAACGACGAAGCACTGCTCCCCCACCTGTGAAGAAGTTAAACAGTTTTACGATGAGGAGATGGGTAATGAAACAAGGTCACTATAAAGACGCGGTACTGGTCCAAAGCGCGGTCAACTGCAGCGGGATAGTTCACTCGATGTCCCGCATGATGGATGAACTCTGGAAGGAGCCCGGAGCCGAGCAGGGCACCGACTGGGTCAACAGGCACCCCCTGGTGGTGCTGTACGTGGCACAGCTCACCTACCTGAGCAACAAATGGTTTGACTGTGGTGCCAGATATGAGGTGGCACTGTACATCTGTGAAATGCTCTCCGAGATCGAGGACGACGAAGAGAGAGCGAAACTTGAACTGGTTATTGGAGAATTCTCATGACAGAAGAGAGCCCCCGAATACTGAAGTACCGCGAGAAGCTGCTTGAAGGCGTCGAGGCGTCGGTAGCCTGCGAGATCAAGCGTGAAGAGCTGATGGCAAAGCTCCCAGGTGGAGAAGAGAACTGGTCGATGAGCTGCCACCCTATCTACAAGCGGTCAGGCTCGTTGACCCGGCAGACCAATGACAGGTTCAACAGCCACCGGATCAATGCGTCCTTTGTGGACTTTGTGATGTGCCTGCGAGGACTGCCCCCGCTGCCGAAGCGCGTAGCGATCTGGAACAACAACGGTCCCACTTCCTTTGGGCTGGAAGACGAGTTCGAGGAAGACGACAAGCACAAGGTAAAGCAGTACCTCGCCTTCCCGCTGTGGATAAGGTTGTCACCGGGCCTTGCTGCGAATGCGAAGTTCTCGTGGCTGGCTGAGGGACCGGACGGGAAGATTTATGAAGTGGTCTATGAAGTCCCGTTCAACTATAGCTGGATGAGATCCAACTGGAAGATGAAGGAGTACCTGGGAGGCAGGAGCTTCTCTGTGGCGAACGGTTACCCCGGAGCCTTCCTGTCCCTTCCCTTGACCGAGAAGTCTGACTGGATCAACTGGTACGGGACGACAGGAGAAGAGAACCCGCACGACACAACCATCTACTGGCACGACGGCCAGGACATCAACCTGGACACGTTCCTGTTTGCTTTGGAGAAGATGTGGAAATGAACACCAACCCCATAATCAAATCAGCAGTGAAGAAGAAAGACGACCACATGATCCCGATACTGCAGCGGGAAGGTAACCTCCCGGAGGCTGGCTTCCGTGACGGCACCGGAGAGAAGCACAACAAGCTCACCCGTGACGTTGTGGTGTCCTACGTAAGCACCTACGGGGACAAGACCAGGGTCGGTGTCATCAACCGATACGGGAAAGACAACGGGTCGGACAAGTCCTTCTTCTGGAAGCCCCGTCCCTACCATCCCTTCGTCTACACCTTCGAGGTGGCCTTTGTTATCCCTGAAGAGGATCAGCGGCTGCACGACCTGTTGAAAGGCCGGGAGGATGCACCGTACACCGGGACCGCAGCCGACTGGGTCTGGGTGACCAAGATCATCAACCGCATCGAAGAGATCGGTGGAGAACATTTATCATGGTGTTGATCCTGACCATAGGCAGGGAGGAGATACTGCGAATGTCCTACTCGCACCTCCCCTTCCACACACCCCTGAAGGCGGGGAAAACGCGGTGGAAGATAGTAGACAACGACACCGGGGAGGTGGTGGACAAATACACCCCACCGAAACCCCCGGTCTATCACCCACCGAAGTGGGCAGGGTCTTGGGCTGAGACAATGCAAAGGAGATAAGACTATGCTATTTACAAACGGACACAAGTACCACGCATTCACCACCTGCGTCGGCTGGGACAACGGTGACGACATCAACGAAATGAAGGATCACCCCAAGTGTGTTGACATCACAATGGACACCTTCCGGCGCAACGTAAACCTCGCTGACTTCAGGGACGAGCAGCTCAACATGGGCTATGCAGTAGGAAGCCATGACGACGGGCTGCACCTGAAGGACGACCAGTACGTGGGTTACCACCGATCCTTCTTCTGTGGGAAGCCCTGCTACTACTTTGTCTGGTCCTGCATCGAGCACATCTACATGAAGGCTGAGGACCAGAACGCAATCAACGAAATGCGAGTAACTCGCATGAAGGAGGAAAGACAGAATGAAATCGAAAGAGATCCCCTACAGGCTGCTTGTCTACGTTAACCGGCGCCCCAACCTGCGTACTGACCAGATCTTCACTGATCTCGGTAAGGCCGCACTGATAGCGTTGTTCGACACCCAGGCAGTCAAGGAAGGTGTGAGTAGCCTTTACTTTGCCTACCCCGAACGGTGGGCAAACATCCTGGAGCAACGCGCCCTGATCGAAGGTCTGGCTGACAGGTCGATCTTCCCTGACCTGAAAGATGTGACCATCCTGACCCACAGCGTGTACATCATTCAGACCTGCCCGTCTAAGCTGGTTCGGGTCTTGGACGACCCCAGCGCGGATGACTACAAGGAACAGGGGTACATCAAAGGAGTTCGGTACAGTCCGAGGATGGACTACACCGAGCAGACACTTGTCCCACTCTATGGAGTACACCGAGCATGACAACATTACCTGAACAGAAAATGCTGGCAAGGGCAGTGGCAACAGCAGAAGACGACAAGCGCACCTGGATCGACCATGAGCTTGACGAGCTGGTGCATGACGCTGCCTCTGCTATCGGTTCCAACGTGAACAACTCTGGCACCCACGAGCAGATGCGTTTCCTTATGAAGCAGGGCATCCTGACTGAAGCCCTCATCATGACCTGGGAAAACAGGAGCAAGCTATGACAGACCTCACACCCTCACAGATCGTGTGCAAGGACACCTACAGCGTGGGGCACTTCGCCCACGTAGAAAACGACGAGATGGCTCAGGATGAAGACCTGGGCGATGGACTGTTCGCCTTCCTGATGCGAGAGCTGGGGAAGGAAGGAGAGTGCGAAGACATGGAAGAGGCGGTTCAACGCATGGACAACGTCGTCAATGACGTCACCGAAGTACGCCAAGCTCTGATCAGGACGTACCTCAGCAGAGGAAGGGGAGAGACCAATGTCAGCTAAGACCCACACCCTGGAGCTGGAGATCCATCGCCGCTTGCTGGAAGACCTGAAACTGGCCTTGCACTACGCTATCGCCAAGTACGATGACAGACAGGTTCCGACTGAAGCCGGTAAGGCCCGGTACAAGCGGTGGTGCAAACTTTACGACGAGTGCGGCAAGGTACTGGAAGACGCGAACTTCGCGGAGTTCTCCCACACTGCCTTCCGCATCGAATTCACAGAGGAGGAGTTGAAATGAGATCACCACAGATACTGGCAACAATGGACAGCGATATCAGAACCTCGCCACCCTGGTCCACCTACAGAATGGCAAAGATAGGTGAGGAGGTCTGGGCGCTCCCTGCTATCAACATGCCTGAAGAAGGCTGCAGGATTCGCTGGTGGCTTTCTCCCATCATTACCGTAGATGCCGGGAAAGACGTCAGTGTGCCCGACTGGTCGCATGATGCCGATGGGCCGTATGGAGTAGGGGCCTACCTGGAAGACATCACCCCGAAGCGCAGGAAGGAAGGCGAACAGCCCGAGTTCGATGAGTTTGTCGAGGGCTATGTCGAAGCATTGCTCTGGTCTGAGACCTTTGGGAAAGAGGGGGAAGAGCAGCCGATGGATGACGAGTACGGCCCGGAAGACTTCTCTCCCGACGCTGTCGAAACCACCCTGGATGAATGCTGGGACTTTTGGAGCTCAAACCTCTACTACTTCTGCCGGGTGACCTTCGAGGGTTACACCTGGAGCATGGCCGGAAACGACTTTGCCCTGACCCGTAACGGGCACGGAGCCGGATACTGGGACCGCGGCCTGGGAGAGATCGGAGACAAGCTGACTGAAGCGGCCAAGATTCCCGGCAACGCCAGTCTGTACGTGGGGGACGACGGCAGGCTGTACCTCGTATGATCATCGGTTCAGTACGCCTCTCAAAACGGGATTGGTACGGGAGAGGCGGGTTTAAGAACACAAAGCTGTGGCGAAGGATGCGGGGCGGCGTGTGGCACTACTACTACATGTTTTATTGAAACGCGAGTAACTCGCATGATGGAGAAACTTATGCCTGTTTTAGAAACGACCAACTACAAGGGACACCGCATCCAGATCTGCCCGGATACCGACCCTGAGAACCCCCGTGTCGAGTATGATAATTTCGGCACGATGATCTGCTTCCACGGCAGGTACAAACTGGGTGATCCGATAACGCCTGCAGAGGTACACGACCCTGAAAGCGCGGAGCGGTGGTTGAAGGCCCATGATGTGATCTTCCTGGAGATCTTCATGATGGACCACTCCGGTCTGACCCTGAGCACCAGCCGAGCCCCCTTCCAGGCGTGTGACCCCATGGGCTGGGATTGGGGCAAGGTCGGCGTTATCGGCGTGACCAAGCAGAAGGCACGGGAGGAGCTTGGCAAGAAGCGGCTCTATAAGGCTGACATCGAGAAGATCGAAGGAATTCTCAAGTCTGAGGTCGAGGTCTACGGTCAGTACCTCAATGGCGAGATCTACGGCTTCCAGATCCTTGAAGAGAACGAGGACAGCGATGAGGTGATCGACTCCTGCTGGGGCTTCTACGGGTATGACTACTGCCTGGAGGAAGCCAAGAGTGTGATCGACAGCCAAACCGCCGAAGCGGCAACGGCATGACGCAGCTTGAGATCTACCTGCTGGTCATGAACCTGGGCACCCTCTACACCATCCTGGTGAGAGTTTCGCCCTACACCTTGTCTCAGATCAATTTCGGTCCTTGCTGGACCTGGGTCAAGGCATGCGTGGTCATTTACTTTATGGTGCATGGGGTCTTTTACCTCCTGCCGGGGATTTTGCGATGAGAGTAGAAAAGAGAGATCACAGATGGCAATGGAACGGGGATAAGGTAGACCCGTCATTCTACGGGCTGGATATCGGCCCTCGCAACGGCGTCAGCTTTGTAGGCGAGTCGGCTGACGGCAAACGGGTAGCGATCAAATCGGCCGGCCATGTCGGCTGGTCCGGTGTCGGTCAGCAGTCCTACTACGGACCCTCATTCTACTTGGTTGAAGGCAAGGGCATGACCTACTGTATCGATTATGAACGGGCGACCATGCACAAGGCCAAAGATCTGGTCAAACAATACCTCTCAGGCGTAAATTTGATGCCTGGGGAATTTACTTAAAGACTCTCCGACGTTGTGGAAGGCAGAAGAGGGGCCAGCGGTGTGGTAGGACGTTCGCGTCTTGCCACACTGGCACTGGCTTTTGGAACCGTAGAGGTGACACCTAACAACCTTACACTCGTTTGAAAACCGCCCCGTCCCGTGTGGGGCAACTGTGAAAGCAAGAAGGAAACGAAAAATGACTTACATTTGGAAAGAAGGCCAGAAGATCACGGTGGACGGCAAGCCTGCCGTTGTCACCCGGATAAAGCTCCCAGGCCCCTATGGGGACAACAGTATCGAGTACCGGACCCCTGATGGGGCCTTGGTGAAAGATAACCCGGCTCTCACAGCCTACTACGGCAAGCGGAAGTACGACATCGTACCCAACACCCTCTTCCAGGCCTGGAGGCCGGATGAGGTGGCCGAGTGCCTGTCAGGGGTGCCTGTGGAGGTCTACCAGAAGCTGTGGGATCTGGTGCCCCTCTACGAGAAGCAATCCAGGGAGAACATTGAAGACCGAGGCCCGGAGGTGGACTACACCCTGTCTGAATACTGGGAGCACCTGGACCTGGAACAGAAGGCAACCCTCAATGAACTGGCCGAGGCCCAACACAAGAGAGACTGGGGAGATGACAATGAGAACACTGAATGAAATGCGGCACCTGCTCAGGTGCATGGAATACTACGACCAGATGAAGGACCAGGAAACTGGAGAGTGCAAGGGGCTGCTGTTTAACGGGAAGCCTATCTGGGACAACATAATTGACCCGAGTTCCGGGCCTGGGTTTGATGCCAACCCCAACAGCTACAGCATCTCCCACACGGCACCACCGGCCCCCTACCACTGGTTCGTCACCTCAGTAGGGCACTACCACCGGGGGAAAGACCTCGAGTGCGTCTTGAGGCAACAGAGGCTCTCTGATCAGGCAGATAGTCGGGTTAGGATGCCGGTTTACGATCTGTGGCAGGTGCCGGGTGAAGATTTCGGCTATGCCATTGAAGATTACCGGCCGATGAGGCAAGGAGCAAAGCTGATCAAATCGGTCAGGTATGACGAGGTGCAAGACCCGAAGCACTTTGCTACTGACGAGGAGATAGAAGACGCCAGGGAGAAGTACGCTTACGACTCTGATAATGACGTCGAAGTGGATGAGGGTGCCTTGGCTTCCCGGGCTGAAGGAGAAGGGCTGTGGGTCCAGGCCCAGGTATGGCTGGCGAGACCGGAGGAGGAGGAAGACGATGACTAACACCAACTGTCTGGAAGGCATGAGCTGCCCCGACTGTGGCAGTGAAGAACCGTTCCGCATCCAAGCTGAGGTGACTGTGAAGATGTACGACAGCGGGAGCGATAACGTGGACGGGGACATCACTTGGAGCGGCGACAATACCTGTACCTGCGTTGAGTGTGGGTACCTGGGTCCGGTGGTGGACTTCAGAGATAACGAGGACGAAAGCGAAGACGCTGACTGTCCATAACGCGAGTTACTCGCATTGATTGAAGGAAAGAAAGAATGAATGAAGAAACCAAGATGATCAACAACCTCAAGGAGTTCTTTGAGTCCCGGGGCTTTGCCTTGGAAGACAACACCATGTGGTACTGGGCACGGGCACTGTACAAGGCCAGTTTCGGTGCGTGGATCTCCTACGAGATCGAGGAAGAGAAAGCGAAGACGATCAGCTACGAGATCAACATCACCGACGACGACGAGGGTCACCTGCTGCCGGTCTACTCTGAAGGTCTGCCAGCCGACGTCATCCAGTTCTTTGCACTGGACGATGGCGGGTGCAAGACCTACGCCTTGGGTCAGTATTACGACCTGCTTACTGCCTTTGAGGGGGAGAAGAACTTCTCGGTCAGTCGGACGTTCGACCCTGACAACGATGTGATCAATATCGTCGGCACCTATGAGATCGAGGCCAAGTACCGGCGGGTCAACTACCAGGAGGACGAGGCAAGCGACGACACCTTGAAGCTGGCTGACAAGTGCGTAGGTGTCCACTGTGGGTCGATCATTGAAGGTGCTGACTATGACTGCACCCCGTTCTACCTGGACTTCCCTTTCACTGAAGCAGAGTGGGACAGGAACTACGCCTGCCTGGGAGCTGAGCTGGACTATCACTGGAAGCTGAACAACTCGCAGTATTTCAGCGTGATTGACCGCAAGTCTGGTGACCGGGTCATCTGGATTCAGTGGACATGCGGGGCGAACAACCCCGAGGGTGACTGGGATAAGGAAGACAAGGAGATGTTGACGCTGGCGATTGCTGCGTTCGATGCCTTGTGGACTTGGCAGAAGGTGGGGCCGGTGTACCAGGAAGGGATCGGGTGGTACTCAACCTGCTCGATGCCCGACAACATCTACATCCCTGGCTACGCTGACTACCGAGTACAAGAGGAGGAGATGCCTACGCCTTGCTTTGTCTGAGGGTTGTCACGCCTGGGGGGTAGTTGACGAGGCCACCCCCAGGTCGTGACGGTCCACTCCGGGAAAAAGTAGACGACTGAAATCTAGCATGAAGGAACTTGAAATGAAATACGAACTGACATTGACTGATGACCTGAACAACCGGGCACTCCTCCTGGCTGAGACCAGAGACATAGAGGCGCTACCCGCCGAGGCATTCGCCAGAGCGTTCGGATTGCTCATGAACTGGAGCAACTGGAACGAGGGCGAGAAGGATCGGATACGCATCCTGGTAGTGGACCGGGACTACTCCGACAAGCGCAAGAAGGACTACTCCTTCGGCATCTTTGACATGGTAAGTCTGAGCCCCACCTACAACAACAACCCGGTGCCCAGAACTCTGGCTGAATTCTACAACCTGCCATCGGCCATAATAAGCCGGGCTATTGTAGGGGGCATCAACTTTGGTGGCATCGACGACAGTGGTGTCGCAGAGTACACGGTTAACACGTAGGAGGTTGACATGACTGACGACCTGGGACGAGGCAAGGTGTATCTTGAGAAGGAAGAGCCTGAAGAGGAGGAGATTGTCATTCCGACCATCCCTGTGTTGTGTACCTCACAGGAGATCGATGACGCAGCCGCCGCTATCAGTGAGGGCATAGATTCGATGACCAACTACCTGGACCACCACGCTCACAATGACCACACACCAGAGGAGATCGAGGAGAAGCGCGAGATGGTGAAGCGTTGGATCTCCTTACCATTCTGATGACTTACCCATACAGATGTACCTCACGTAGAGAGTGCGGGGCACGTAGGACTCTGAAGAAGAGGATAGAGAACTACAAGACCCGCCCCAAGTGCAGGAGCTGCGGCGGCAACCTGAAGGAGGACACAAGCATGAGGGCCAGAGACAAGAAGCGTACCTGCCACTGCGACGGCTCACCTTACACACCGAGAAAGGACAGCGTAGCCCCGCACCGGAAGGGCTCAGGTGTCTGGTGTATCCACAGCAAGACCAAACCAACGGAGGAAGACTATGCAGAACGATATGGAAGGGCTCCTGACTACCAACACGGCTAGTGCCCAGGCGGCAGCAGCCAACGTCATGGCGCAGGACTCTGTCACCTACGACGAGATCATGAAGGCAATGCAGCGAGTCAAGCTGATCGGGATGCCTATCATCGTCAGTGAGCTGGTGCCTCAGTGGGAGCGCAGGGTGGAGCTTGACCCGAAGCTCGATGTCTCCCTGAACTTCCGTACTGAGATGGATGACTGGCTGCTGGGGTTCTTTGGCAGGAAGCGTGTCTTCTTTGTCATCAACAATGAGGCCCTCGTCACCCACCCTGAGAACCACCGGGCTCTGATAAAGGCATGCACTGAAGGGACGTTGAACCTGGACGGTGGTCACCACTACCGGGACGTTGAGCTCGACCCCAGGAAGGGGCCTCCGTTCCTTGCTAGGGAGCCACAGTTCAGGGCCGACACAATCAAGTCTGAGTTCGGGTACAGGCTGCAGCCCAACTACTCACTGCTGCGAGGTATCTCCAGCTTCCCAATGATA